>JABAOF010004402.1_pt3 | contig 23610 bp, 19 predicted proteins | sample 7062171 | NCBI WGS metagenome assembly JABAOF01 (sample SAMN14538628, study PRJNA623070) | marine sediment metagenome | biome: marine biome [ENVO:00000428]; feature: marine pelagic biome [ENVO:01000023]; material: deep marine sediment [ENVO:00002113] | place: India: Gulf of Khambhat ...
TCCTCGAAGTCGAGGTTGAGCTGCCCCTCCTTGTCAAAGAGGGGGCCCAGGAAGGCGAACATGTTCTTGGCGAACATCTGGCTGGCATGGACCGGCGTGCCAGCGGGCAGGTTGAGCGGTCCCATGATGGTCACGCCATGGCGCTCCACCGTCTTACCCTTCTCCGTGAGCGCGCAGTTGCCACCGGTCTCCGCCGCCAGATCCACGATCACGGACCCCGGCTTCATGTCCTTGACCATCTCCTCGGTGATGAGCTCCGGCGCCGGCTTGCCGGGGATGAGCGCCGTGGTGATCACGACGTCCATACCCTTCATATGCTCATGCAGCAACTCCTGCTCCCGCCTGTGCTGCTCTTCCGACAGCTCCTTGGCGTAGCCGCCCTCTCCCTCGCTCTCCAGCGCCTCGGCCACGAGGAACTTGGCACCGAGGCTCTCCACCTGCTCCTTCACGGCCGGCCGCACGTCGAAGGCGGACACCACGGCGCCGAGCCGGCGCCCCGTGGCGATCGCCTGCAGCCCGGCAACCCCCGCACCGAGAATGAACACCTTGGCCGGCGCGACGGTGCCGGCCGCCGTGACCAGCATCGGCATGAACTTGCCGTGATGTGCTGCGGCGAGCAGGACCGCCTTGTAGCCGGCGATGGTGCTCATGGACGACAGCACGTCCATCACCTGTGCGCGCGAAATGCGGGGAAGCTGGTCGAGGCTGAAGCTCGTCACCTTGGCCTGCGCGAGCTTCTCGACCAGGTCGGGGTTGGTGAGGGGGAACAACATCCCGACCAGGATGGCTCCGTCCTTCATCGGCGGGATCTCGCCCTCGGGGCACCCCACCATCAGCACGAAGTCAGCTTCGCGCCACAACGCCTTGGCGTCGGACACAATGGTCGCCCCGGCTTCGGTGAATGCTTCGTTGGTGTACGAGGCCGCGACGCCGGCATCCTGCTCGATGCGCACTTCGTGCCCCTGTTTCACAAGGCGCTTCACGACATCGGGGGTCAGCGCCACCCGATGCTCGATCGCGCCGCTCTCACTTGGTACGCAGATGATCACGAGCTTGGCTCCTGAATACCGATTTGACCTTCACCTATGAGAAGAGCGGGGAGTCGGAAGCGGGACCCCGGGGCTCGACCCCCCGACCCCGTGGGCCAGGTGCCGATGCCGTAACAGGTTACCGCTCCGCTCCACGCCCCGCACAATGCTAACAGCCGACTTCCAAGTTTCGTGATAGGATCTATGAACGACCACTTAAGAATCGCTGCACGGCCGCCTCTCAGCGGCGCGGGTAATCTAAAAGCGCACGCAACCGCGGGGGAACCGGCTGGCCGAACAGGTCGGCGGCCGAGACCGTGATGACTCGCGCCCGCGGCCCCGGGCTGCCCTCGATCCCGTCGGGCCCCGGCTTGCCCTCGGGCCCTCTGGCGCCATCCCTCCCGGCGGCGCAGCGCCGAGCGGTGGCCGCGCCCCCCTTGCCCCCCGGGCCTCCAGGGCCCGCTTTCCCGCCCCGCCCACCAGGTCCACCGCTCGTGTAGGCGTCCACCATGCCGGCCAGATAGGGCAGCTCGTTGGGGGCCATCACCGTGACGTGCCCCCCGGAGCCGCCCGGAGCGCCCGGAGCGCCATTACTGCCGGCTCCGCCAGCGCCCCCGTTTCCTCCCGGGCAACCCTCAGCACCGTCGGCGCCCGGGGCGCCCGCAGCCCCGTCCAGGCCCCGGCCACCACGCCCTCCCCGGGACTCGATCACGAGCCAGTCCGACGGCGGGACCAGGTCGGCGTCCTGTAGCAGGTAGAACGGCGGCGCCTCGCCCACCTCGACACTCACCACCAGGAGGCGGTCATAGAACGGCGAGCTGAGGACGTCCAGCCGGACCAGCACGTCGGGGCCCGGGTAGCCCGGCTCGCCGCGCCGCCCCGACGGGCCGTCGAACCGGAAGGCATGCGGCATGCAGGAGTACTCCGGGGCCACCACGCGGGTCACCGTGAGCGAGGGGTCGGTCTTCATCTCGGCGTGGAGCCGGAAGCCATCCATGACAGTCCGCAGCGGGTCTGAGGCCAGGTCCCAATCCCCGTCCTCCTCCGACACGGCCTCCGGGCTCCAGCGCCGCAGGAACACCACGTGGAGCGGCGGTGGGTTGTCGTCGTCGTACTTCCTAGCGAACGGCATGACCCGGCCGTCTTCGAGGACCGCCTGATACTCCGCACGCACGGTCCGGCCCGGGCAGGCCCTGTCGGCGGTCAGCATTTGTAGTTCCGAAATCCGAGCCACCAGCCCCGGGTCCGGGGCGTAGTCGGGGGGCGGCTTGGAGCCGCAGGCGCTCAGTCCGACTGCCAGCGTCAGTGTGGCCCACGCCGTCCAGCGGGTCTTCACCATCTCAGCCTCCCCTGGTGTGCATCTCCCTGTGAGGATCCTGCCGCAACCGCTCGAGGCGGTAGAGCGGCCCGCGGTCCGGTGTAGCCAACCGCTCCTCGGCACCCCGGTCGGCACGCCCGCTCCACACCCGGGCAATAACCGCCGCCAGCTCCTCGTCGGAGGCGCCCTGCCGCAGGTACGCCTTGAGATCGGTGCCTTGGTCCGCGTACAGGCACAGCAGCCACATGCCGTCGGCGGTGAGCCTGCTCCGTCCACAGGTGCGGCAGAACGGCTCGGTGGTCGACGCGATGATCCCAAAGGTCGTCCCGTCGGGCAGCGCGAACCGCTCAGCGGGCGCGCGGTGGTTGCCCGACGCCGTGATCGGCTCCACATGGCCGAAGCGCGCCCGCAGCGCAGCCAGCATCTCGGCTCGCGAGACGACGTCCTCGGGCGACCAGCGAGTTGCCCCACCCACATCCATGTACTCGATGAAGCGGATCTCCACGCCGCGGTCGCGCCCGAACTCCAGGAGGTCCATCACCTCGTCGTCGTTGAACCCGCGGATGATCACCGCATTGAGCTTGGTGCCGCGGAAGCCCGCCTCGCGGGCGGCATCGATCCCGGCCAGCACGTCGCCGAGCCGGCCGCGACGGGCGAACTGCTGGAAGCGCTCCGGGCGCAGCGTGTCCAGGCTCACGGTGACACGCCCGAGACCCGCCTCCTTCAGCGGACCAGCATGTGGAGCGAGCAGCAGCCCGTTGGTAGTCACGGCGAGGTCACTGATGCGCGGGTTGTCGGCGATCTCGGCGACCAGCTCTACGAGGTCGCGCCGCAGCAGCGGCTCGCCGCCCGTGATGCGCACCTTCGTGACACCGAGGGTGCTGAAGACGCGCACGAGGCGCTCCGTCTCCTCGTACGTGAGGATGGACTGCCGGGGAAGCCATACGTACTCTTCCTCCGGCATGCAGTAGCGGCACCGCAGGTTACAGCGGTCCGTGACCGACACACGCAGACTCTCGAGCGAGCGTCCGAGGGCGTCCGGCGAGCGCGGCGGCGTGGAGCTCGGTTGGACCATACAGCGTAGCAACGTAAGTAAGCCGTTAGCCGAAGGCCAGGGTGACATGACACCACACGCAGTGCGACGGATCGGCACGATGGCGGTGGGCTCCCTCGTTGTGGCCTGCCATGCGGGGCCCGACACCACCCCCGGGGTCTCGTGGGACCTCGCGGAGCACCGCGCCGGGACCATCACGGCGGTGCACTACGACCTCGCGCTCGAGGTCCCCACGAGCCTCGACGAGCCAGTTCAGGGCGTGCTCACCCTGACCGTGGATCTGCGCGACGGCGCGGATCCCCTGGTGCTCGACTTCACCGCACCGCAAGGAAGCGTCCTCGGCGTGGCGGCGCCGGGCGGCGCCCTGCCCTACGAACACGTCAACGGACATCTCGTGATCCCCGCCGCGGCACTGCAGCGCGGAGACAACCAGATCGAGATCGGCTTCGTGGCGGACGACGCGGCCCTCAACCGGAATGCGGAGTTCCTCTACACCCTGTTCGTGCCCGACCGTGCCTCGTCGGCCTTCCCTTGCTTCGACCAGCCGGACCTGAAGGCGACGTACCGGCTCACGCTCACCGTCCCTGCAACCTGGGCGGCGGTGGCGAATACGCCCGCCGCCAGCAGCGACACGGCTGACGGCGCGCGCACGATCGCGTTCGGCCAAACGCAGCCGCTGTCCACCTACCTGTTCTCCTTCGCGGCCGGGGCCTTCCAGGTGGAGAGCGCCAACCGGGAGGGCCGCACGCTCCGCCTGTACCACCGGGAGACCGACCGGGAACGGGTGACGCGTAACCTGCCGGCGATCTTCGACCTGCACGCAGCCGCACTGGCGTGGCTCGAGGACTACACCGGCATTCCCTATCCGTTCGAGAAGTTCGACTTCGTCGCGGTCCCGGCGTTCCAGTACGGGGGCATGGAACACCCCGGGGCGATCCTGTACCGGGCTTCCCGACTGTTCCTGGACGAGTCCGCCACGCAGAACGAGTTCCTGGGACGCGCCTCCCTCATCGCCCACGAGACTGCCCACATGTGGTTTGGGGACCTCGTCACCATGGCGTGGTTCGACGACGTCTGGATGAAGGAAGTCTTCGCCAACTTCATGGCGGCCAAGATCGTGAACCCGTCGTTCCCCGAGATCCGCCACGACCTGCGGTTCTACCTCGCTCACCACCGGTCGGCATACGCCGTCGATCGCACCGAGGGCGCCAACCCGATTCGCCAAGAGCTGGAGAACCTGATCCAGGCGGGCACGCTCTACGGCGCGATCATCTATCAGAAGGCGCCGATCGTGATGCAGCATCTCGAGCAGCTCATTGGCGCGCACGCCATGCGCGCCGGCCTACGGGAGTATCTGCGGACCCACGCGTTCGCCAACGCCACGTGGCCGGACCTCGTCACGATCCTCGACCGTCGCTCCGAGGAGGACCTCGAGGCGTGGAGCCGGGTTTGGGTGGAGGAGCCGGGACGGCCCACCGTGAGTGCTACGCTCGAGACCGACGGCAGCGGCGGCATCACCTCACTTAGGGTGACCCAGTCCGATCCGCGTGGCCGCAATCTGCGCTGGAACCAGCGCTTCGCCGTCGTGCTCGGATACAGCGATACGCTCCGTAGCGTACCGGTGCATCTCAGCGGCACCTCGGCCGAGGGGGCGGCCAGTGGTCTTCCGGCACCCGACTACGTGGTCGCCGGGGGCGACGGCCTGGGCTACGGACTGTTCCGGCTCGACGCCCGGAGCCGCGACTATCTGCTCGACCACCTCCCTGCAATCGACGATCCCGTGGTGCGTGCCGTGGCTTGGGCGTCGCTGTGGGAGGCGCTCCTGCATGCCGAGCTGCCGGCGGCGGCGTTCGTCGAGCTGGCTCTGCGCGCCCTGCCCCAAGAGTCCGACGAGCAAAACGTGCAGCGCATCCTGGGCTACCTACGCCCCGCCTACTGGCGCTATCTGCTGAGAGACGAACGCAGCCGCATCGCTCCACGGGTCGAGGCGCTCCTCTGGGAGGAGCTCGAACGCGCTCCCAACACGAGCCTCAAGGCCGCCTACTTCGACGGGTTCGTTGCCACGGCGCTCTCTCCCGACGCCGTGGCCCGGCTCGCGGCCATCTGGCGCAAGGAGATGACGATCCGCGGCCTGGCCATGTCAGAGCGCCGCTACACCGCTTTGGCCGAGGCGCTCGCCGTGCGCTCGGTGCCCGACGCGCAGGAGATCCTCGCGGCACAACTGGAGCGGATCGAGAACCCGGACCGTCGGGCCCGCTTCGAGTTCATCATGCCCGCGCTCTCCGCCGAGCCAGCGGTGCGCGACTCCCTGTTCGAACTGCTCAAGGACGCACAGCACCGGGGGCATGAGCCGTGGGTGCTGAGCGCCGTCTCCGCCTTGCACCATCCGCTACGCGCCCGGGCGGCGGAGCACTACATCCGGCCGAGCCTCGACCTCCTGGAGGAGATCCAGCGCACCGGAGACATCTTCTTCCCGTTGCGCTGGCTCAACGCGACACTCGACGGCCACAGCTCTCCCGCGGCTGCCGCAACGGTCAGGGAATTCCTGAGGGAACACCCGGACTATCCCCCACGCCTCAGAGGCAAGCTGTTGCAGGCGGCGGACGGACTGTTTCGCGCAGCGGCTCTGCGGGAGTGAGCACGCACCTGTTTGCAGCCGTAAACTGTTGACCGCACTCAACGACACCGAACGATGTGAGCCGCGTCACACTCCGGCTTGTCCCCAGCGTGTACCCAAAGGGAGACACGAGGTGAGACACCCCGTGTGCGGTGTGCGATCGGTTACACCGGGGCGATTCCCCAATCGCTTATATTCAAACGGGTTCCCCGAAGACAGCCCGCAGTGGGAACTCTGGCACGGTTCTCGCAATTCCTGTTGGTGGCACACAGACCTCGCGGAGGAGTGGACCGAGCACAACGCTCGCAACGTGGAGACAGCATGACCGGATGCACTGAGAGCAGCCTTGGCCTGATCTATCGGGAGCTCGACGAGACCATCGAGTCGCTCGTCCCGGGAGTGGAGACCATGCTGCAACCCATCTCCCCGGNNNNCCGCCGAGGCGGGTCACCGGTTCGCCGTTCCGCTCCGATTCCCCGACGGCATCGGGCGTGGCCAGGTGGTGGCACGGCTATTCCGGTATCGCGATACGGTGCGTCTGGACGTGGAGATCGTGCACAACCGGATGCTGGCCAGTCCCAACGGCGGGACGTCGGAGCGGCGCTGCTATCTGAACGACTTCGTCGCGTCGATCACCCTGCCGGCGGGATCCGAGCAGATCCCCATGGACTTCACGCGGTCCGTGCTGCGTGGGGTGCGCAACGCCCGCGACGCGGTGCAGCGGCACAACCGAGAGCAGTCCGCCCCGTGGAACCAGCTCAAGGTAGTGGCACCGTAGCCGAGTGACGCGGCACGAGATTGGATAGACGAGGGTCGGTGGGTGACACACTCACCGACCCTGCTTCGTGTGGAGCCAATGCCGTTCCCCGGCGGCTCACGCTCAGCGCACGGGAACCGTGATCGCCGCCCAGGAACCCTCCGGGTCAATCGTGTATCGCGCGTCGCCGATGTACACGATGTGACCACCCTCCCGCCGCTCCACCACGTAATACGGAAAGCGGGCCCAGCTCAGGAACTTGCGCACGTTCGGCCCGCGCGTTGCCGCTGCGGCGACCCCGGACGGATGGCGCTCGATGACAAAGTCGTCGAGCGCGAAGCGGGGGCGGCGCAGCCAGTCGAACGTGCCGAAGCGGTAGACGTCCTCATGCTCGATGACCACCCAGCGTTTCAGCGGATTGAGCGGCAGCGGCGCAGCCATCAACCGCTGCGGCTCCGCATGGCCCGTCACGGCGAGCGAGCGCCGCACCACACCGCGCGCCGCGAAGTTAGAGATCGCCATCACGCCGACGTAGACACCCAGCAGGAGCAACGCGACCCGTGCGGGGGCTCCGTGTGCGCGTACCGCCGCCTGCCCTGTATTGCCCGGTTCAACCGTTCCCCGTTCCCCGTTTCCCGTCCCCCGTCCTTCACTTCTCCGTCGCTGCCCCAGCAAGATCCCCGCAGCGAGCAAGCCCCAGATCCACGGATCCACGATGAACAGCGTGTCACCGTAGAGCCAGTGCCCGGAGAACGGCATGAGCCAGCGCATGCCATACACGTTCATGAAATCGAGCAGCGGGTGGCTGGCCACGGCCACCAGGGACAGCAACAGGATCTGACCAGGCACGACAGACGCGGGCGGCACACGCCCTCGTCGTCGCCGCACCAGCCGATCCCACAAGATCACCGCAGCGGCCAGCAGGAAGGGGAGCACGGCGAGCGCCAGCAGACCGTGGGTCACGCCGCGCCGGAACCACAGTGCAGTCACTGGGCTCACGAAGTAGGCGAGCACGTCCACATCGGGCAGGTTCGCCCCGATGAGGAGGGTGGCCGTGCCCAGAGCCGTGCGCTGCTTGAGTCCGGCTTGCGCGAGGGTAGCGCCCACCAGCGTGTGGCAGACCAGATCCACGCGCGCTAGCCTCCGCCCTGCCTCACCACAGCCGCGCGAGTCCCGGCGCTGACGGTCGGGGTCATTCCTCGCCGCCCGCGGCGCGACACGCGTCGCAGGGACAGAGCGCGGCCAGTTGCTCGTAGGTATAGATCCCGCTCCCGTGGCCGTCGCTCCAGTCGATGCGGATCGCGTAGCTACCCACCAGCGCGATGGAGAGAGCCTCGACGTCCTCCGGCACGGTGACCGGGTCCAACAGGGGGCGACCGGTCATCTCCTCGCGACAGCCGGCGCACTGGCAGGCGAGACGTAGCTCCCGCGCCGCGTAGGCTCCGACGTGCTCGTCATGCCAGGTGATGACGATCTCGCGGCCACCGCAGTGGATGCGTTGTGGGATGGGGTTCCGGGTCACGACTCCAGGGCCGCGTCCAGCTCGAACTCGAGGTTCCCCTTGAGGGCCTGCGAGACCGGGCAGTTCTGTTTCGCGCCTTCTGCCGCGCTCACGAACCCTGCCTGGTCCAGCCCCTCGACCGTACCCCGGACCTCGAGACGCATCTTGGTGATCTGCGGTGCGCCGTCGACCCGATCCATGGTGCATGACGCCGTGGTGGTGATGCTGGTCGCCGGTGTCCCGGCCCTTTCCAGCGCGGCCGAGAGCGCCATGCTGAGGCACGCGGCGTGCGCCGCCGCGATGAGCTCCTCGGGGTTGGTCCCCTGTGCGCCCTCGAACCGAGTAGCGAACGAGTATTCGCCCTGGAACGCGCCCGAGCCCGCTCGATAGCTGCCGGTGCCGGACTTCAACACGCCGTGCCACGTCGCCGATGCGGTGCTGGTGGTGGCCATCCGTTGTCTCCTGGTGAGTGAGGTGAGGGAATCTAACCTCTCGGGATCGTGGGCAGGTCTCCCTCTACCGCTTACCGACGAGTCGATCCACCAAGAACCGCGCCGCCTCCCGCTCCGCCCAGTACACCGGCCTCCACGGCGGCCCCGTCACGAACCCCACGTGGCCTCCCCGCTCCTCGATCCGGGTCTCGATGACCGAGTTTCTCCGCAGCGCCTCCCACGGCACTGCCGTGGCCGGGACGAAGGGATCATCCAACGAGTGAATCACCAGCGTCGGGATGCCGATCCTGGCGACGTATTGCGCCGAGCTGGAGCGTCGGTAGTAGTCCTCGGCACCGGCGAAGCCGTGCAGTGGCGCCGTCGCGGCGTCGTCGAACTCCCGGAACGTGCGGGAGCGGAGGATCCGACCCACGTCCACGTGTGGGCGCAACAGCTCGGTCTTGCGTCGCACCTTGCGGTGCAAGCGCCACACCAGGTAGCGACGGTAGACTCGACTGAACCCACGCTCGATCCACTCGGCGCCGGCGGACAGATCGAATGGCACAGACATCGCCGCGGCTGCCCGCAACCCAGCGACCCGCTCCTCCGGCGACCCGCTTGCGGCGCCACCGCCCTCGGCGACGCCCCGCTCCCCCAGGAACTTGAGCAACACGTTACCGCCCAGGGAGAAGCCCATCGCGCCGAGCGCGCGCTCGGGGTGGCGTGCCCTGAGGTGTCGCAGCACGTGCGCCAGATCCCCGGTCTCGCCAGAGTGGTACAGGCGCGGCAGGCGGTTGGGCTCGCCGCTGCAGGCCCGGAAGTTCAGCCCCACCGCCGCGACGCCCTCACGGCCGAGCGCTCGGTACATCTGCAAGGCATACCCGGACCTGGCAGAACCCTCGAGGCCGTGCAGCACCACTACGAGCGGTGCAGTCTGCGAGACTGCGCCAGCAGCGGTACGCTCCACCCAATCGAGGTCGAGGAAATCGCCGTCGGGCAGCTCCACGCGCTCACGCGCGAGGCGCACTCCCCAACGGGAGCGCAGCAAGCGGGCCCCCACAGTCTGGGCGTGGCGTCCCCGCAGCCACGGGGCGGGTCTGAAGTCCGCCTCCGCAGAGCCCTTAGCGGTCAGGGGTTACCCGTCTCGACGGCCTCGGAGGGATCGACGCCCTCATCGACCAGTGAGTAGTCCAGCTCGCTGCCGCGCAGGCTGTGGGGTATGAGGTATACCACCAGCATTACCACCGTGGCCAGCAGGACTATCGCCCGTGCGAGCCGCTCGTTCCAGGTCGTCTTCCACCCCACGACCGCACACGCCACCGCCCACACGATCCACATGATGAGCGTCTTGTTGTCGGTGAGATCGTACCCGAACGGGAAGCCGGTCCACAGCGCGCCGAACGCGTACTGCTGCACGATGGGCCCGAGAATGAGGCCGCCAATCGNNCGTCACCCAGGCGAGCCGCCGCATGCCCGGCGGGTCGAACAGCGCCGCCAGGCCGGCGCGAATCCCCACCAATACGGCGATGAACATGAGGAGGACATGGGGTGCCAGGACGTGGGCCGGGACCGGCCCCCGGTAGCGCATGACCACCGTCTCGTCGCGGCCCGGAATCCACACCCCACCAGTCGACGTATCCAGCACGAAGTAGTACTCGAGCTTGCCAGCGGCCGGCTGCACGGGCAACCGCGCAGCCAATTCACCGTCCTCGACCGCTAGGGGCAGCGTGGTGAACTCTTCGCTGGTGGGGTAGCGCCGATAGAACGCCGCTCCCGAGGCGCGCGGACCCGGATTGGGAACCGCCACGCGGGTCTCCGCGGTGGTCACGCCGCTGCGTGCTAGGCGGTAGCGGTAGCTCTGCCCCGCTACCGTGAACTCCCCGCGCAACGGGTGTGTCGGCCCGGTTAGCCGCTGGTACACCGCCGAGGCCAGCATCAGGACCACCGCTCCAATCCACAGGACCACACCTGTCCAACGAGCCGTCTTCGATGCTTGCACTGTCCCCACCCTTCAACTGTCAACTCGCCTTGATCATCTTTATATGCCCTCGCGCGAGCGGCTGCGGCCCACCGCGAGGGCACCAATGCATAGCCAAACGGCGCGGGCCGACACAAGCCCCCGCACCACGGACGACGAGCGAGGAGGAGGTGGAGATGCGGCTTACTCTGAGGATTGCCCTGGCAACCGGCATGACCATCGCAGCAATTCCCGCGGCGCTCGCCGCACAGACCTCGCAGGAGCCCACGCCACCCATCGCCAAGGTGGCGCCGCAGGAACTGGTCACGCACGGGCACGTGCGGATCGACGACTACTTCTGGCTGCGCGAGCGGGAGAATCCCGAGGTGATCGCCTACCTCGAAGCGGAGAACGCGTACACGGACGCCGTAATGGCGCACACCGAGGCGTTCCAGGAAGCGCTGTTCGAGGAGATCAGGGGTCGCATCAAGGAGACCGACGAGTCGGTTCCCTACAAGCTCGACGACTACTGGTACTACACCAAGTGGGAAGAGGGACGGGAGTACCCGATCTACGCCCGCCGCCGCGGGAGCGTGGATGCGCCGGAGGAGATCATGCTCGACGCCAACGAGCTGGCGGAGGGGCACGGGTTCTTCTCCGGTGGCCCGCGAGGAGTGAGCTACGACCAGAACATCATGGCGTTCGCCGCCGACACGGTCGGCCGGAGGTTCTACACGGTCCGTTTCAAGAACCTCGCAACGGGAGAGATCTTCGACGACGTCATTCCTAACGTCACGGGCAACGTCGCCTGGGCGAACGACAATGAGACATTGTTCTACACGAAGCAGCACCCCGAGACCCTCCGCTGGTACCAGATCTATCGCCACACTCTGGGGACGGACGCATCCGAAGACGTGCTGGTCTACGAAGAGGTCGACGAGGAGTTCAGCAGTTACGTCTACCGTACCAAATCGAAGGCCTACATCGTCATCCGGTCCTCACAGACGCTGAGCGACGAGCACCGCTACCTCGATGCCAACGATCCGATGGGGGAGTTCGCGGTGTTCCTTCCCAGGGAACGGAACCACGAGCACAGTATCGATCACTACGAGGATCACTTCTACGTCCGCACGAACGACGGGGCCGAGAACTTCCGGCTCGTGCGCACGCCGGTCAGCGACACGCGCCGCGCAGCATGGGAGGAAGTCATTCCGCACCGGGACGACGTGCTGCTGGGCGGCTTCGAGATCTTCGCGGAGTACCTCGTGGTCTCCGAGCGCAGTGACGGGTTACCACAGATTCGCATCATGCCCTGGGACGGGGAGGGCGAGCATTACCTCGACTTCGGCGAGCCGACCTACTGGACGAGGATCGGCACCAACTACGATTTCGACACCAAGGTCCTGCGCTATANNGCTATAACTACATGTCCATGACGACGCCCATGTCGGTGTACGACTACCAGATGGATTCCCGCGAGCGCGAGCTGCTCAAGCGCGATGAGGTACTGGGCGGGTTCGATCCAGCCGACTACGTGACGGAGCGGCTCTGGGCGACGGCCACCGACGGGGTGCGCGTCCCGATCTCCCTGGTGTACCGCAAGGGGCTCGAGCGCAACGGCGACAACCCGTTGCTACTGTACGGCTACGGCTCCTACGGCTCCAGCATGAGCGCCACGTTCAGCTCCTCACGCCTGAGCCTCCTGGACCGCGGTTTCGTGTACGCCATCGCTCACGTGCGGGGTGGAATGGAAATGGGCCGCTGGTGGTACGAGGACGGGAAGCTGCTCAACAAGAAGAACACTTTCACGGACTTCATAGCGTGCGGCGAGCACCTGGTGGCCGCGGGCTTCACCTCGCCCGAGCACCTCTACGCCCAGGGCGGCAGCGCCGGCGGGCTGTTGATGGGAGCCATCGTGAACATGCGGCCCGACCTGTTCAACGGCGTGATCGCGCGTGTGCCTTGGGTAGACGTGGTCACCACGATGCTGGACGCGAGCATCCCTCTGACGACCTCGGAGTACGACGAGTGGGGGAATCCCAACGATGAGGAGTACTACGAGTACATGCTGTCTTACTCGCCGTACGACCGGGTGGAGGCGAAGGATTACCCCAACCTGCTGGTGACCACCGGGCTACACGACTCCCAGGTGCAGTACTGGGAGCCGGCCAAGTGGGTCGCCAAGCTGCGGGTCATGAAGACCGACGACAACCGCCTCATCCTCAAGACCAACATGGAGGCGGGACACGGCGGCGCGTCGGGCCGCTTCCGGAGGATGCGCGAGACTGCGTTCATCTACGCGTTCCTGCTTGATCTGGAGGGGATCGGGCAGTAGCAAACCTCGGGCCGGCTCGGCCGAGGACTGCGGGCCGGCCCTACCCTCTCGTTTGCTCCAGCAGTTGCTTGCGCCGCCACTCTGGAAAGCGCTCGATCGCGTAGCGCACGGTAGTCCGGGGGATCGCGGGACCGTGACGCAGCAGGAAGCGCTCGAGCCGTGGCATGTCGGTCTTGCCCGCCTCGCGGAGCAGCCATCCGCACGCCTTGTGCATCAGGTCCTCGGGGTCAGCAAACAGGCCCCGCACCAGGGCGTACGCCTCGTCGAGCCGCTCCCCTCTGCGCGCCAGCGGCACGAACGTGACGACCGCGGCGCGGCGCAGCCAGGCGTTCCGGGCGCGGCTCCAGCGGAGCACGCGCTCTACCAGCTCGGGGTAGCGCACCACCAGCGGCGTGAGCACCTCGGGAGCCAGGGTATCGATCGCCGCCCAGTTGCATAAGTGCCTACCTACCACCCACTTACGGGCACGCTCCAGAAGAGGCTTGGTGTATGCCGAGCGGTAGCGTCCCAGCACGAGCAGCCCCAGCCCCTTGGATTCGTGGTGGCGGTTCCGTACCATCAGGTCGGAGAAAGCCACCGCGTCCGCCACCCGCCAGGCAGGCGCGACCTGCTGGCACAGCTCCCGAGCGAGGGCGCGGACCTGGGGCGTCTTAACGCCAAGCAGGGTGATCTCGTCATCCTGCTTGAAGAAGGACCGGCCCTGCTCCGCGCGGCACGGGTCGGCCAGGGACCGCAAGCGGGCCGTGGCTTCCCTGGCGAGCTGCGTGGGCGTGGGGGATTCCCTGGGCGCCATCGGTGGAGTGCTCCTTCCATCACGGTGCTCGTCATCGAACTGTACCCGCCGACGTCGCCTCGGCCAACAGTCGGGCGGAACTTTTGCTGCGTTCGTATGTTCTATATCTCTGGTAGAACACTTGTGGGGACCAAATGCGCGTGAGACGCACTCTGTTAACTCTGGCAAGCATTGCGCTCGTGGGAGCGGGACTGTTAGGCCCGGTTTCCACCGCGGAGGCGCAGTACTTCGGCCGCAACAAGGTGCAGTACGAGAGCCTGGACTTCCAGATCCTCGAGACCGAGCACTTCGACATCTACTACTATGAGGAAGAGGAAGTCGCCATCGAATACGCGGCGCTCATGGCCGAGCGCTGGTACGCCCGCCTCTCACGCCTCCTGAACCACGACCTGTCGAACCGGCAGCCCCTGATCCTCTACGCCAGCGGTCCCCATTTCCGCCAGACCAACACGCTGCAGGGCGACATCAGTGAGGCCACCGGCGGCGTCACCGAGATCCTCAAGCGCCGCATCGTGCTCCCGTTCGCGGGCCCGCTCAAGGAGTCGGACCACGTGCTCGGCCACGAGCTGGTGCACGCCTTCCAGTTCGACGTGCTGGCGCGCGGCCTGACCGGCCAGCTCGATCCGGGCAGCTCTCCGCCCCCGCTCTGGTNNGACGTCACGGGCGAGGGGGGCGGCATCGCCCGAGCGGGCATCCCCACCGTGATGCGCTTCCCGCTGTGGTTCGTGGAGGGGATGGCGGAGTACCTCTCGGTCGGCGCCCGAGATGCGAACACGGCTATGTGGATGCGCGATGCCGTGCGCGCACCTCTGCCCGACATGCAGAAGCTGAGCGACCCTCGGTTCTTCCCGTACCGCTACGGGCAATCGCTCTGGTCGTACATCGCCGGCCGGTGGGGCGACGACGCGGTGGGGCGGGTCCTCAAGGCATCCCGCACTGCCGGCGGCGCGCCGATGGCCTTCGCCCGCGTACTGCGCATGGCTCCCGACTCGGTCGTAGCCGGCTGGCACCGGGCGATGCGCTCCTACTATGAGCCACTGCTGGACGTCACGGGCCGGGCCGGCGACTACGGCCGGCCGGTGATCACGCCAATCTCGTCAGGCGGCCGGTTGAACGTGGGCCCGGCACTCTCGCCGGACGCCAGCCGCGTCGTCTTCATGTCGGAGCGCGACCTGTTCTCCATCGACATGTTCCTCGCCGACGCCTGGACGGGCGAGATAATCCGGAAGATCACGAAGACCGACGTGAACCCGCACTTCGAGAGCTTGCAGTTCATCTACTCGTCGGGCACGTGGGACTATGAGGGCAGGCGGTTCGCCTTCGGCGCCGTCGCCAAGGGCCGCCCCGTCCTCACGATCATCGAGGCGGAGTCAGGCAAGAAGCTGAAGGACGTGAAGTTCGAGGAGCTGGGGGAGATCTACACGCCGACCTGGTCACCGGACGGGCGCTACATCGCCTTCTCGGGCCTGATCGGCGGGCTCTCCGATCTCTTCATGTACGACTTGGAGGAAGACCAGCTGCTGCGGCTCACGAACGACGTGTACGCGGACCTGCAGCCGGCGTGGTCACCCGACGGCAGCCAGATCGCGTTCGTCACCGACCGTTTCACAACCGGCATCTCCAGCCTGATGTACGGTGAGTACCGCCTGGCCTTGATCGATCCTTCGTCTCTGGCGGTCCGGCCGGTGGCGGCGTTCACCGAAGGCAAGCACATCAACCCGCAGTGGACGCCGGACGGGAGCAGCCTCTACTTCATCTCGGACCGCAACGGCATCTCGAACGTCTACCGGAAGGACCTGGCCTCCAGTGAGCTGTCCCAGCTCACCAACCTCTACACCGGGGTGAGCGGCATCGCCGGCATCAGCCCCGCCATCAGCGTGGCGGCGGTGACCGGTGAGCTGGCGGTGACCGCCTACGAAGAGGACGTCAACGCGATCTATTTGTTTGACGATCCGGACGTGCTGGTGGGCGGTCCGGTCTTTGCGCCGTTCGACATCGATCCGGCGGCGCTCCCGCCGGTGGAGCGTCTCACGGACGACGTGGCGAGTCTGCTCGGCAACGCCTTCTATGGGCTGCCCCGGGACCGCGAGGCCTTCGTGATGAACGACTACAAGCCGAGGTTCGCCCTGGACTACATCGGGCAGCCATCCCTCGCGGTCGGCGCGGACCGGTTCGGGACCTACATCGCTGGCGGCGCGTCATTCTTCTTCAGCGACATGTTGGGCGGGCACAACTTGGCCACGGCGCTGGAGATCCGCGGGAGCTTCAGGGACATCGGGGGGCTGATTGGCTACTCGAACTTGAATAGGCGCCTCAACTGGGGCATCACCCTGCAGCAGATCCCCTACATCACGGGCCAGGTGGGCTTCTTGGAGGACACGGTCACCGGCGCGCTGATCGAGCGCACGATCATTCAGCGGCAGACGTTCCGCCAGATCGGCGGGATCACGNNGATCACGGCGTACCCGCTCAACCGGGCGCAACGCATCGAGCTCAATGCGCGCTACCTCAACATCGGCTACAGCCTGGAGGCCCGGGATCGCATCTTCGACCCGGCCACACTGATACAGATCGCCGAGGACGAGACCGAGCTGGACGCTCCCGCCGACCTGAACCTCGGTCAGGTGAGCACCGCGCTGGTGTACGACAACTCGCTGTTCGGCATCACCAGCCCCATGATAGGTCAGCGGTACCGACTCGAGGTGGGCGGCACCATCGGCTCGCTGGACTACGGATCCGTGGTGGTGGACTTCCGCAGGTACTTCATGCCGGCGCGGCCGTGGACGATCGCATTCCGCCTGCTGCACAACGGTCGGTACGGCCCCAACGCCGACACGACGACGTTGGCACCGTACTTCCTGGGCTACGATGGGATCGTGCGGGGGTACGAGTTCAATTCCTTCGACTTCGCCGTGGAGTGCGCCCAGGGCGGGGCCGGAACGGGCGGCGGCGTAGCCACGTGCCGGAACTACGACAACCTGTTCGGCTCGCGCATGCTGTTGGGCAACCTCGAGCTGCGTTTCCCGCCGCTCGGAGTGCTCGGCATCGGCGACGGCCTGTTCGGCTACCTCCCCATCGAGGCGTACATCTTCGGAGACGCGGGCATGGCATGGTACGGCGAAGACCGGCGCTTCACGGCGGGCTTCGACGACCGGGCGTTCTGGTGGGAGGGCGGCGGCAGCAGGCCGGTGTTCAGCGCCGGTGGCGGCCTGCGGATGAACTTCTTCGGCTTCTTGGTCCTCGGCGTGCACTACGTCTACCCGTTCAACCGGGTCAAGGGCGGGCACTTCCAGTTCACCTTCGTGCCGGGCTTCTGAGCGGGCCGCTCGAGGAGCACGAGAGTATCGTACAACTAAGAGGCCCCGGGCGGTCCCGCCCGGGGCTTTCTGTCGCCATCAGATCTGTAGTGCGACACTACGCTGCAGCCGCGGGCTTCAGCCCTCTGGCCAGCGTTCGCGGCGCCGCGCCTCGAGCACTCGCTCGACCCGCCGGGTCGCCGCGTGGAGCGGCGACTCGCTCCGCTCGGCCGCCTCGGCGAAGATCTCTCGCAGCACCGCCTGGAATCCGCGGATGCGGTCGCGGACCTGCTCCTCCGTGTGATCGCCGCGGCCTAGCAGGGGAAGCGCGGTCGCGCCACCGGCATTGATGACGTAGTCGGGCGCGTAGAGGATCCCGCGCTCGTGCAGCCGCTCGGCGTCGTCCGGCTCGGCAAGTTGGTTGTTGGCCGAGCCCGCCACGACACGGCACGCCAGCATGGGAATCGTAGCGGCGTTCAGCGTTGCCCCCACGGCGCACGGCGCGTACACGTCGCACGGCACCCCGTACACCTCCTCGGCGGGCACGACGTCGGCGCCTACCTCGGCCGCCATGGCGTCGGCGCGCGCGGCGTCGATGTCGCTCAGCAGGAGGCGTGCGTCCGATTCCGTGAGCAGCCAGGCCAACGGAATGCCCACGTCGCCGACACCCTCGATCAGCACCGCGCGGCCCGCCAGCTCCTCACTGCCGAACACCTGCTCGACGGCCGCGCGCAATCCCGCCCACACCCCAAGCGCGGTATACGGTCCTGGATCCACCGTTTCGCCGCCCCTCGTCCCCCCGTGCACGTACGGCGTCTCCCGCGCGATCACCGCCATGTCATCGGGCGTCGTGCCGAGATCGGGCCCGCAGGCGTACGCGCCCCTGAGCGAGTCCACCAGCCGGCCGAAGCGGCGGAGCAGCGCGTCGCGCTCGGCCCCCTCGAGCCGGCGCGGCACTGCCAGCACGCTCTTGCCGCCGCCAACATCGAACCCGAGGGTGGCCCACTTGTACGTCATCCCCTCGGCGAGGCGCATGGCGTCGCGCAGCGCCTCGTCGGGACTGCCATAGACCTTCATGCGGCAGCCACCGATCGCCGGACCGAGGGTGCTGTCGTGAATCGCGATGAACATCCAGGTCTGGGCCGCCCTGTCGTAGTGCGCCACGACCGATTCGCCCGACCACTCCTCGATGAGCGAGCGCATGGAGTGCAAAGCTAGCTGCCACCCTGGGCCGGCGATAGACTTCGCGCATGGCGCTGCAACTCGCACTGCTCGCCTCGGTGGTGGTACAGCTGACCACTCAGCCGGGAGCCGCTCTGCTCCAGCAGCGGCCCGATTCACAGGAGGTGCGCGACGCTGCGCGCTCGGCGCAGCGCCGGTTCGAGCAGGTGCGGCGGCAATACCTGCCTTCGACGACCGGAGGACTGGGCAGCTCGTGTGACGAGCGTGTGGGACGGTTCTGCTTCTGGCACGACGACGACCCGCCCTGGGAGCCCCAGCCGGAGCACGCTCGCGTGACGGCGGCCCGCAATCGGCTCCTGCACGAGCTGGACTCGGTGGCTACGCTCCTCCCGGGCGACGAGTGGATCGTCGGGCAGCGGGTTCGCTACCTGGTCGAGGCCGAGCGCTGGGACGATGCCCTGGAGGCAGCGCAGGCCTGCCGCGCAGCCACGTGGTGGTGCGGCCTGCTGGCCGGGTTCGTGCGTCACTCCAGCGGGGACTTCGCCGCCGCCGACTCGGCGTTCGGCTTGGCGCTGGCCGCCAGTCCCACCGAGCTGCGCTGCGCCTGGACCGACCTCTCGCAGCTGCTGGACGGCGACCTGGAGCCGTCCTACAGGGACGCCTCCTGCGGCGACCGTCACGCAGTGAACCGCCGCATCTGGTGGCTCGCCGATCCCCTGTACCTCGTGCCCGGCAACGAGCGCCGCACCGAGCACTTCGCCCGCGTCGTGGTGGACCGCCTAATGCATGATGCAGCCAACCCGTATGGGTTGCGCTGGGGACGCGACAACCGCGAGCTCACGATGCGGTACGGATGGACCGTGGGCTGGGAGCGGGCGCGCTTCGGATCGAGCTCCCTGAACACGCGCCCCCAGGTCATCGGGCACCATGCTCCGGGGAGTAAGCACTTCGTGCCGCGGCGGGAGTACGTCTCCGACGCGTCGCGCATAGCGCCGGGCACGTGGGACCTGGAGCCCGAGCGACCGCGCACCCGCTACGCGCCGCGCTACCTCGTCGAGTTCGGCCGCCTGGAGCCCGAGGTGGCCGTGTTCCGCCGGGGCGACTCCATGCTGGTGGTCACCGCGTTCAACGTGCAGGAGATGCGCACTCTCCGGGCAGCAGCCCGCTCCGCGCCCTCACCCGACAGCGTCATCGAGGTCGCGGTAGCGCTGGCGAGCGACGAGCACGCCGTGCCTGCCGTTGCGCGCGCGCCTACACGGGGCGCCACCGCCCGACTGATCGGGCGCGCCGCCAACATTCCCTCCGTGCTCAGCATCGAGGCGCTGTACCGCGCCGACAGCGTAGCCGCCCGGGAGAGATATTGGCTGGCCAGGGAGCCGGACGATGAGGGTCTCGCCTTGTCAGACTTGCTCCTCGTGGACGCCGACTCCCTGCCCGACACGCTGGACGAAGCGGCCCCCTTGGCGCGCCCCACGGCGACATTCGAGCCCGGCGAGATCATCCACGTGTACTGGGAGGTGTACGGCATCCCCGCCGGCGCGTCCGGGGCGGTCTCGCTAACTGTGGTCAAGGAGGGCAAGAGCTTCTTTCGTAAGGCCGTCGAGTTCCTCGGTCTGGCAGGGGGCGACAAGCCGACCGTCCGCCTCGAGTGGGTCGAGGCGCCGGCAGCCGCCCGCGGCGGAGTGGGGCGATCGGTCTCGCTCCAGCTTCCCGAGGAGCAGGAGGGCAGCTACACCATTCGGCTGGAGGCGGTGCTCGCCTCCGGGGAGCGGGCGACCGCCACGAAACAGATCCTGGTGGAGGAACCATGACTCATCGCGTCTTGCTGTCCCTGAGCCTCGCGACACTCGCCTGGAGTTGCGGCGAGCGCGAGGAGCGTCTTACCGAGCTGCCGGTCCTGCCCGCGGGAGCGGAGGCCGTGACCCTGCTGGGCGACACCGTGTCCCCGCCCCCGCTGGCGCCCGATGTGCGGCAGGAGCGCGAGGCGCGACTCGCCCAAGCGCGGGCCGCCCACGAGGCGACTCCCCAGGACCCCGACTCGATCATCTGGCTGGGACGGCGGCTGGCATACCTCGGCCATTATCGCGACGCGATCGAGGTGTACACGACGGGCATCGAGCTGCACCCCGGCGATGCCCGGCTGTACCGCCACCGAGGACACCGCTACATCACGGTTCGCGAACTCGATGCCGCAATCGAGGACCTGGCGCTGGCAGCCCAGCTAGTGGCCGGCGTGCCCGACCAGGTGGAGCCGGACGGTCTCCCCAACGAGCGCGGCATACCGACCAGCACACTGCAGTCGAACATCTGGTACCACCTGGGGCTCGCCCACTATCTCAAGGGCGACTTCGAGCGGGCGGCGACCTCGTACCGCATGTGTCTCGGCGTGGCCGCGACCGAAGACATGCAGGTGGCCACGAGCCACTGGCTCTACATGACGCTGCGGCGGCTGGGCCGCGTTGAGGAGGCGGAGGCCGTTCTACAGCCGATCCACGCCTCCATGGACATCATCGAGGACCACACCTACCACCGGATGCTCCTGATGTACAAGGGAGAGCTCCCTGTCGAGGAGGTGCTTGCGGAGGCAGAGTCGGGTGATGCCCTCGCCAACGCCACGGCCGGATACGGCGTCGGTAACTGGCGGCTGTACAATGGACACCGGGAGGATGCCGCGGCGATGTTTCGGCGAGTCCTAGAAGGAGAGCAGTGGGCCGCGTTCGGGTACATCGCGGCGGAGGCGGACATGGCACGGTGGCGTGAGGAGGGCCGGTAGACGCCGCGCGCGCGCCGCGGGACTTGAGGGCCGGAGGTGCTCGTGAGAGTCCTCGCGCTGGGACTGGTGGCGGCGATCGCCGCCTGCTCGATCTTCGACCCCGACGACGGTGACCTCCAGAGCGAGCTGGACGCGAACCGCAGCGCCTGGGAGTCCCTGGCGTACGCCGACTACGACTTCAGGCTCCAGATCTCCTGTTTCTGCCCCCCCGAGATCACCCAGCCGGTGCGCGTCGCGGTACGGGACGACGTCATCGCGTCCCTGACGTACGTAGTAACGGACGACCCGGTGCCGGCGCAGCACCGTGGCGTCTTTCTCACCGTCGACGGCTTGTTCGACAGGATACAGGACGCCATTGACGGAGGCGCCGACTCGATCACGGTGGTGTTCGACCCCGAGCTGTTCTATCCGACCAGCATCGCCATCGACTACGAGCTACAAACCGCGGACGAGGAGATCGCGTACGAGGCGCGGGACCTCATACCCGTCCGGTCGGTGGTGCTGTCCCGCCCACACTAGGGTCGAACATCGCCGGCCTCGCGGCCTTGGGCCGCAAGCCGGTCCCTCTAGCCCCGTCTGACCCTCACGCCGCCGTTGGTAGTGAAGGCGCGGATCAGCTTGCCACCGCTCCCGAGGTCCACCGAGAGCCGCCGGTCGATGCGCCCCTGCACCGTCACGGGGAAATCGAAGCGCATGCCGCCGTTGGTGGTTCCGGTCTCCAGCCGAGCGTTGTAGCCGTCGGGGATCATGAGGTTCACCGCGCCGTTGGTGGTGTGGACGTCCAGACCCGCGCCTTGCCACTCACTGCCTGTGAGCTCGATGTGCAGCGCGCCGTTGGTGGTGCGTCCCCGCACGTCACCGGCGACGCCGGTGAGGTACACGCCTCCGTTGGTCGTGTTGAAGTCGATGTCCCCGTCGACGTCCACGATGCGAATCCCACCGTTGGTGGTCTCCAGCGAGAGATCGGAGCTGCGCGGCGCAAAGACCCGGAAGCTCACCGACCATGATTCGTGCCGCCCCGTGCGCGGGCCCTTGGACGAGATCGTCCCGTCCGTGAGCACCTCCACCTCCTGCACGATGGCTCGGGCATCGCCCATGTCGTCGGCACGAGCCGTGACGCGGGCAAGTACGCGAATCTCGCTGCGGTCCCAACCCTCGACCTTGATACCGCCGTTGGGCTCCGCGTCCACGGCGATGCGGTCCATGGCTCCAAGGGTGAACTCACGGACCTCGCAGTAGCGGTCCTCATCGTGATAGCGACCATGATCCCGGTCGCGACACCACTCCTGGTCCTCCGCGAGCGGCTGCTGGGCGAAGATGGCCTGCGCCGAGACGGCAGTCAGGCCAAGCGCGAGCACAGTGGCGCCGAAGAGCGACGTTGCCTTCTGCAACATTGGAGTACTCCGTGGGGTTGTCGTCTGTTAGACACGCAGAGCTCGCGGATCGTTGCCCGGCGCCGTTGCATACCGGGCGGGGAACGTCGCGCCGCGCCGCCGGAAACCTCGGACCGTACTCGCGCGTCATGGGTAGAAAGCGCACGAGTGGGCAGCCGGCCGCGGCTAGGTACCCTCCTTGACCCGGCCCGTCCACCTGGCTAGTTCACAGGCGCCCAATCACCTGGCAGGAGACCTCCGATGCAACGACGTGGCTCAACCATCCTCTCGGCATGGACACTGCTCGCCGGGGCGGCGTTGGCGGTGGGCACGGCGCCGGCTGCGGCACAGTCCCAAACCGAGATCGACATCCCGTACGAGAAGCATGTGCTCGACAACGGACTCACGCTGATCATCCACGAGGACCACAAGGCCCCCATCGTGGCGGTGAACGTGTGGTACCACGTGGGCTCGAAGAACGAGAAGCCGGGCCGCACCGGCTTCGCCCACCTCTTCGAGCACCTCATGTTCAACGGCAGCGAGCACTACAACGACGACTACTTCAAGGTGCTCGANNCCTCAACGGCACCACCAACGAGGATCGCACCAACTACTTCCAGAACGTCCCGACGTCGGCGCTGGACGTGGCACTCTGGATGGAGTCGGACCGCATGGGCCACCTGCTGGGCGCCATCGACCAGGCCAAGCTCGACGAGCAGCGCGGCGTGGTGCAGAACGAGAAGCGCCAGGGCGAGAACCAGCCCTACGGCAAGGTGTTCTTCACCATTGCCGAGAACACCTACCCCAAGGGCCACCCCTACTCCTGGAGCGTGATCGGCTCCATGGAGGACCTCGGGGCTGCGAGCCTCGAGGACGTGCACGAGTGGTTCGAGACCTACTACGGCGCCGCCAACGCGGTGCTCGCAGTCGCGGGAGACGTGGACCCGCAGGAGGTCAAGGCCAAGGTGGAGCGCTACTTCGGCGACATCCCCTCGGGCCCCCCGATCGCGAAGCACCAGGCCTGGGTAGCGCAGCGCACGGGCACACACCGGCAGATCATGCAGGACCGGGTGCCACAGGCCCGCATCTACATGGTGTGGAACACCCCGCAGATAAGCTCGCGCGAGGCGGCCCACATCGAGCTGATCTCCGACCTGCTGGCCTCCGGCAAGACCTCGCGCTTCTACAAGCGGCT
>JABAOF010026310.1_pt1 | contig 23559 bp, 17 predicted proteins | sample 7062171 | NCBI WGS metagenome assembly JABAOF01 (sample SAMN14538628, study PRJNA623070) | marine sediment metagenome | biome: marine biome [ENVO:00000428]; feature: marine pelagic biome [ENVO:01000023]; material: deep marine sediment [ENVO:00002113] | place: India: Gulf of Khambhat ...
TTCTACTATCAGGAAAAATAGCAGAGAATTATTTACAAAATCCTTATGTAAATAGTAGTTCAAGATTAGTGGCTTTGGTTAATATAGATAAAAAACAATTTTCCAAGTTTGATTTAGATAGATTATTTACATTTGGTATTCCATTAATAAAGATAGAAAAGACTACTAATGAATACTGTTTGCCAATTTTAGAAAATATTAATAAAAAGAAAATAATAAACTTGGACAGCTTAAATAATACTGAAATGTCTGAAAAATTAAAACTTAAATTTAGTTCGGGGAAAGATAAATTCTTCTCAATTGAGATAGATGATATTGGACTGGTTGTCAAATACATGTAACATAAAATAAAGAATAATAATATATAAAGATGAATTTAAATCCGACAATTTGGGGACCGCCAACATGGTTTTTGATGTTTAGTATAATTTTAGCTTATCCTGATAATCCATCAGAAAATGACAAGCAGAATATAAAAAATTTCTTTATTTATATAGGAAAAGTTTTGCCATGCCAAAAATGTAGAAATAACTTTGAACAACAGTTTAAAAATTATCCACTAAATAATGATATTCTATCTAAAAGGGATTTATTAGTTAATTGGTTATTAAATATCTATAATGATACTAACAAGACAATTGGCAAACCTGTTGTAACATATGAAGAAATAGTAGAAAAAACTATAAGTGCATATCTGGAAGACTAATATAAAATAGATATCTAATATATATATAAGATATAAATATGGATCCAAGAGTATGGGGACCATCAGGGTGGTTTTTTATGCATAGTATAACTTTAACTTATCCAGATAATCCATCAGATAAATGTAAAGAGGATATGAAAAGATTTTTTATGTGTATTGGCAAAGTTTTACCATGCTATAAATGTAGAAATAATTTTGAAGACCATCTTAAAAAACATCCATTGGATGATAAAGCACTCTCATCAAGGGAAGAATTAATTAAGTGGTTAATAAAAATACACAATGAAGTTAATAGAATTTCAGGAAAGCCGGAAATAACTTACCAGGAAACAGTAGAAAAATTCATAAATGAATCGAATAAATTTGAAAAAAGTGATGATCAATCAAATTTATTTAGTATTGTTATCATTTTAGTTCATATTGCACTATTGATTTTTTTGATATATTTGCTAAGATAATATTTATTTTATAATAAATACTATTTTGATTTAAATAAGAGGCATGATTAATTTAGTTATTTCATTAACTATTTTTTTATAATTTTCTTCAGTATACTGATCATTCAACCAATCGTTTATGGTTATACCTGCTCCATTTAATACTTGGTCTCTAATATCAATTATATTTTTTGAATAATTTCTGATTAGATTCTTGAATGAAATATTTTGCTCTCTTATACTTTTCATTAATTTTCTTACTAGTGATTCTCTTTCTATATCAAAATACGTGATTCTATTGTCAACAAACCAGATTCCCCAAAGGGCGCAAAAACCTCCTGGATCTGATATTTGTCCAGTTTTTTCCAGGATATCAAAGTATTGAAAACCAATCTTTGGCATGTAATCTGATGGTTTAATATATTTAATATTTTCATCTATCTCTGTAAACTTATATTTTAGTATATTATCCAATAAATTAGGATTATAATCAAACCGATAAGGGGTTCCAGCTCCGTATGGTTCGAAACGTTCTACTGCATTATTATTTTTATCATATATTAAATAGTTAGCATGACTACCCTCCCTTAATTCTATCCCCAATGGTATAATTATAAAATCCTTATCTTTATTATCCTTACACTTCTGAAAATTCTTTCTAAAATTAGATGAAAAATAAATTTTCTGGTATATCCACATTATTTCGAAATTAAGAAATTCACATGTTGTAGTTTTTGATATTCCAATTGATTTATAATAACTGCACAACTCAGTATTGTCAGCAAAAGTTTCATCAAGTGTTGAACAAGCATTTGGATGTTTTCTTAATAGATAAATAAGGCCAAATAGTATGTCCATTGTTATTCCTGTAAATGTACAGACTTCTATTTTTTCACCCTTTCTAACTGCAATACATCTCTTCTTTTGTCTGAATGGATATGATGTATATCCGCATTTTGAAATTTTATTTTTTGTTATATCTTCTAGCTTGTTTCTAATGATAGTTTTACATACATCATCTGTCTTTTTTAATTTTGAACCTTCAATATACTTTTGCAAGGATTTTTTTTCATCTGGTTTTAGTGTTCCAAGTTTAAGTTCTTCTTTGCACATATTTTCCCACTCTTCTTTCCATACAAAATTTCGATTCCGTAAGATGTAAAGATAACTATCGGTTACCATATCTAAAAATTCATCTAAATCTTCTCTTTTAACATAATCCACAGCTCTTTTTTCATCATAATCTATTAAGAAAATATCCATTTTTTTTATTTTTAGAATATCTTTTAGGCCCTTCCACAGATTTTTTTTAACTATTAACATCAAAGGAGTTGTATTCTCAGTATCTTGGAAATTAAGATCACTGTTTTCCACAAAAATATTTAAAAAATCAACTAAAACATTTGATGTATTATCTTTTTCTAAGAGAATATGGATTGGTAGTTGCGCATCAACATTGTATAAATTATAATTTATTATTCCTTTGGTATATTTTGAACTAATAAGATAGTGTAAAATTTCTTGATTTTCTTCCTTCACGGTATAGTGTAATGGCGTTTGACCAAAAAAATCTTGATTGTTTGGATTAGCATCATTTTCAATTAATAGTTTTACTAATTTGGTATTATTATGACTAATGCTATAATCTAATGCAGTAAATTCATGATCATAGTCTTGTATATTAACATTAATTCCTGCTTTAATAAGTAATTTTGTGATATCAATAAGTTGAAAATTACATGCAATGTGTAAAGCTGTTTCTCCTGTATTTGTACGACTGTTAATATTTATATTTTTCTCTAAAATTAATTCTGTCATTTCATAACTTCTATTTATAATGGCCAAATGGAGAGAATTTAGTCCATTATTGTCTCTTTCGTTTACGTCAGAATCATATTCCAATAGCATTTTGACGGCATCTATATTTTTTGATTGTATTGCATAATGGATAGGTATATTGTTATTTTTATCTTTAATATCAATTAATGATATACCAATATTTGTTTTATTAAAATGCAATAGAAGATTTAAAATTTTAAGAAAACCATATTTAATGGGAACGTAGAGGATTGATCGTCCTTCATTATCAGTTATATCTAATTTCGATCCACTATGTATTAATAAAGATACTGCATCAATTTTATTAAATAATATTGCATAATTTATTAAATAATTATTACTAATATCTCTCATATTTACATCCATATGCTCATTTTCCTTTATATATTTTATAAATTCATCCCATTTATGTTCTTTAATAAATTCAAATAAAATTTTACTATTCTCCATTTCTTTATTATCCTTATATATTACAAATACAAAAACTTAAATATTTCCATAATGAATATCGCTTTTTTTAGAAATGTCTAGAATAACATTAATAATATACATATATAACTGAGTTAAAATCTTTCGACGATCTGTATGATGTGGCCTTATTAATTTCATTGCATCATCATATGAAAACCATCCAATATCTCCTATTTCATCAATCTGTTCTTTATTTTTCGAACTGATTGCTGGGAGTCTATCTGTTGTTGATATAGTTGGATAGTAAGTATGTTTATAATATTTGCCATTTGTACCAATTAAACTCTCATCAATAGGCATTAATTTATCTAAAATAATATACTCTCCATCAGTAAATCCAGATTCTTCCTGAAATTCTCTAATAGCACATGTTATATCAGATTCATGATAATTTCTTCTCCCTTTTGGGAATCCCCATTCTGCTTGATCCCATGTAGGTTTAACATTGTTAACATAAAATTCTAAATTTAAATAATTTTCATCTTTAATATTTTTTAATTTCATAAATTTATTTTTAGAGGCCATAAATTCATTCTGGTAATTCATTCTATTTTTATTGGTTATCCATAAATTATTCCATAAATCATCAAATGTACAATTTCCTATTCGTTTTATTTCTTCAGAAGTCATCTGCCTAAATAGAAATATAATTCCATCTACATTTTCAACACTATATCTACCTCGAATAAATTCGATATAGCCTAATGTATGCTTTCTTCTGATCATTAGAAATTTAATATTATTTTTGTAAATTCCAAATAGTTTAATGTCATGAGGATTTTCAAATTTGATTCCAGGTGATTCTGCTAATATAATGCCTCTTTCAAAATCTATGTCTCTGTCAGTATCAATTGATAGTTCTTTAATGATAGTATCGATTAAATTATCATCATCTGTTGATATTAAAAAATTAATAATGCCAAAACTGGTAATTGGATCATTGCAATTTTTATATGGATGACCATATTTCCCACAATTGCTACAATACATCTTTCCTTTTGTTCGCTTAAATTTTCTCTTCTTTGGATATTGTAAATCTGTATTATTCATATTATAGCGATAACTCTAATTATTACTATAACATATAATTTTTAAGTATTCTAAACTTATCCTTCTTGAATCATGTTCTCTTCTTTATATTTTTCTAAATCAATGGTTTCTTTATCGGTATTGTATAAATCCAAATAGAAATTCTCTTTTTCCTTTTCGGTAGCAATATCATCAAGATACCCAATTGCTTTAATCTTATTATCACCATTATTAAAAGTTATTGACAATAATGTTACTTTAACAAATTCATTTGGCTCTAAAATATGAGATTTATCTTCTTTTTTAAATCTTAAATTATTATAATTGTCCATAAAGAATATTTTATTGTTAATTCTTTCATTTGTAACAATTACAACGATTGGTCCATTTGCAACTGTTATGAGGACTTTATTTGCTCTGTCAACTTTGCAAATTATCTGTTTTCCGCGCAATGGGATACATAATCTGCATGAAAACTTAACATCAAAAATAGCAGAGCCAGATGGATTTTCTGCTTCAACATTACCATCCTTGTATTCTACTATTTTATAAATTTCCATAATATAACCATTATCACTATAACATTTTTTTCCAAGTTTTGCCTCTAGATTTTTTTTAAGATTTATATACAATTTATTATCCATCTGATTTGGATATAATGAAACATGTGTGCTGAGCTCAGTATTGATATATGGACTAGTCATTATTAGTTATTTAATAATTTATATAAGTATTTTTTATATAAATTTTATTATTTTAATAAATTATTTCAAATTTATTTAAGTATGATAATCCATTTTCCTTTTAATAATCTAGCACCAAGGGATTCTAGATAATCTTTGAATTTATCCAATGATGGTGTATTTTTAATAGTGATAGTAATTTTCGGAAGATTTTTAACTCCATCTACTGTTTGTTTTTCTTGTTTAACAGTTATATCTAATTCGAATTTAATCTTCTCCTTAATTTTTTCTTTAATATATTCTGCTCGATCTATTAAATTGTAAGGAAATGGATATAATTTATGATTTGCTGGTATCATTATATAAGTTATCTTATTTTTGCCTGTACTATATTTTTCTAAGAATAGTAATCTATCTTTAATTTTTTCACATATATCTATTCTTGTATTACTTTTACCAATATCAACATTAATTTCTTTGGAAAGTTTTTCAAGATATTCACGACTTTTTGAGGTACTACATACAGCACCCATAAGACTTGGTATTCCTGTTCCTCGTTTCTTTTCAAGAATTTTGCTCCTCCTTTTTCTAATTTTAAAGACATCCTTAAGTTCTTCAAGTCTTTTACTTTTACGCCTACTTGGTTCTTTGTCAATAATACCGACATATTTGTTTTCTTCTCTGCCCTCATAGTAATCTATTGTTGGCTGGAAATCATATATCTCTAATTTTGGATCAATTAGCATTGTTGTCTTTTCAGTTGCCTCTTTAGTTCCCTTAAATTCTTTATATTTAACAGTATTCTTGAGATAATTGTATAAACTTAGTTGATTTTGCATAGGTTTATCATAAGTGGATCTATAATACATAGGTACATCATTATTAAGATCAAATGGTTGGAATATGTAGTATTTCTTGATGTAAATAATATAACCAGGTCGGTTGTATTTATCAAAAATTGTATCATTATAATTATTGAAATCATTTTCTGTTATCGGAATTAGTTCATCCAAAGCTTTAAAAACAAAGAATTCATCAAATAACTCTCTCTTTTCCCCTTCGTATGTTCCCTTTATATATTGTATTATATCTTTTAATGTGTAAACGTATTCAAATCTATACATATCTTTTATTTTCGTTTTAACTATTTCTATTTCAGCTCTAGCTAATGTTTGAGTGAAAGTAGAATAATCTAGATTATTTTTAGTAATTTTTTTATATACACCCATTTTCTTATCAAAATAAAGAGTATTTAATTTTGGATCTTCACATATGAAATCACATTTTGTATAATCACAAATTGAAGGACAAATTGGTTTATCTTTTCCTTTATTCTTACCAGGCACAACACAATTTTTATATTTTTCTACATCTTCTGGGAATATATTGCCAGATATATTGAGTGGACAATCAATTGCAACTGTTTTTAGAGCCCTTTCAACCTTTTTAATAAGCATATATTTTAGTTCTGCTTTTTTGTAAAGTTCTTCTTCGCTAGACAAACCGTTATCTACAGTTACTGCATATTTATAAACCTTAACATCTGGATATCTATACTCATCTGTGGTAATATTATAATGCGAACAGTGTCGAATTGCACGTCCAACAACTTGGTCGACCTTTCCCAAGTTAAAGTAAACATCCAGAATATGTATTTCAGCTACATTTTGCAAACTTATACCCTCTCCCATGACTTTTGAACCTAGTACAAATTTTATATACCTACCATCTCTATTTTCTATGCTACTAAATACTTCATTCAGGATTTTTTGCTTATCCTCAGGTATGATATCTATTGCATCTTCAGCTGATTTTCCCGTAACAGATATGAATGTAGCTGGATAAAAATTGTGGAATGGTGGTTCTCCTTTTACTTTTTCATATTCGGTTGATGATTCAGATATATTTTTAATTCTTTCCATCATCGAGGTCTCTTTTAATTTCTTTTGTTGGTGTTGTTTATACGTATCACCACAAAAGTAGCATTTTGTATCTGATTTTATTTGGTAATTGCTGGGATTCTCATCATATTCTAGATAACCATTTTGGAGAAGAATCTCAGTAAATAGTTCAATTCCAACTTTTACTAGATTTGAATAAATAAATGCTGTTCGTGCTCCTTTTTTCCCCCATACTAAACGATTTATTTTCTTGAGCGCTTTATAAAATTTAATTGAAAAGTATTTTAGATTATAAATTTTTAATATCTCACCAGTTATTGTTTTGCCATTTTCTGATATTGATATTAAATCACCTTCAGATCCGGCATATTCACTTTTCAATATATCAGAGGATATTTTTTTATTTAGTGTTTCATAATTAGTTTTTAATTGATTTTTAACAATATTTATACCTTCTCTTCCATAATATCCAACTAATTTGGTTCTATCTTGACTCAAACCAGGAAAAGCAAAATTAGCAACAGCTTCTGATCTCCTATCTAACGTATCATCTTTCTCTCTAATTGCTTCATCATATATTTTCTTTTGAAATGGAAGCATTTTACACGATACAACTTTTGTAAATAGAAGACCCTTAGGAACTTTTCCTTTTTCAACTCGCTTAGCAAAAGTTAATGGATCTGCTCCTCGAAGATAACTTACAAAACCTGTCGTCATCATTTTTAAATATTCTACACCACCTGGTTTAAAATTCATAAGGTGATTTTTGTGCCTATTGAAAATTTTATCTCTTACAAGTGGTGAATTTATTGGCCTGATAAAATTAATTAATTCGATTATATCATCAGCAAGATTTTTCATTGGCGTTGCTGTTAGCAAAACTATTTTTAGATTTTGAGATTTTTTTATAATCTTCATTAATGCTTCGCCATAGGCATTTCCAGTTAAATTATGCGCTTCATCAACTATAATTAAGCTATTATTGAGATCATATATTTTATCAATTGCAATGTCTCTCTCAAATTCACCCTCTTTTGTTTTACGGTAGGACAATTTAATTTTATTATCTTTTGTTTTGATTTTCTCTACGATTTTTTCTCCTAAAACCTTTTTGTAAAAACTTCTATAACTCATAAAACGATAATATTGTAATGCAATATTGATAGCATTTTTCCTTGCTCTTTGTTTATCAACCGCACTTATATGAATACTTTTATCCTGCTCTTTTAAATACGTTTCTCCTGTACATTTCAAAAGCTCATTTTTCCAATTTTCCTTAATTAGAGGTCCAGAGACAAGAACATATATTTTTGTATTATATTTTTGCACCATCTGTTTGAAACGTTCAGCAATTGCAATTCCAGCACATGTATTCGAAGCTATTGCTCCTTGAACTACAAAGCTATGATGTTTTTCTATCTCTAGATCATAAACAAACCCATCATAATTTATTTCATAAATCTTGCTTATTTTTGAAAATCTAAAATCACCACAAATTTTATTTTTATTTGGATTTCTCTCTAATTTACAAATAGAATTAAGACTCTTTTTTTTATGGGCAAGTTCAAATCCAATTTCTATTCTATAATCTCTTAAATCATCATTTTGTATAAAACCTACGAAATAGTTTTTAATTGATCTATAAACCATATTAATTTCAAATAATTTTAAAAGTGTAACTAATTGCTGTATGAGTTTTTCAGAAATTGATGATATTTCAATACTTTTATTTTTAATATTAACATATGCCTCTTTGTCAAAATATGCTCTTAAAAAAATCCTTATTTCATCTTTTAATGCATTCATTATTTTGTTTGGGATTTGTTTTTTGCAAATATATCCACCATCTTTTAAAAATTTAATATAATCATTACTGTAAATTCGCAAATAAGGAGTTTTATTTTTTGGATAGTGCTCTACTAATTTATTAATTTTTAGTTTCTTTTTTTGGGAAATTCTTGATAAACAGTTTTTGCATTTTTTTAAAATATTCGAATCTGCATTTTTAATTAAAATNNTAAAATACTTTGCATATTTCCAAATTGCCACCCCAATAGATATGCTAATTCTTTACCAATAGAATTTCCAGAATTTATTAAAATATTTGGAATTAAAACGTATTTTGAGTTTGTAAAATTATTTGTCCATCCATTTTCAGTGTACAATTTATGCCTCTTTGTTATTTTTAGAGTAGATCCATTTTCTAGTTTAATAATGTTAATCTTCTCATTTATTTTTTGCCTGTATAATCTTTTTACAGGTTGTTTCATTATTTTCATTGTTTTTTCATTCAATGAATTAACATATAATTTATTTGTAGGAAAAGACCATTCTCCATACTCATCCTCATAATCAGGCGTTATCTCTTTAGAATGAAAATTTTTCCAGATTTCATCAAGACGAACTAGATTTCCATTCAAATAAACCAATTGATCACCAGTTAAACATTTTCCAGTTCCAGTTCCATGGAATACCAAAACACCTTTATAGGGTGTATCAGGGTTAATAAAATTGCTTAAAAATGATTGGTGTTCCTGCAAAGCAAATTTGCGAGAACATATTTTATCTCTATATTCTTTTATGTCAGCATAATCTTTGATTGCAGTTCGTTCGGGTATTTTATGGTAGTAAAATTCACGCTTTGCATAAATTTTATTTTGAAATTCTGGATCAGAGGGTGAAGGATGTATATATTCTATATCCATTAAATCTTCAATATTTATATCAGAAGATGAAGAAATTGTACTATCTGTTATAATATCATTTTCACTATCAGAAGATATTGACATCAAGTCCTTTATTATATATATATGTTCGATATAATTTTATTATTCTATGAATTCAATACAGAATGAAAAATAAAAAGTACATACGCGCTTAAGAATTTAGTAATAATATATAATATTATAATATATAGTGTGGTATTAATGGTAAAAAAATACACACATGAGATGAAAAAGAAATTAGCAAATAAAATTCAAAAAATTAAAAAAAAAGAAGATATGAAAAAAATTGTAGATATTATAATGGAAGACAAACCTTCTTATATGGAAAATAATAATGGTGTTTTCATGTTTTTCCATAAATTGAACGACAATACTTATGTAAAAATAGAAAAAGAATTAAAACGGCTAAATAAAGCAAAAAACTATTATACTGAAAGTGTCAATAGTGAGAAAGCATCAGATAAAAAAGAATTTACACCTTATGCTGATGATGAATTTCCATCTCAAAGAGGAATTAGTCCAAAACTTAAATTTAGCAATAGAGAAAAAAGTTTAATAAAACGACGAAGATATGACAAAAATATAAGTTTGGATGTTGACTCTGATGTTGTTTATACGAATTTCAGTGTAGAAGATATATCTGAATCAAATATTAGTAATGAGTCAGATAAAATAGGTGGTAAATCTAAGAATAAAAAGAATAAGAAGATTAAGAAAAAAGCAATGGCTAAATAAAAATTTGATTTTTATTTTATAAATAATTATTTAAAGTTTACTTAATAGTAACTTATTAAATGGAAAAAAGAATAATTTTAAATGATTTAATATCTTATGTTTTAGAAATTTGCAAGAGTTATAAAGACGACAGTGAAAATATATACAATATAAGTACTTTGAAGAATGATTTAGAAGAAAGTCATTATACAATACTAAAATATGGAGAAGTTAGCACATTAGGTGATCTGCCAAAAAAATTAAAGAAAATCTTTGATCCATTTATATCTGATGCTAAAAGAGTGGGTGTATTAGCAAATAAAGGCAAATTGATAAACATTTCTCTTTTATATTCAATACTATATTGTATTAAAGATAATTTTATGGATCTTACTAATGGAGAAAAAGTAATATGTATTGATGAATTTAATGATAAAATGTTATCTGATTTATATTCTAAGAATCTTTTTGAAAATTATGGGTATAAAGAACTAGGATGGAATCAAAAGGAACTATCCAATTCACTCATTAAATTTAAAAATAATATTATGGTAATTAGATTTTTAGCCGACTATTTGTCAATTAATATATTTATTTTAAGTGTAAATGAAGATAAAATTTACGCTGTTTATCCAGAAGAAAATTATAACATTTTTAAGCCATCTATTTTATTAGCTTTTTATGATGAAGTTTTTGAACCAATCGTTTACCAGGATAATAAAATTTGGTGTTATGATTTAGAACCTCTTAAAAAATTAATTAATATTGACAAAATGTATATTGGGATATTAAATGATAATTTTTCAAAAGATTGTATTGAAAAGGTATTTCAAACTGGTACAGAAGATCTCTCAACCTATTTGTCCATTTGTGAAGGAGAAGATATTGTAGATGATAAGATGGTAATAACAGAAGTAGAAGGGGAGGCTGAGGAAGAAGTTGATTCTGAAAATAATTATGGTGAAGTGTGTGATGTTGATGCGCAATCAGATGTTTATATTGATGATCCTGAAGAGACAGAAATAGATATTGATACAGTCAAGGACACTAAAGATATTTTCTGTACAAAAGATGAAATTGAGAAGAAAAAAGCTGTTGATAAATATGATCCAACTATTATTCAAGAAATAAATATTAGAATGAAACTGCAAGAATTGCAAAAAGTAGCAAAAGTATTTGGTATTAATATTGTCAAAGGAAAAACAAAAAATGGAAAAGACAAATTTAAAACAAAAAAAGAACTGTATGAAGAGATGACTTCAATGATTAAAAAAAATTGATTGCTATTTGGCTTAAAAATTGATATTTAAAAATTTAGTTTGTAATATATTTAAATTATTAAAACTTAAATGACATTTCAAAAAAGATTCAGTGAGAAAAGTTTTATCTCTTTAGAAGACAATCTGTATCTTTATTATAAAAATGATTTTCTATCAAAAAAAGAAGCGGATTATTATTATGATATATTCAGCAATAATTTAAATTATCTAACTGACGATGAATCAAAAATAACTCTTTTTGGCAAAAAATTAAAAATACCCAGAAAACAGGTATCGTATGGGGAGGATGGGGTTTCATACAGATTTTCTGGTAGTAATATTCCTGTTAAAAGTTGGGATGAAGATGACAATGTTTGTATTGCTTTAAGAAAATTAAGAAAAAAAGTAAAACTGTGGACATCTGTAAATTATAATTATGTTTTAATTAATTGTTATAAGGATGGAAATCAATATATTGGATTTCATAGAGATGCAGAGGAAGATATTATTCAAGAGTATGGAATAGCATCTGTAACTTTGGGGGCAGAACGAGATTTCCAATTCAGACCTTATAAATTTATGCCAAAAGGTAAATATAAAAAGTTGGAAATATCACTAGAACATGGTAGCTTTTTGCATATGAAATATCCAACTAATGAATATTGGCAACATTCATTACCAAAAAGGAGTAAAGTTAAGAGGCCAAGAATAAATTTAACTTTTAGAAAAGTGAAATGTGTCAATAGTTAATTATTAATTATCTATTTTAATTATAAAAATAAAATGGATAGTGAAACAAGAACAGAAATTGAAGTTTATGATCCAGAGAGTGAAGTTTTTAATAATCCTAGAAGGAAGGAGGAGAATCCTGACAGTAGATATACAATTTATCCAAATACAGATTTAAAATTTAAAAAATTTAGGGGAGTAGATTTGGAAAGATTGATAAAATACAATCCCCAAATACCAGAATTAAGATTACAGTGTAAAGATACATTAGAATACCGTTTTTTAGAGTGTGAAAAAACAAATGGAATTTCATTAGATTTAAGTCATCTTGGAATTGAAGAGCTTCCAAAAATACCACCAACAGTTAAATATCTATTTTTATCAAATAATAATTTAGTTGAACTTCATGATATGTCGTATTTGGAGGAATTAGAAGTTATTGATATATGCAATAATAATTTATTAGAAATTCCACCATTACCTTTTTCTATTGAAGAAATATCATGTAGGAACAATTATATAGATGATATAAGTGATTTAAGTAATTATAATAATTTAAAAAGATTAGATGTATCCTACAATAAACTGTCCACTATTCCTAAAATATCAAATCTTGAATTGCTTGTATGTAATAATAATAGACTTAGTAAAATATATCCAATGGATAAATTAAGGAGATTAGAGATTAAAAATAATAAGCTAAGTCATCTAAAAACATTTTATTCTTTGAAAGAGTTGGAATGTGACAATAATAGAATCATCGAAATATCAGAACTACCAAATATTACTCATATTTATGCTAATTGTAATAGAATTGAAGTTCTTGATAATTTTGATAAAATAAAAATATTAGAAATAAGAGAAAATAAACTAAAAAAATTAAAATATTATCCAATGTTACAGTATTTGATTGCTGATGAAAAATTAACTCAATTATCTAAGAAATATAAAATGAAAGATATAAAAATTTATAAGAATAATATTATGGTAATTCATTTTGCGTTATATACTTAAAGTATATTTGATTATCAAATATATATACTAAAAATGGATCTTAACATTGATGGATTGGATGATTTTAATAGCAAATATCAAGGATATTTTGATGAAGATGAGATTGAAAGAATGGATAGAAAGCTTAAGAAAGAGGGAAAAGCTGGTATGGTTTATGATCCAAGTGGAGGTTTGGGTGATGATTTGCCTCCTCCAAATTTACCAAATGTTGACGAATTGTTAGATGGTATTATACAAATACTTCAATATATGTGCACAGATGAGATGAAGAAATTAAAGGATGATGATGAGGGAGAATATAAACGGCATATGGAAGAGAAATTTCCAGATTTTTCTTTTAGATATTATGCTACATTTCAAAAAGTAATTAGTGGAGATGATCTAACACATTTATTTAACATGATTGGAGCAATGAAAAGTGCAGAAAGTGGAAGAATGTCATTCGAACAAGCAGAAAAGAGTACGTTTGAAACTCTGAAAAGAGAATATATTTACCCTAAATTTCCCAATTCTAGACCAACTAAAAATAATAAAAAAAAGAGGAAAAAACACTAATTTAATTAGTACAATTTTATTTTATAATCTTTATACAAATCAATATTTTTCTCAAGACAGTGATACCAACCACGTATGCATATTTTTGATTTTTTATTTTTAATTTTTATTTTTTTTATTTTTATATTCCTAGCTATATTATCATTAGTTGGTTTTATAACTTTTCTGGCTTTAACCAAAATATATCTTTTATTGTACTCATTTTTTTTAGATTCCATACTAGTTTAACACTATTATATCGTTAAATTAAATAGATATTAAATTTAACGAATTTTCATTCAAATAAAACAGTTTGTGTTCCATTCAAAAAGTCTTCAGTTTCATTAATTAATGTTCTCTTATTATACTCGAATAATCCAATTTTTTCTAATATATTATCCTCTACTATTTTATTTAAATACTGGGAAATATTACTAAATATCTTATGCTCAACACCATCAATATCAATGCACCTAAAATCTTCAACCACACCCAATTTGTTAATGCAATTCAATAAATCTCTTAATTTAAATTTATTTATACCATCTGATTCTCTCCAATCATATGGAAGATCATATTTTCCTAATATCTTCAGATTATAATAGTATTCTTGCGATGGGAAATCATCTTTATTTAATACCACGACATACACTCTTGTCCTCATATCTACCAAATCAAAATATAATAGTTTGTTAATTATTGTTTGAATATCTAATGAATTTAAAGTTTCTTCTTTAATCTCTCGTGTTAATGTATCAATAAGATCTTTATCTTTACGATCCATCTTTCCACCAACTGTTGTAAAACTATCCCATTTTCTATTATGCGTTAAAATTATATTATAATTGCCATTATCTTTTTCTAAAATAATTAATTTGACTCTATTTATTCTTGGGCCTCTTACTCCACCAATTTGAACTTTGATAGCTGCATTTTTATCAATAATACTATTTGCAAATTTCATAATTGTTTTTTTGTAAGTATCGAAATCTTTAACTTCTGGGAAAAATATATTTGTCCAAAATTTAGTAGCTTCTATTTGATCCTCTCTTTTTTGCTGGTAAACATCTCCTCTGTAATTTTGCTTTTGTATGAAGTCAACCATCTGGTTAATAAGTATTAATTGTCTATTTGATATATCTGTATTAATCTTAATCATAGTAGTTTTTAGATCATTGCCAATCTTAAAAGTTGGAAATATATCAACTATATTCTTATTTTTTTGTTTAAAAGCATCTTTTAAAATCGAATCCAATAGTGAAATCTTCTTATTTCTCTCTTTACCGTTATTGTATTTAAAGTTTTTACAAATTATATATTTTTCTGAATTTGATTCCCTACTCATTAATGGTTTTGCTACATAAACTTCATCGTAAAAAGATTTAAGAATACATATTAATTTGATAGTTGTAGAAGTGAATGATTCAAATATTTTGCAAACAAAATTTCCACCTTTTGCCTGTATCTTTACAGCTGTGGTGATTTCGGCTAGAATTAGTTTAAACGCTTCTTGCTCTTGTGTATTTTCATTTTTCCAATCAAAACCACCATCTGCTGTCACAAAATCTGCTTTATTTTTTTGAAAATTACCCCCAAAATGATTTATTGTTTTTGGATTTGTCAAATCTCCATTATCTTTCTTTCTAGATATTCTAGCAATTTCTTTGGGATAGGTTTTATGTTGAATAAATCTGATAGGTTTCTCTTTTGAATAGTATTTAATAAATGATTCTTCTAATGGGGGGACATATTTTAATAAATCTTCAGGATGGAGTGTAATAGCATGATATTTATCATTTTTTGATATCCCTTTTTTTGTAAATTTATCTCTATAGAACATAGTTGCTTGAATAAATGATCCAGGCCCTTCTGCCAAATGAGCAGTTATTAATTCAGGTTTATTAGTTTGAACTAGATCAAACATAAAAAATAATTCCCAAAGTTTAAAAAATGCTCTGCTTAAAATTTTTGGTTTTGGATCAATATCAAAATACACTTTTGATACATTATTAATGTCAGAATCATAATCATCGATATATCTCTCAAATTTATTTAATACATAATATACTTTTTTTTTATCCTTGAATTGCTCTGTAATTTCCATTTTATCTTTAGTTTGATGAATATAATGATGAAAACCAAATGAGAATTTTGGATAATCTATATTTGATGAAAAAGATGGTGTTGGTTTATGTTTTAATATGTCATCTCCAATATCTCCAATATTATAAATTACTGGAATATAATCTGTTGGTAATTTCTGAGGATCTATATTTATTTTATTGGCTTTAGACATCTATTACTATAATATATATATGTATATTTAACATTATTTTATACCAATTCAATATCAATTTTTGATAAATTTGAAAAAATTATTAAATTACTTAAGAATATATACTATAGAAATAGACAAGATAGGATGCGTAATGATAGTATAAAACTAAAAAATTACATCCAAGGTTCATTAGAAGAACAACTTAGTACAGAAATAAAGAAGAATGTGGAAAATATCTTTAAAAAAATAACAAAGGACGATGAATTTGAATTCATGTTCTTCAATTATAAAAAGAAAGAAAACCTAATGGGATATGAAAATTTTTTGAAAATCCTTGAATATTTAAATTATAGGGGAAAAAAAGATAAATTAAAACTTGAAAATACAGTAACTCTAGATGTTATTTATAGTGATGATCAATTAGACGAGGATACTAGAAGTGTCTACAGAGTTACTATTGATGGTAATAAATCAATTAATAAATACTTGGAAATGTTGCACATGCGCAAGAATCATGTTATCTTTTCAATTCTTGTTAATATGTCAAAAGAGAGGGAAGATTTATCAATCATCAAAAAAGTAAAAAGTCGCAAGAATATATTCGATATTGATGATTATGATATAAGAGCAAGAATGTCAAAAGAAGTTGATGTCAGCAAAGAAGAATATAAGAAAATAAAATCATTAAAAGAAACTGAAAGGAATAAAATTACTTTTAGATATAAGCAAAGGGTATCATTGTTTATAATTGATGAAAAGGATAATAAAATGAGAATAGACCTTACAAGTATAAAAATGAACCAATTCATTAATTTAGTACATAAATCTGTTCCAAATTATGAACTGGAAATAGATTTTACAACAAATGATAAAAAAGCCGATCTAAAGATTTTAAGCAAATTTTATTCTGAATCTACATTACTTTTAAAGATATTACAACAAAGCAATTTTATTATTGGTAATAGTTTTGCGGAAGAAGTTTTAAATAGATATGCTGATTTATTGGGTGTGGATAAAAAGAAAATGACATCATTGGCCGGGAGAAAAGCACAATCATTAGAAGTTCAACATGTTGTTGACAAATTACCAAATAAATATGCTGTAACGGACAAAGCTGATGGAGAAAGATGTTTTCTGATATTATACAATGGTGTACTATTTTTAATAACAGACAATTTGTATATTAGAAATACCGGATTTATTCTTCCAGAAAATAAAAGCAAGTATAATGATTCTATACTAGATGGTGAATTAATATTTCTAAGAAATAAAAATCGTTATATTTTTATGGCATTTGATTGTCTTTACAATAGTGGAAAGAACGTTAGAGAAGATAGTTCATTTTTGGATAGATTGTCACAAGCGGATGATATAATCAATGCATGTTTTATTTTAAAGGGGCATAAAGGATATAACATAAAAAATTATGCTGCTGAATTTAATCCACAAAAAATAGTAGCTTTTCATAATAAACAGATCGACGATTTTATGGAAGCTCTAAATCATGATATTGGAGTAAATTCAATGTATCCGTTAGTAAGAAGAAAATATTTCATTCCAGTTTTTGGAGGAGAAAATAATGAGATATTTAAATATTCAGAATTAATGTGGAAGAAATATGTATTTGATAAAAAAACTGACTGTCCTTATATTCTTGATGGTTTGATTTACCACCCACTAGAACAGAAATATACGACATTAATTAAAGAAATAAAATTTGTTGAATATAAATGGAAGCCTCCTGATAAAAACTCCATAGATTTTTGGATACAATTTGAAAGAAGTCCAGAAACTAACAAAATTTTGGTGCTTTTTGATAATTCTAAAGATGACTATGTTAGAGGAAAACCATATAAAATAGCACATTTATATGTTGGAAAATACATTAGAAACAGAGAGCAGCCAGTTTTATTTGAAAAAGAGGAGAGAAGATATATAGCAAATCTATTTCTTCAAGATGGTGAAGTGAGAGATATAGAAGGAAATATTATTCAAGATAGAACTGTAGTTGAATTTTATTACAATAATGATCCTAAAATCCCAGAATCCCATAGATGGGTACCAATGAGGACAAGATATGATAAAACTGAATCAGTTTTGAGATTTAAAAAGAAATATGGTAACTATTTTGATGTGGCAAAGAAGATATGGAGAAGTATTAAAAATCCATTTACAATGGAAGATATAATTATATTAGCAAATGATAAAACATATAATAAACATGTAGATCTTTTAAGGGGTAAGATAGACCATAGTGTTATTCTTTCAGAAGCCAAAGAGAATGCTTATTATCAAATTAGAACTACATTAGGAAAACCGATGAGAAATTTCCACAATTGGATAAAAAGTATAATAATATATACAATGTGTAATCCAGTTTATGAAAATAATAAGTCTCAAACAGTTCTTGATATTGCTTGCGGAAGAGGTGGTGATATAATGAAATTTTACTACTCAAAAGTTGATCTATATGTAGGCTTGGATATTGACANNTAATTTCTCCTACAGATGGAGCAATTAGCCGTTATAATCAATTAAGAAAAACACATCCAAATTTCCCTAGAATGTTTTTCATAAATGCAGATGGAGGTGCTTTATTAGATTATGAAGAACAAAGAAAGGCACTTGGTACAATGTCACGGAGCAATGAGAAATTTATGAAGAAATTTTTCTCTCTTGACAAAAATAAAAGGATGATATTTGATAGATTAAATTGTCAGTTCGCCATTCATTATTTCTTTGCCAATGATACAACCTGGAATAATTTTGTTGAAAATATTAAAATGTATCTTAAACCAGGTGGATTTATGTTGATTACTACATTTGATGGTCAACGAATAATGGATCTTCTTAGTGGAAAGAATCAGTATACAGCATATTATACCAATCAAAAAGGCGAAAAGAAGGTATTATTTGAAATAGTTAAAAAATATGATATTAAAGACGAAAGACAAGTTGCAGGAACAGGATATGCGATTGATATTCACAATGCATTAATATCACAAGAAGGGATTTATCTTACGGAATTTTTAGTTGATAGGAGATTTTTAGAAAAAGAATTTCTAGAAAAATGTGATATGGAATTAATTGAAACAGATCTATTCGAAAATCAATTTAATATACATAAAAATTACTTCGAAAATACAATAAAATATGAGGAAAATCCTAAAACAAGAAGATTCTTACAAAATGCTGCAGAATACTATGATCAAGAAAATGAAGTTAACAAAGCATGTTTTGAAATGACAAGACTTAATAGATACTATATTTTCAGACGGAAAGATAAAAACAGTGAAAAAAATAATAAAAAAATACAAAAAGGTGGATTTATGGAATATAGTATGAATGAAGCATTTGAGTATATAAATCCTGAAAAATTCATAAAGCGCGAATTAGATGATAATGATAATTATAGTTTTCATAGAGCAGTGCATAATATCCTTCAAAATGAAAATATAATACCAAGATCAATTGATGCAATAACTTTTTATAATGAATTGAAATATAAATTGATTGATGACAAAGATGTGGATAAAAATGTAATTCAAAAATTAAGCAAAGAATTAGTAATAGGACACGATATATCAGAAAGCCAGAACGAACTAACTCAACAGGAAGTCGCATTAAATGGCTTAAATATTATGATTTTGGAAAATGATTGTAATGGTATGGATATAACAGCTGTTGGTAGGAGAGGAAAATTAAGTAGAAAAGATCCATCAATAGTATTATATTATGATGGCAATTACTATCATCCAATCTATCGAGTCAAAGATGATAAATCAATTGGTATGTTCGATACAAAAACAAAATTTATTAGAAATATTATAAGCAATTCTGATAATGAACTTTTGCCAACCAAAAAAGTTTGAATATTTTTTTTATTTTAAATAAATATTTAAAGGATAAAATATAACTATAGAATAGATGGAACCATTGGTTAAAAAAATTACTGTTGAATTACTTTTAAAATATAAAGACAGTAATAGGGAGATGCATCCTAATCTAGTAAAATTTGCATCCAATTTAAATTATAAAAACAAACCTCCAAAATTTAAGAGTAACCATTGGAGAAAATTGGATACAAAAATTAAAAATAATTGGGTAATGAATAATAAATTTGACAAAACAGATGATGACAAATTATATTCTCAAATTAGAAGCATCCTCAATAAATTGAGTGATAGCAATTTTAATCAATTGGTTGGAGAATTTATCCAATTGGATATTAAAAATAGGGATCATCTTCTAAATTTAGTTGATATTATCTTTAAAAAAGCAATTGTTGAATCTAAATTTAATGCTATTTATGCCAAACTATGTTTTGAACTAGCCTCTTATTATATTGAAGAAGATAGTAGGAAAATTTATTTCAGAGAATTATTACTGAATAAATGCCAAAAGATGTTTGAAGAAGGAGTGTCCCTAGACAAAAGTATGAAAGAGGAAGCAGAATCTATATTTAAATTCAAAAATCATGTTTTAGGATGTATGAGATTTGTTGGTGAATTGTACAATCATAATCTAATAACAAATAAAATTATATACAGTTGCTTTTTGATTCTACTTGCAAAAGTAAATCTGAATAAAGCTCACTGTATTGATTGTATATGCACACTAATGTCAACAGTTGGTAAACAATTTGTCACATCATATGAAGAACAAGCTGATAATTACTTTCTAAAGTTGAATAAAATAATGAATAGTGGTAAAATAGAAGCAAAAGAAAGATTTGCTTTAATGGATTTATTTGATCTAAAAAAACAATGGTAACTATTCATAAGAAATTTAGACTTTCTGAAAATCTATAAATATGACTTACTGATTGATACATTAAAATTCTTTTTAATAATTGCAATAAAAAATTGAAAATATAATTTTTTGTATGATCCATTTTATTAGAATATGTATGACTTATATATTCTCTGTGAATATCCAAAGGACTTTCGAAAAAGAGCAAATGGGTGATATGGAGATAGTCAATGTGAAGAAGGTTACCAAAATGATAGAAGATTTGCTGTCGTTGCAGACAAAGCCACCCGATGCCGAGTTGTGGGCGCGATTGCCCAAGCAGACTCGCTGGCCAGTGGCCAAGTTTGCGCAGAGAATCCACCNNCGCCTGGCGCCAAACGTGCTGGCCCTGGTTCTTATCTACCTGCAGCGCTTTGTCGAACGCCACCCAAATATTCAAGCATTTTATGGTGGTGGTCACCGGCTGTGTTTTACGGCGATGATGGTGGCGTCCAAGATGCAGAACGACGTGGCGTATACCAACCGGGTGTGGGGCAAGATTGCCTACAACATTTTTTCGCTGCGCGAGATCAACGTGATGGAGCGCGAGTTTCTAAAGTTTCTGGAATTTAAGCTGTTTGTAGGTCCGGCTGAGTGGGACAACTGTTTGAAAATTATCAATGAAACAGACTAATATTTTATTATTTTTTCAATCATAAAATAGTGGTATCATAGATCTTTTACAGATTTGAAAGCCTTGCCAAATAAAAATCTGGGATTATATCTCATGACAATATTAGAATTATTTTTAATATACCTAATACAACCATCCTTAAATCTAACTCTTAATACTAATTGATTATCTTGTTTAATAATGTCTTTGATAGTTATTCTATCATAAATATTTCTTGTAAATATCATAATCTTTGCACCAATTTTAATATTGGGTTTATCTATACTTGAATAACTGAAACTATCATCAACTTGTTGATCAATATATCCATCTGTTAGGACAATATAAAATTCATTTGTGAAATTACCAAGTTGTCCAGGGCTAATGATCATCATATGTTTATTTATTTTATTTTCTATCTTCTTTTTATTTACTTTGACAACAAGAGATCCATGATCTTTTGCACTAATTTCAAGATATGACATCTGTTTTTTATGAATTGATTCCACAGTAACATCAACAAAACTATTGTTAAATGGCCCTATTAATAATTTTTCATTGATATGTATCTTTCCATTCTGCATAATTCCAATAGCAGCCAATCCAACTTCTGGAATTTTAATAATATCATTTATCATGAATTCAACGCCATCATCATTTAATCTACCATCGAAATTGTCACTAGATGGGATATTTTTAATAAAAGAGTGCAACTTGTTTATATTTTCACTTGTCACATTTGATATTGGAAAAGCAAAAATGGTTTTATCTTTTAATTTCAGTATAGTATCTTTATCAATGTTAATGTCAATCTTAGAAACTCTTTTTTTAGATTTTAATATATTTCTAATAAAATCATCAATAATACTTATTATTGAATTAATTCTCTCCTTCTTAACTAAATCAATTTTTGGTATAATTAAGAAATATGGAATTTGTAATTGGTGGCATAACATGATGTGGAAAAAAAGCATCTTCATATTTTCATCGGTAGCAGTTCCGCTAATAATAATTCCCACATAGTCTATTTTATATCCATTAAGGCAAAATAGTGTAGTTTTTATATATTTGAAATTTCCAGGCATATCAATTATATTAATAATTTTTTCTGACTCTGAAACAATATCCTCCCAAGTATCTATAAATTCAGAATTGTAATTATTAATACTATCTTTTGAATAACCAATTAATTCGTGTTTGATACTTGATGTTTCACCTTTATTAAATTCGTGATTATGACGGAATACACAATTTCTTGCAATACCAGACCCATTGTCATTTATTCCATAACTCATCACACCAATTAAGGTCGTTTTGCCTTGATTTTCTGGTCCCAATAGTCCAATGGTTATTTCTTCATAAGTCTTTTTAATTGGAACATTATGAATTGTAATTTTAGCAACATTTCCAGATTTCATGCAAAAAAATTGTGTATTTTTAATTTCGGCACTCGCTCCTTTTACTATTTTTTTAAATAGTTTTATTGAACTATCAAGTTCTTGAAGAGATATGCCGCCGATACTACCATCGTCATTAACACCAATATAGTATATTGCTTCCCTTGATCCTGTTTTCTTATATCCTTCATCCATCCTCCATGATGCCTGGGATATAAGCTTTGTAAGTCTTTCCCCCTCCACTTCTTTCAATTTCAATTTATATTCGATATTTCCCTCTTCAACTTCAGGGGGAAGATCATTAAAAGATAAATCGGCCATGATTTATTTTATTGATAATTTGTTAATATATGTATCCCTAAATTTAAATTTTTCAAATTTTATCATTAGTAAATAACATTTGTAAATAAAAAAATTGGATTAGTCACAAATACTCAT
>JABAOF010003493.1_pt5 | contig 23495 bp, 10 predicted proteins | sample 7062171 | NCBI WGS metagenome assembly JABAOF01 (sample SAMN14538628, study PRJNA623070) | marine sediment metagenome | biome: marine biome [ENVO:00000428]; feature: marine pelagic biome [ENVO:01000023]; material: deep marine sediment [ENVO:00002113] | place: India: Gulf of Khambhat ...
GCAAAAATATTTGCCGCCCCTTTATCAGGCCCTGACTCCCTGGGATAAGGCCACTCCTGGTATTTCTCCATATAAATATAGGCAGTAAGCGTTTGTTTGATGCGCCTCATTTCTGCGCTCACTCCAGGGTCTCGCAGTTCTTTCAATCTCTTACCTATTTGGTCAACCAGTTGGAAAACCGGGACCCTGGTCTCGATATACAAAACCATCTGGTTCTCTCCGGCAATCTTGTAATAATGGACAGCCTTCTGATAATTCCCATTTATAAAGAATTTTCTTGCCAACCTGTCAGCACATTGTTTTTTTGCTTTACCATGTTGGTTTGCACAATATTTTTCTGCTTCCGGGATGAGATCACCCCGGAAATACGTATTGATTACTCTTATATGATCACCTGCCTTTGCATAATATATGGCGGCTCGTTTGTAGTGATTTTTCTGCAGATAAAAGGCGGCAATCGTTTTATAACATTCTGATTTCTCTTCAACGTTTGCTTTTTCGCAGCGTCTTTCCGCTGCCCTATACTTTCCTTTTTCCAGGAGTTGGTCGACACGTTGTCTCTTACATCCGCTGCCCGCGAACATCAAGGTGACTATAGGTATTAATACCAAACACTTTCTTAAATTCATGTTTTTCATTTTACATTTTCCCGCGAAGTTATTATCTACCATACCCGGCAAAAAATATCAACTCCATGATGAAAATAAATTCAATTTCCCCCTTCGTGTTCTTCGTGCCTTCGTGGTAAAATCAAAAAAGCTTTAGAACATCTTGAGGAAGATAAAGTAGAGGAAAAGGCCTCTAATGCCGTTGTTTACCACCGGCATACCTGCCTCAAAGCGGAGAATCCCTTTCAACACGGGAATGTTCAGGGTTCCGGAAACAGCCGCGCCGGAAAAATAAGTATGGCGATAATTATTGTATGGATTGCTGACCCAGGTGGAATCATAAAACACTTCCAAGCGAAATGCCTTGCCCACACTGTACCCGTAAGACAAATTGAACATAAAAGCACGGGTGGCCTGAACCACCCCCGACATATAACCGTGCATATTCAGCTCATTGAAAAAACCAAATTTATAAGCACTGAAGCGGTCCAAATGAAACCCATCAAAATAACCGGCAGTAAGATGTAATTTTCTAAAGGTAGACAAAAAGAAATCTTTGGTCAATACCACTCGCCAGCGCATATATGTCCTCTGATCCGGATTAAAATAATCATTGCCCGGTTCACCCCAGGGCTGCCATTGACACCGGCGGGCAATCTCGCCCCACAGGGCCAGGCGAAATCCTTTAAAATTGGCTGTCAACCGGGACCGCCAGCCCAGGGCCAGGGTGCTGCGGGGTAAAATAAACGCCTCCCCGGTGGTTTTGGCCGGAGAAAATTTATTGTATTCAAAGAATAAAAAGGATGATAACTTAAAATAGGTGCCCAGGGGAAAACCCGTATTCACCTGGAACCGGAAAGGTAAGCGCTTCAACCTCTCCGTCTCAATCTCTGTACCCTGTTGATAGACCCTGTTCCTGAAAGGAAAAGCAACCGCAATCAAATTCATCCCTAAATCCATTTTGGTCCCCTTAAAAGAGGGATCACTATAATTGGCTGTCAGCATGACACCACCAAAAAGGATATTCAGCTGACGCCCCTTTCCTCCCAGGTTAAAATTCATGTAATTGATGCCCAACAGCGGGATGGGATAGGAAAACGAACTGTCATAAAATCCACCCAAAACCCCAAACAACTGGGATTTTTTCGTTTTCCACTCAACGATCCGCTCGCCGCTCTTCTTATCTTTAATTAAATATCTAAATCCTTTATAGGTGTCCCGGACCATCAGGAGATTCGATTGATAGGCCTGTTCTTTTAACGTATGAAAGTTTTCCGGATTGATAACGATATGCGACAGTTTAACGCTGCGTTCTACATTGGTAATTCGTCCGGCAGTGGAAAAGACCTGGTGGCCAATGACCGACATCGGCAGCCGCATCCCCGGTGCCCCCGGTACCGGTTTGAAATAACGGGTTTCTACATTTGATATCACCTCACCTCTTAAATTAAGTTGAATGAGATGTTCGCGGCAAATGGCAAAGGTCCCGGCATCAATCCAGATTCTTCCCCGATACAGGGAAGTGGTTTTGAACTCCTTTTGCGGTTTAAAATCAACGATATAAACCCGCTTTCCCTCCAGGGTGGTCTCATCTGCAAGAGAATAACGGTATTTCTCGGTTAAATCGATATCCAGGGGCATTATCTTAACCTTCTCCGGCTGCAGCAGTGGAATTTTAGGCACCCGTTTGCTTTTCCATTTGACCCCATTGATAAAAAATTCTTTCCATACCCAATCATAGGGTTTATTGCGTTCCGCAAACATAGGGCCTTTTATGGTTAAATCAAAGGTTTCACGCAGGTTGCCGATACGCAGCCGCAGGGAGGTGGTCATGGCAGCGGTAAAGGCCCTTAATTGACTTTGTTGGCGGGCTTTCCAGGCCCGCACCCCGGCAATAATCTCCTCTGCCGAAAGCCTGTAGGTTCCAGTCACATCGACTTTGTACCGGGAATCGCGTCTCCTGGTCTTGCGGGGGACAAGATGCAGCGAAAAAAAGTCCCCTTTAACATTCAGAACCAGACCGGTGGAGTTCCGTTTAATTTTAAATACAACCTGCTCTCCTTTGATTAAATTCTCCACAATGACCTTCTTGTATAAGCCCTTTTTCAAGGTGACCATGACCTTCTCTCCACGAACCCGAGGCCCCCCCAGGAACAGGATAGGCATATGATCGGAAGGGCGAAAGAAAAGGGGGTGCTGCGAAAATGAGCCATCGGAATAAGAAATCTTTATGAAAGTGGTGTCTCTATAAAGATGTTGCTTCAGGTAAGCGGAGAAACGCACCAATGAGGGATACAAAATGTCTGCCTTCTCTGTGGGAATCACCAGGAGAGTTGTGCGGGGCATGGCAAACGGATTTTTTTCCAGGATACAGGATAAAATCCGCGGCGGATCAAAACCTTTTCCTTTTCCTTTGCCCTCAAGTTCATCCGGGGTGCACACTGTTTCCCAGAAACAGATATGGGGAACATTGTCGGAAATTATTTGCCGAATTTCTTTTTTACCCGGTGTATCTAAGAAAAAACAGTCGAAATAGGGGGAAGTCTCCGGGTTGGCGGCCAGGGTTTGGGTGATTGCAATCAGGTCTTGTTCATAAGACCAACCAGAGCAGGCGATGGCGATTCGCATCCCCGGCCGGATGCCCCGGGCCAGGGAGGCGATTTTTTTGATTACATAGGACAGGCGATTAAAATCGTTAATCGTTTCCAACCCCTTCAGGGATAAATGAGAAACGTTTTTAAACGTTGTGAGCAGTGTACCTAAACGGAGCAGGTGTTGATCGGCAAACCATCCCGGTGCCGGGATTAATTCCAGCTGCAGCAGTACCGGAATGTGGGGGGGTGGGAAAATGGAGGCGATATCCATATCCAGGGGAAATGTCAGCGAAACCAAAACCAGCGGTGGGTTCTGTTCTGCAAAATGTTCCACTGTTTCCCATGGAACTGGCTCCCCGGTGTTGGTGTTCAGAATCGCCAGCCGCAAAGGGGGTGCGGCTGCCAAATGGAGGCCAAAAACAACAAATAAAAGAAAAGTCAATCGCCTTGCCAATTTCATTGCACTACTATGCTCCTATATATCCAAACGTGGTTTGACAGATTACGGTTTTTAAGCCAATATCTTTCAATATTTCATGTACCTGTTTCATCTCCACATAGGTGGGCCTGTTTATTTCATGATTCCTGAATTCAGGGCGATAATCCAGTACCGTGACCTGAATCCCCGGATTAATGGCTTGTACCTGTTCACCCATTCGTTCAATCTCTTCAACGGATATCAATTCCCGGTTGAAAGGGAATCCAACTCCCAAAAAGAGTGAAGGGTGGTTGTCCCGGATGTATTTTACCGCTTTCCAGGCGGTATTATGATATTGTAAGGCAAGATGTCGATTTTCCACACCGGTAATCCTGGTAAAGGTGTCAACCTCCAGACTTTTCAAATCAATGCCAATGTCGGTCAAACCTGCCTCTACAAGTTCGTCGATATAATCCCCGGTTAAAATTGAGCCATTGGTATCCACATGAAAGCGGGCCGATTTATCGGGGTTCAATTGTTTTAACTCCCTGATGTATTCTACTAACCATCGCCTGTTCAGCGTACTTTCTCCCCCGGAAATGGCCATCCTGTCTACAGAGGTTTGTTTCCGTGTATTGGTCATCATGTGAGCTGCCTGTTGGGGAGTTAGCGGAGTGCCTTTGCCACGGTATGTGGTGGTCCAGTTCTGACATTGGGGGCACCTGAAGTTGCAGCCGGCGGCAAAGCAGGCAGCCTCGATGTAACCGGTATATTTCTTCAGGGGCCAGGGAGTGCCAACTCCCCCTACTCCATGCCCTGAAAAACCGGAAACCAGTCTACTGGGAGTTTGGAAAGAGGTGTCTGTACAGACCTCCATGCCTTCTTTTACAGGTGTCGTGCAGCTGGGCTTAAGTTCTCCGTTTATTTCCACCGCACAAGAAAAACATCCTCCCACGCCGCAAGGGGCAAGCAGGGATTTACCCAATGTTTCCAGGGCTTGCCTGACTGTTATTTTCTCAAAAACAGGGAAAACCTGCCCATTCACCTTGATGGAGATTTTTTTCTCTCCGGGGTGCGGAACAATTTTAACGGCTGAATACGGGCAGGCCAGAACGCACGCCCCACAGCCAAAACACCCCTCTTCTTTATCCATATGGCACACAGACTCGACGCAAAAACCACAGTCTGTGCAGCCCGTCTTCTTTACTACGTAACTCATGATTTTTTCTTTTTAGAGTTCTATTTTATTAAAAAAGCATCCGGATGTAAATAACTCTGATAGAATAAGCAGAGAAAGGTTCCAGGCAAAAGAATCATATTGCATTCTTTAAAGAAGTTGTTCTATTTTTTGAACAAACGTATTGTAATCAAATTCTATTGAGATATAGCGGATGATAAAATTCCTGTCGATGAGAACATTGTGAGGAAACTGAACAGCTTAAAACCAAAATCACTGCAACAAACAAAGCAAATATTTTTTTCATTTCACTTTATTGCGGATTTGGATTGACAGGGAAAGTTTTCAATCATTTGTAATAGAGGCATTAACTTCTCCTGGGGATAATCCGGGCGAAAATTTTTAACGGACTTAACTAGAAGATCTAGATTGAGATCGTGCGAATAATCAATAAAGGAATGGGTGACATCCCCGGACAGATCATTATGAACTTCCAGTATTTTTACAGGAGTAAAACAGTTGAAGTCAAACGTCCTGAAATCGATGCGGCGGATTTTTTTATTGTTATAGCTCCGGTAATAAATCTTGAAATTCCTGGTGTCAAACACAATGCTCCAGCGAGTTAACTCTTCATTACGCGGGTACACGTCTTTCAATATTTTAAAGGCATAATCAATGGCATATTTATTTTTTTTTGCTTTATATGATGCCATCATGTTGGCAACCCGGACAAACCGGCTTCTGGAGTCATAAGGATTTGATGGTAACGGAGCTTTTTGTTTCCAATGATCAGCGCAGGTTGAATAAAGCCTATTAGCCAACGCTTTCACCGGTAGGGTCTTTTTAGTGTGAAAGACCATTTTTCCATTAAGAAATTCAATGGCGGCACAGTTGCCTCTCCTGTCGCAAACCAGGTAATGATCACGGGTATCTGAGATTCTTATCCGCCTGTTACTCTCAATCACCTCCTCAACAGTACCGCATGTATCTAAGATATACTGCATCCATAAGGGAGATACCAGCGAAGGACGTTCATCAGGCACCGGGTTTCTTGTTTCCGCAAGAGCCATAGTGCTGATGACCAGACCCGCTTCATTCATTCCCGCCCAGGCGAGCTGGTAACCGACACAAGAAAAGGTAACACTTCCGTATTTGGATACCCAGGTCGCGGTTTTCCCTGTGGTACCGGGTTCCCAGCCGGATTTTTGTACATTCTTTTTGTTGACATAGATCATGCCCGGCGCAAAACTGTTGTCATAATTAGTACCAAAAATGAGATAACCCTTATGGTTGAGGGCAAAAGATGTACAGGTAAAGGTATAGATGGGAACCAGTAAAAAGACCAAACAGATCAAAACTGTAATCTGAGTCATTTTTTTCATTTTCATTTTCATTGAACACACTCCTTTCATCATTTTTTTTCTTAATATTTTTAATACTTTAATACGAAATTGATGGACCGGAAGTTCCCTATTAGTGAAAATTAAAAAAGGTTTTTATTCATAAGTTCTTCCATTGCCCGTTGGCAGACGGTGGTTACTGCGGAGAGGGCCTCTGAAATACACCGGTTTACCTCTTTTTCCCCGAAAACCGTCAATTTCTTGCTGGCTTCTATTACCTTTTCCTCTGCTCTCTGTAAAAAACCCGCTTCATCGCCGGCCCGGCCAATTCTGATCTCACCCAGTAAGGCCTCCAGGAAAGTGGTCATCATTATTTCAGCTCCTTTGCGTTCCTCGCCTTGCAATGAGTCCAACCTTACCATGAGCCTGGAGGCGATGATGAGTTCCGACTTTATCCGTTCAGCATGCTGATAAATTAAAATTGTCTTTTTTGTATCCATGTTTTTGACTCCTTATTATTATAAATTTACGTTTCATTTCTCCTCCTCATGTTTTCATCGTCTCAACTTCTAAACTTCACTGTTTACACATCAATGTGACTTTATCACCTTAATTTTTAGATGAGACGGAAACTTCCGGGAACGATATACCTTATGAACCGCTTTTTGAAAATCCTCCTCCTTTGCCTGGTAAATGTCCATAAACTTCTGGGGATTACGGTCGATTACCGGAAACCACGTACTCTGGATTTGCACCATAATCCTGTGTCCTTTGAGAAAGCAGTGAAATTTATCCCGCAGATCAAATTCAATCCTTGTGACTTTATTGGGCACCATTGGTTCAGGTTTTTCGAAGCTGTTCCGGTATTTAGCCCGAAATACTTCACCGGCAAGGAGCATTTGAAAATCCCCCATGCACACGCCGCGGGGATTGGGTTGATTATCAGGCGCATCACTGGGATAAACATCGATTAATTTGACTATCCAATCGGCATCGGTTCCGGTGGTAGACACATAAATACTGGCGATAATCGGACCGGCAATGGTTATGTCCTCGCTGAGGACATCAGACTGATAGACAAGAACATCCGGTCTGCGTGCCGCAAACCGTTGATCCTCAACCATCCATAGATGACCTTGCCTTGTACGAATGTCTGCTGACCAGGGTACCGGCTTATTGGGATCACTGATATAAGAATCAAACGCTTTCTCTGATTCTTCAACCGGCGGAGTAAATGACAGCTTCTCATCAGCCTGCAAATAAATATTCTTTTCCACGGCTTCTTTCGGAGGCCACTGCCGGTATGATCTCCATTGATTCGCCCCGGTCTCAAAAACCAATGCTTCCGGCAAATTCAATTTCCCTTTTCCTTTCAGGTGGTATAAAAAGAATGGCAATTCCACCTTTTCCCTGTAATATTGTCCTGTTTTCTCTTTAAATTGAATGTTCCCCAAACGATCTCCCGCCATTCTGCCCCATCCGCCATGAAGCCAGGGACCAACCACCAGCGTACTTTTATTTAAGGGGTTTTTCTTTTCAAGGGTATAATAAATACTCATGGGTCCATAAAAATCTTCAGCATCAAACCAGCCGGCAACATGTAAAACAGAATGGGTGATATTGTTCAGATGCGGGAGAATATTGCGTTTCTTCCAATATTCATCGTAATCGCTGTGCTCCATGTATTCATTCCAGGTGGGTACACTATTTTTTAAGTACTTCTTGTTTATATTGGCAACCGGGCCAAGCTCCAGGAAGAATTTATAACCGTCAGGAGTTCCATAGTTAAACCGGGGGGGACGTCTCGTTGTAACGCCTTTCCTTGGCCGCGCATCGTTAACCAACCAGTCGAATGTATACATCAAGCGAAAGGCACCGTTATGATGGAAATCGTCACCGATCCACATATCAGAAGGAGATGCTTGCGGCGAAGAGGCTTTCAACGCCGGATGGGCATCGATCATCCCCAATACGGTTTGCCATCCCCCATATGACCCCCCCCATTGACCGACACACCCATTATGATTGGGAATGTTTTTCAACAACCACTCAATGGTATCATAGGTATCACTACTTTCATCCGTATCCTGAGCACGTTGTTTTTTGGGTTTATAAGGTCTAATTACAACAAACTCCCCTTCTGATTTGAATTTACCCCGAACATCCTGGTGCACAAAAATAAATCCTTCCCTGGGATACATGTCATTGGGTCCTAACCTGTTCCTGTAGTTGGTCGGCCCATAACTGCCGACTGAATAGGGTGTACGCCGCAGAAGCATAGGATATTTTTGACTGATATCCTTGGGTGAGTAAACCTGGGTATACAGTTTTACTCCATCCCTCATGGGAATATAATATTCGTGTTTTTTGTAATGTTCCAATACGTAGACATATCTGACCCCGTTTATATTATCCGGGTTCAGTTTCACCGATTTCCGGTAATATTTTATAGCCGCTTTTATATCTCCACTTACCATACAGGCTTCAGCATAACTGTCATACGTATTGAAGGCATCCGCATAAGCCTCGATATTTAGCTTAAATATCTTAAGGGCATCTTCAATTTTTCCCTCATTGAGATATTCATACCCCAGCCTATTCAGGGCTCTTTCCCTGAAAATGACTGCCTTTGGATTTTTCTGCCGCACTTCCCTGAATATTTTAACGGCTTTCTTGATGCCTTGAGTGCGAATGATTTTAAAAAATTCTTCCTCTGTGGGTATTTCCACCTGCGCGGCAGCGCTGAGTGAGAAGAAAACTCCACACAAAACGATTATGCATAATACTCTAATTCTCTTCATTCTATTCCTCCTTTTATTAGCCACGAAGACACAATCCTTTGTGCCTTCGTGCCTTTGTGGCTTATCAATCATAAGGGTTATTCCACTTTCATATGTCGGCGTTGGAATGCCCAGACACCGATTATAAAATAGATAATGGTCATTATAATTAAGGCAATAATTTCCGGTAAAATATCCCCAAATCCCATTTTCATGATCATTACTTTTTTTAACGCGGAAACCGAATGGGTGGGGGACATGAATCCCTGGAGGGTAAAGGGATAACCGGCAATGGTAAACAAGACTTTACCTTTCATGGGAAATGCAGCACCGGTAAAAAACATAAACAAGAGCAGCGGGAAGTTGCCAATAATCAACACTTCGTTGGCGGTTTTGGTGACAGCGGCAACAATCAAACTGAAAGCAATAATAGAAATACTGGTTAAAACCACCAGGAATATTAAAATCCATAAGGAGCCGGCAAATTCAAATCCCAGCCAAACAGCAACAGCCAACGTTAATAGTACGGCAATGATGCCAATCATTACCTGGATCAGGCTGACACCCGACAGGAATTCAAAGGCGCTTACTTTAGAAAGTTTTAGTCTTATAATGGTATTATTTTCCGCTTCGTTGACGACAGCGATGGAGGCAGAAAACATTAACATGATAATTGAAAGAATTAATAATCCCGGTACCAACAAATCAAACTCCTCTATTTTCCCGGAAACGCCCAGACTGGTTTCGATGATTTTTAAAGGTCTTGTTTTTTGGGTGGCTGCGAATACATACTCATTAACGATCTCTTTGGCCCATACAGCGCTCACCATGTATTTGATATCGGTTAAATCACCGATGAACTCGATCTGAATGCTTTTATCATCTTTCGTATCCACATTGAGCCAGGTATGGAAACAAAGGGAAAAATCTCCCGGAATAACCACCAACGTATCGGCTTTTTTGTTTTTCAATTTTTCTATGGCCTCTGATTTGTTATCCGTCATTCTTATGGTGAGGGGAACGCCTGGGGTGTCTTTAAGATAATTTCTTACCCCTTCAAGCAAACGATCACTGTAATTCAATTTTTCGGATAAATACTCGATGCCTTTATCCTGGTTGACAATTAATAGATCATAGCGCGGCTTAGCGGATTCAGTGAACACATAATAAATGGAAACAAAAAAAGGGGCCAGGGATACGGTCAGGATAAATATCCAGAAATGCCTGATTTGTTCTTTAAAACTTTTTTTTATCACACTTAACAATTTCATTGTCTTAACTTCCTCCCGGTTAGATGAATGAAAACGTCTTCCAGGGTATTCTCCCGCATGGTCATTTCATTGATTTTAAAACCCTGTACCTTTATTCGATTGGTAATCTCAGATACCGACTCAATTAAATTCTTAGACATGAGGATCAGGGTGGTACCGCTGACATTGACCTGATCACAGATCTCTAACAGGCTGTCCTTCACTTTATCCAAAGATTCTTTCCCATCTTTCTCCAGGGCTATTTCCAGTAAATCTCCTTCGCCAATTGATTTTTTCAAATTAGTGGGGGTATCCAACAAGAGCAGCTTACCATAGTCAATAATGGCGACTCGATCGGCCAGGCGGTCGGCTTCATCCATATTATGGGTGGTGAGAATGATGGTTTTTTCTTTTGCCAGGTTTTTTATAAAGTTTCTCACCAGGATACGGCTCTGGGGGTCCAGGCCAGTCTCGGGCTCATCCAGGATCAATATTTCCGGGTCATGAATCAGCGCCAGGCAGATATTCAACCGTCGTTTCATACCCCCGGATAATTTACTGGCCAAAACGTTTGCTTTCTTTTCCAGGCCCATAAATTCCAGGAGCTGCTTTGACCGGGTTTTTGCCGGTTTCCCCGACATCCCATACATTTCACCCATAAATTTCAATTGCTCCAGGCAGGTCAATTTGGGCCAGAATATGTTTTCCTGGGGACAGATACCGATATGGGTTTTAATGTCTTTTTTACTCCTGTTTCTATTGCCATTACCCCAAATAACCACTTCCCCTTCCGTAGGTTCGATTAAACCGCAAATCATATTTATGGAAGTGGTTTTACCCGCCCCATTGGGTCCCAGGAAGCCAAATATCTCACCTTTGTATACATCAAAGGATAATCCGTCAACGGCCGTCAGGTCGCCAAATTTTTTCTTTAGATTGGAGACCTGGATGACCACATTGTCTTTGGTTGGTTGTGTTTCATTTTTATTCATTTTTTACCTTTTTTTAATTTTTCAAACTGCGGTCAGGCTTCCGCTCCTGCCGACGTGTTTCGGTAACACCTTGCCTCTCTTTAATGTCTTTAATGTCTACAATCACATTTTCCACGGCTTAAATTCCCCTCCCTGCCAAACCAATGGATTTATATAACACAGCAGGGGAAAAAAATCAAGGTGTTTTTTGCCCGTCCTTTCTTTTCTGTAGGAATTTTAGCCACAAAGGTACACAAAGGGGCACGAAGAGGAGAAGGAATGAGGCAAGAGTTGAGCGGTAGGAACGTATTGTTCAGCGGTGGAAATGGTATACGGGAGCGGTGGAAATAGTGTCGGGGAGTGGTGGAAATATACTAATCTAGCGGTGGAAATGGTATGAGGAGGCGGTGGAAATATGAAAAAAATAGCCGCCTTTTTCTTTAGGGAAAAAGGGGAGGAGAATTAAAAAATTTTGACATCCTCATGTTTAAGTTGCGAATTCACTTGTAATTGTGCTATAATTTTTTTTCTTTTTTTGCAAAGGAATTAGGACATTACTGTATTTTACCGGATAGATTACAGATATTAAATTAGAAAATAGCTGAAACTCAGCAGACAACGACAGTATACGGTAAACGGTTGGAGGAAAAAACAATTTAACGCAACACAGGAGCATAATAGCGAACTATGGAGAAAAAGATGAGTAAGATAAAAGAGTTTTCATTTTTATATTATATTGCCCTCATCGTTTTAACTCTTTTCCTGGGTTATTGCAAAAAAGCGATATTAACGGCTCCGGATAACGCCACCTTAGTGGTAACCGTGAATCCGACGGTGATTCCGCTTGGTGGTCAGGCAATTGTGACAGTGGTGGGATATAAAGCCAGCGGCACCCCGGTCCCGGATGGCACGGTAATATTTTTCTCCACTGATATCGGGACGATTGAATCCAGGAAAGAGACACAAAACGGCACAGCAGAGGCCCTGTTCCAGAGTAATGATAACCGGTCCGGTGTGGCCACGATTACCGTCACCTCAGGTAACGCCCTGGTGACTCCAAACCCTGTAACTATTACCATCGGGGCATATGCACTGTATTCGCTTTCTTTAAGCGCATCCCCACCGGTGCTGCCTATAGGAGGCGGCGCTGCCACCATTCGCGTGACAGCTTATGATGAAGACCTTAATCCCCTGGCCAATATACCAGTCACACTGAGCACAAACGCAGGGCAATTAAACAGCAGCGGCAATGTGATTACCACGGATGCCAACGGGGTGGCAGAAGACCTGCTGCAAACCTCGGTCACCGCGGTGGTTACCGCTGCTTCCGGGGACATAGAAACCAGTATTACGGTTCATGTGGAAACCAATGAATCCCCCACCGCATCATTCGTTTATTCACCCACCAGCCCCAAAGTAGGAGAAAAAGTCCATTTTAATGCCTCTGAATCATCCGATGCGGACGGCACCATTGTCAACTATGCATGGGATTTTGGAGATGGGCGTACAGGTTCGGGGATCACCACGACTCACAAATACAAAAATGCCGGTACGTATACAGTTGTGTTAGTGGTCCAGGACAACACGGACAACCGCAGCAGTACCAATCAAAGGGTAAGCGTGTCTGAAGGAGAAGCTCCCACTGCCTCCTTTGTCTATTCACCCGCCAATCCGGCGGTTGATGAAACGATTCATTTTAATGCGTCGGAATCAGCAGACCCGGACGGTACCATCGTGTCGTATGATTGGGACCTTGGGGACGGCACCACTGCCACTGGTCAGACCATTACCCACCAGTACAGCAGCAGCGGTACTTATACGGTTCTGCTGGTGGTAACGGATAATGACGACAATACCGCCAGTGCCACCCAGAGCATCTCTGTAGGAGAGAATGAAAACCCGGTGGCATCGTTTATTTATTCACCCACCAATCCTGCCATCAACGAGGAGGTTTATTTTAATGCTTCTGATTCCTACGACCCGGATGGTACCATTGTCAGTTATGAATGGGATTTCGGAGATAACTCCACAGATTCTGGCCGCACGGTTACTCATCAATACAGCAGCAGCGGTACCTATACGGTTTACCTCCGGGTAATCGATAACACCGGTAACACCGGGAGCACCACTAAAAACGTCATTGTCAGCACCAGTCAAAGTCCCACAGCTGCGTTTGTCTTTTCTCCTGCAAACCCGGTGGTAGGAGAAAATGTTTACTTTAATGCTTCCGAGTCCACGGACCCGGATGGTACGATTACAAGTTACCAGTGGGACTTTGGGGACGGGAGTTCAGGCTCAGGTATGACCTTTACCCACAGTTATTCCGATGCCGGGACCTATACGGTCCTCCTGACAGTGACGGATAATACGGGTAACCAGGCCAATGTGAGCAAAACCGTAACAGTGAGTGAAAATAGTGCCCCTACTGCTTCTTTTGTTTATTCACCTTCCAGTCCCAAAGTAAACGAGACGGTTTATTTTAATGCATCCGCTTCTTCAGACCCGGATGGTACTATTGTCAGTTACGCATGGGATTTTGGGGATGGCAGCACAGGTTCCGGTGTGAGTATTAGTCACCAGTATACGGCTGCCGGTACGTATACGGTGGTGCTGGTGGTGACAGATAACAGTGGAAATAAAACCAGCACCAGTCAAACAGTAACGGTGAGCATTTGAAATGAGAAAATATTTATTCATAATTGTCTTTGTGTGTATGCTGCTGGGGACATCCTGTGCCTGGCGCAAGGACTTCAAGCTGGGAAGGGAGGCCTTCCAGAGGAAAGATTGGGACCGGGCCGTGGCCTATCTTTTAAAAGCCCTGGGGGAAAAACCGGACAACGTCGAGTACCGGATATCTCTAACCAACGCCTTGATATCAGCCTCTAATCATCATTTACTTAAAGGTAAGCAGTATATGGAGATCGGGCAATTCAAAATAGCACTGGCAGCTTTTGAAAAAGCATTGGAATACAACCCGGAAAACAATGAAGCCCGCAGGGCAAAACACCAATTGTTAAAGAGAATAAAAGAACTGAAAAAACAAGAGCGGAAAAAAACAGAAACCCAACAATTAAAAGAAAAAGCAGCATTAACAGAACCAACTACTCCTGAAATCAAATATCAAAAGAAACCCTATAGTATAAAATTTGCCAAAGCTGATTTGAAACAGATTTTTAAAGTATTGGCAAAAACCAGTGGGGTTTATTTTATATTTGATGAAGCTTTTAAATCCAAACGCATCGGCATTAACCTGGAGAATGTCGGTTTCATGGAAGTACTTGAGAAAATCCTGCTGCAAACGAAACTGTTTTATAAAGTGATCGATGCCAATACCATCATGATTATTCCCGATACCCCGGCCAAACGCAGGGAGCATGAAGAACTGGTGATGAAGACAGTATTTATCAGCAATGGTGATCCCGAAGGGATTGAGAAAATTGTTCGCAGCCTTACAGGTATGAAAACCATTGCCGTATATAAAGAGTTGAATGCCATTACCTTTAAGGGACGGCCGCAAGAGGTTAAAATGGCGGAAAAGATCGTCCGGATTCATGATAAGCCCAAAGGGGAACTGTTTATTGACATTGAGATTATCGAGGTGAACCGGACGCGGGTCCAGGAATATGGGATTGAGTTGAGCCAGTACCAGTTAACCGAGACGTATTTGCCGGAGACCGGTACGGAAACGGCACCCACAACCTCCACTATACGGCTTCATCGATTGGGGCATACCGATGCATCGGATTATCTTTTAACGCTTCCTTCTATTCATTACAAGTTACTGAGAGCCGACCGGGACTCTCGAATCAAGGCACGGCCGCAAATGCGGGTGTTGAACGGGCAGAAAGCTGAGGTGCATTTGGGAGATAAGGTCCCCATACCCACCACCAGTTTCGTCCCTTACAATGTCCAGGGACCTGCCCAACAACCTATCACCTCCTATCAATTGCAAGATATCGGTATCAATATTGATTTAACACCACACATCCACCATGACGGGTTAATTACCCTGGAATTAAAATTTGAGTTAACCTTTATTACCAGTCCCGGAACCGAACGACTGCCCCCTACCCTGGGTAACCGTTCCGTTTCAACCATTATTAAATTGCGAGACAATGAGACCAGCATGCTGGCCGGTTTACTAAGAGATACAGAACGAAAAACCCTCAGCGGATTTCCCCTTCTTTCCAGTGTACCGGTATTAAAAGAGATCTTTTCCGGGAATAAGAATGAAATCGAACAGACCGATATCATCTTGACCCTCACCCCCAGGATCATCCGCTTCCCGGAGATTGAAGAAGAGGACCTGGAACTCTCCTGGGTGGGTACACAAACAAGACCGGGGTTGAAACAACCTCCATTTCCTCTAAAATTGAAGTCAGAAGAAGAACTCATCGAGGATACCATTAGAAAAGAACAAAAAAAACAACCTACACAACCAAAACTCACCCTGTTTTTTCAGGCTGCAGGCAAGGATATAAAAAAGAACATCGAAGCAGATATTCCCCTTGCCCTATCCGGGGATGGAAATATACGCGCGGTGACATTGGAAATGGAATTTGACCCTGCGCTTATCCAGGTACTGGATGTGCGCAAAGGAGAGGTTTTGAACCAGCCAGGGGTAAAAAGCCTCCTGTTAAGAAATATCGATAACCAGGCAGGAAAACTAAAACTCAATATTTCCCTGGAACAGCCATTAAAAATCACCCATAAACGTACCGGAAAATGGATAGTGCTGCGGTTGAAGCCGGTGGCCAAGGGCAAGGTTCGTTTCAAACCGGTATTGTTCCGGGTGCTGGACACCAATATGAAAGAAATAGAGAGCGAAATCCCGGAAAAAGGTATGGAGTTTCAGGTTTCTAAATAACCCTTCTAATCGGCGGAGGCAAAATTGAGGAAAATTTGATTTTTTTTGGCAGGGGGTTGACATTCGCCGAATTTTTTGCTATACTTTTTTGGTTCCTGTAAAACCAAATTCAACAAAGACACTTCTCTAATGAACCATTTTCGGGATATTCCCGGGGACCAGAGATCAAATAAAAATTACGGACTTTTTAACCGTAAATTTATAAACACGTAGGAGTAATGCAAGGGAAACAAGAGTTATTACGGGTATGTACTATTTGAAGCTTTTACGTTCTTATAGACCGTAAACACTTAGTCAATATCAAGGAGGGTGGTATTTTCATATGCATGTCCACGTGTGTGGGTGTCTATGTGTTTACGTGTTCGAACATCTCAGTGTCTGAATAAATGAGTAAAAGAGGAGTGAACCATGATGATATCGAAAAAAGTTAAAAAAACCAAAACCAGGAACAATGGTTGCGGTTTATTATGTTGGGTTTTATTGGGGTTTTATTTTTTTACTTCCTTTATCAATCTTTCCGGTCAGGATACCGACACGATTGCCAAGGGAGAGGTTACGGTAAAAGGTGTTCGTCTCCAGGTTGCCCCGGTGCAGCAGACCGTGCCCATCAACACGGAAACCGTTGTAAATACGGTTTTTTCTGCGGACAGCCCGGAAATGCTGGAAGGCATGGTGGTAAAAGGGACACTGCGGGGACCCGGGATCAATGGTTCGATTCTCCTTACCACTCTCCCCAACCATCCCTTTTCTATCCCGGGTTTTACGTCTAAAGGGACCTATACGTTGACGGATATCCACCTGGAGAAGAACGGGAATGTGCTGTTGACCGCCGAACCGGCAAAGGCAGTAATCGAAGCCATGGATATCATTGTGACCCGGGTGGAAACCCGGCCGTTAACCCTGGAAGAGATACGAGAGAAAGGTATTAATATTACCGATCGAAATTTTACGGTTTTTAATTTTTCCGTGGGTATCCTGGTGGAGAGCCAGGAAGTCCGGTACGAATTCCCGGTAGTCTATTCCGGTCAGCAGCCCTATATTCCTACCCAGGGGGGCATGGCTGAGTTTACCACTGTTAAAGGCCCGGTAGGCAGGGAAAAAGTTCCTTTTATGCTGGAACTGCCTGAGCTTGAACTGCCGTCAACCGGAGAGGGGACCACAGGAGAAGTACCTAAAATACCGGGGGTTTTAATCTTCAACAATGATATTGCATTTTTGAACCAGTTTTTTAGTGTTATGTTTATCATATCCAACCATGCACCGGAAGGCAGTAATATTACCTTAAAGGATTTAACGGCAACAATAACATATCCCCAGGGGCTGCGGGAGGCAGAGACCACGCCGCCCCATATTGCCGGGACCCCTATCCCGGTCCGCTGCCCCGGACCGGATGGCAAGATCGGCACTGCCGACGACCTGGATATTATCCTGGCCACCTTCAGCGGCATGGCGGAATTCCTGGCAGAAGGATTGAAAGAAGGAACCCATATCGTGGAAGTGGATTTTGAAGGCACGCTTTCTGGACTGCCCTCCGGTGATACGCCGGTAAAAGGAAAAGCTTCCGGTGCGGTTATTGTTCGCAACCCGGAATTTTCCGTTACCTTTGCCCATCCGGGTGTGGTACGTGCCGGGGAAGCATACGATATTCATGTCAGCCTGGTCAATACATCGCCGGTGGCAGCCAATCTTGTTTCCCTTACCATGCCGGCATCACAGTTAATCGGTACCCGGCTGTTGAGCGAAGAAACCGCTTCTTTCGAGACCATTGCCCCGGGAGAATCCGTTACCGCACTATTTCATATGTTATCGCTGGAAACCGGCCGGGTGCGGGCGACTGCCATGGAAGTCGAGGGCAATGTAAAAGGGAAATTCGTGTTAACCGCCGGTGTGGGAGAAAAAGGCATTCCCCTATCGCCGGATACCCTGGTTCTCCCGGATTATGCCTATTTATTACCCCAGGATATTATTAATACCGCCATGGTTGCGCTGGGTGAGGCTTACAGCATTGCCACCACACCCCCGGGCGGGTTACCCGAAGGCATTCCTGCCATCAGTACCGAAGTAGTTAAACGACGGGTCATTGACTTAGCAGAAGCCGGTCAGCGAATCGGATACGGCGACAATAACCTGGAATCCATCGAAGTACTGGCCCTGGACTGGATTGGGAACCGCTTCCAGGATATCTCCTTTGATATCCTGCGGCGAATCACCTCCAAAGGCATCAAATTCGCAGAAGCCCAGGCAGCCATATTCAACGAGGATTTGAAAACCAATTCACCCGCTGACTTCCAGGAATCCTTTGCTGAAACCTGCTCCTATAAAAACCCTTTTTTCTCTGTTATCCTATCCTTCGGCGGAAACCGTTCTGCACAATTGAAAGTGGTGGACTACTACCGGAATCAATTGACCCGCAGCGGGCCGGAACCGGTCCGGGACATCCCTTACAGCGAATTGTATTTGCTGGAAGATGGAAACCAGAACCCGGTGGATTTTGCCCTGGTGGGTCATGCGGATGAAAACGGCTATACCATAGAAGTGATTGGGGTGGAACCCGGTACCTTTGATTTATCTTTAATTGTTCCATCAGCAGACAACGGATTGAACCAGGTGATGTTTTCCGGTGTTCCCTGTGAACCCGGCAGCCGTTCCTATATCAGTGTTAAAGCAGGGGACAGCGCCTTCACATTATCCACTGAACAGCCAGGGGGCGGTAATGTAGTGACCCATCCGGGCAGTGTCCAGCCCATTGTGGAACCGCTGCTGCAATTGATCAGCGCCACCCAGGACTGCACCGTGGATTCGGCTGGCCACGTGGCGGCCCTCTTTTTTAATCGCACCGTATCCAATGAAACCGCAAAAGACAAAACCAATTTCTCCAGTGAAAGTAAAGAGATTTATGCCAGCTTTCTCCAGCCTTCCGGCCGGGTGATCCTGGTGGGAATGAACAATCCCATCTCTCCCTTTGTGGAAAGCATCATCCGGGTGGAAAACCTGGAAGATACCAAAGGACGGTTAATGTCCCCGTCACCGGTTGAAAAACCCATAACCGCCACCATCAAGACCCCGGGTGGGATTGTCTACGGCAGGGTATTGACTGCCGAGGGACAGCCCGTCAGCGGCGCCATGGTACGGCTCCTGGAATATGAAGAGGGTGAGTTGAGTGGTTTCGGAAACGCAGGAACCACCTACTCCTTTGATCGCACCGATGCATCGGGAAATTACCAGTTCGATTTTGTCAGGATATTATCTAAATCCTTCGTGATCGAGGTGGTTGATCCCAATACCGGCAAACAGGAAAAAGTCAGCAGCAAGCTGCGGGTAAATGGGCAACGACTTCAATTGGATATTATCATGAGAGGCAGGGGAACGGTGACCGGCCAGGTAATAAAAGCGGATGGCACACCAGCGGCTGAAGCATTGGTCCTGGCCACTGCGGAAAATGCCGCTCCTGGAGAGTATTACAGTGCCCAATGTAATGAAAACGGCGAATTCCAACTGGCGGATGTGCCCCTGGGACGCGTCAGTCTTATCGCTGCCCACGGCAGCCAGCGGGGCTATGCCAATACATCGTTGAATTCACCGGGTGAAACCCAACATGTGACCATCCCATTGACACAAAAACCTACGGGGAATGTCAACGGCCGGGTACTCCAGGCAGACGGGATCACACCGGTGGAGAATACGGTGGTCTCCCTGTCCCAGGAGGGAATTTACCTGGGGCATACCCATACCGATGCCGACGGGTTCTTTGAATTTTCCCATGTCCCGGTGGGGAATGTGACCATTCAAGCCCTTAACCCAATAACCGTACGATTCGACCGGACAGTTTCCGGCCAGGTGACCGCAGGACAAACCTTTACCGTTAATATTATTTTCAGGGGCACGGGTAAAATTTCAGGCAAAGTGATGACCGGCGATGGGACCCCCCTGATAGGGGCGGTGGTTTATATTCCCAATACCCCCTTTCATACCGAAACAGACAGCAGTGGAGAATTTTTACTGGTGGATATACCCATGGGTACATATACGGTCCAGGCATATGATAAAAATACCTTTCAACAGACCGGCACTTCGGCAACCCTGTATTACGAGGGCCAGGAAGCTCGAATCAACCTGGTTTTTTCCATCCAACAAAAAGGCAGTATTACCGGGCTCGTTAAAGATGTGGACGGGTCTCCCCTGCCCGATGTGGATGTCCTGGTAAGTAACGGCAACTATGTGGTGGTGGCCGCTCCCCGCACCAATGCCAATGGTCAATACAACGTGAATGATCTTATTCCCGGTATTTATAAGGTGACGGTAGTAAAGAGCGGGTATGCCGGGGTTGCCAATGCCGTGGTCAAACCGCTGCAAATCACCACCGCTGATGTCCAACTGCGGGGTAAAGGAAAGATTAACGTTAATGTTGTTAATGAGGATGCCATCGGCACCATGGCGGATGTGACCCTCACTCACTCCATGTTTGAATTTAAACCCGGTAATTATATCGGGTTTCGAGGTATGGACAGCACCTATACCACCAACGAAAACGGCCACCTGGAGATAGATGACATTTTCACCGGGGGATTCAGCGTCATTGCCAGGAATGTTTTTTATCCCCAGGGTGCCTACAAAAGCGGGACCCTGGCCAATCACGGTGAAACCGTTACCATCGACCTTATGCTGAAGGGCACCGGCAGTGTAACAATAACCGTGGTTTCGCCGGACGGACAAACCCTGGTTCCCAATGCGTGGCTGCAGTTTACATCCTCGAATAATATAGTTCAAAAAGACATATTCACCGGCAGTGACCCCAATGATGTGGAAAATTACGGGAAAGCCACCTTTAATTTTGTTCCTTCCGGCACCTTCTACATTGAAGCCAGGGATCAAATTAACGACTTCGTGGGCGATCTTTACGGTTTTATGGGCTATGAAGGCGGCACCGTGGAAGTCACCCTGCGCTTAAAAGGAAAAGGACAGGTGAATGTTACGGTAAAAGATTTTGAGGGAAATGTAATTCAAGATTTCAACGGTACCGTGACATTAAAAAATGTGGGTTATCCTTTTGAGAGCTATCCGGGAACCAAAGGCCCGGATGGACGTTTTGTGTTCTCCAACGTTAATGAGGGTGAATTCTCTGTTTCGGCTTATGATAACTCCACCGACGTGGGAGGACGGGCCAATGGAAAGATCAGTGCGCACAATGAAGAGGTGAACATCGATGTGGTGCTGGATGCCTGGGGAACCATTTACGGGAAAGTATTGACACCGGACAACAATACGGTCATACCCCACGCCAGTGTGATTCTCTATTCCAATACCTCGGGCCAGGCCCTGGGATATTTTACCAGCGACAGCGAGGGTGGTTTTCGTTTCGAATATGTGCCCATGGGCTCCTTTCGGATCGAAGTATTCGACCCGGGCAGCGGACGAAAAGGCAAGAGTTATTGTTCCCTGGAGACCGGCGGTGAACAAGTTGAGATCCATGTTCGTCTTGAAGGCAGGGGCCGGGTTTCCGGTACCTTTTTCGACGGTTCCCGGGTTGACCCCATTCCCCTTGCGCAAGTGAAGATAAAGAGCAGCGGCGCCTTTCCCTTTGAAACCGTGACCAATACGGATGCCGAAGGTAATTTCACGTTTGATCAAATCGGGGAAGGGCCGTTTACCTTGAGCGCCGAGGACCCTGCCACTCACCTGGTTGGCACGGCCGAAGGGGAAATCCAATACGATGACCACCATGTATTTGTTAATATATACGGCCAACCCACTGGCACGGTCAAGGGAACAGTATTTCACGCCGGCGGCCAACAACCCGCTGCAAACGCTTCAATATGGATTAATAATAAACAGACAGCGGATGCATATTCCGATGAAAATGGATATTATAGTGTTCAATATGTGCCCATGGGCAGCTTTACAGTCACAGCCAAAAAGGACCGGGATTCCGGGACTGCCTCCGGGACATTGGAGTACCACGGCCAGGAAGCCGAAAAGAACATTGTTTTAAATGGACTGGGAAAAATTACCGGACAAGTACTGGATGGAACCAACCCGGTATCTGACGTTACGGTTACCCTGACATCCGGGAATGAGCCATTTTCTACCGTCACCGGCGGGGATGGGTCATTTACCTTTGCAGATATCCGTCCGGGGCCCTTCAGTCTCCAGGCCAAAGATAGTTACGGGCTGTCTGCTGCAGACAGCGGGGTATTGGAGCTGGGCGTAGAAGAGCTCACCATCGACCTGGTCCTGGAATCCGCCGGAACGGTTAAGGGTACGGTTTTTAATACAGACGGCACCACACCGGCCCAAAATGCCTATGTAACGTTAAAATGGGGCAATTCTAACCGGTATGCCGCCACCGATACAAACGGTTATTTTGAATTCCACGCCGTTAAAGTGGGAGACTTTACCGTTAACGTCCAGGGGATCAATAACACCGGCAAAGCCAGGGTCTCCGGCAGGATCAACAACAATGGCGATATCCTGGATTTCGATAACATTGTCCTGGACAATACAAAACCCCAGGTGGTTTCAATCACTCCCGCCGACGGCAGCAGCAATTTACCGGTAAATACCAATATAGTTATCGTCTTCTCAGAAGCCATGACTCCCTCCTCGATAACCAATTCCACCATCCGTCTCACCTCCAACCAGGGGACAATGAATATAACACCGGTGCTGGGGGTGGACGGGAAAACCGTGGATATCGCGGGGCTGTCGCTGAATAGTTTTATGCTCTATACGCTGACCGTTACCACGTCGGTTGAAGATGCCGCAGGCAATCCAGTGGAAACAGCGGTTTCCAGCTCTTTTACCACCCTGGATACTCAACCGCCGGTGGTGACTTCCACTGTTCCGGCCAATGGGCAAACCGGGATTTTACCCGACACCGCCATTATTGTCACCTTTAACGAACCGGTGAATAAATCCACCTTCGACAACCAGAACCTGGTGGTGAAAAAAGGTGAAACCTTTAACAGCGGGATCAACATTTCCGGGGCCATCACTTTCAATGAAAACAGCACCAGTGCAACGTTTACTCCGTCCAGTCCCCTGCAGGAAAACGCCCGGTACTGGATTTGGGTGAATCATCAAGCCGATATAACAGGAAATGTACAGAGTCAGAAATTTCTCAGCAGTTTTACTACCATTGACACCATTGCGCCAATGCTCACGTCGCTGACTGCCCCGGGCGGTACCACCGTGGTAGAAGGCAGTCCGGTTACCGTGGTGGCTGCCACCAGCGCTGCAGATGTGGCCGGGGTGCACTTTTTTATCGACGGTGAGTTCAAAACCACGATCACCTCCGGTTCCAGCGGGAATTATACGTATCAATTTACAGCGCCGTTGATCAGCCAGGTGGGCAGCACCTTCCTGGTGGAGGCCCTGGCAGTGGACCAGGCAGGCAACCAGAGTAACAAGGCGAATTTGACCTTTACTTTGCAGCCGGATTCTCCCCCGCAGATTACGTTAACCGGGCCCCCGGACCCGGCGGTTTTTCCCGG
>JABAOF010007977.1_pt2 | contig 23449 bp, 18 predicted proteins | sample 7062171 | NCBI WGS metagenome assembly JABAOF01 (sample SAMN14538628, study PRJNA623070) | marine sediment metagenome | biome: marine biome [ENVO:00000428]; feature: marine pelagic biome [ENVO:01000023]; material: deep marine sediment [ENVO:00002113] | place: India: Gulf of Khambhat ...
CCTGACCGTGACGGAGGCATTTCCGCGAATACCATCAGCGATGATAATGGGGGCATCAACGACCGAGTAGTAAAATCCGTTTTCAAAGGCCGTGCTTATGTGGGAGATCGAGTCGTGCCGGCTGCCCGTGTAGAGCGTGTTGGTATCAGTGAGAAAGGGTTTTCCTCCGCATCCCTTGATGGTATCTACAATCCTTCGGATAAAGATAGGCTTGACGTGGGCTGTGTTTCCTCTCTCCCCGAAGTGAAGTTTGATGGCCACCAGATCATTGGCCTTGATTTTTTCCCCAATGCCGACCTTCTGCAGAAGTTCATCTACCTTGTCCACCATGATCCTTCTACCATGACTCCGGAGATCCGAGAAAAAGACCGGGCTGTTCTTCATGGTATCTCCCTTTCGGAGGCAAGATTAGGCCGGAAGTGTAGTGTAATTTAACGGCGATGTCAATGTTCGCATTCCGGGGATTTCATGAACCTTCGACACCGGTCATTTCGTGATTGCTTAGAGGGGTTGGGTCTTGTTCCGATGGGGGTTATGAGGCCTTCACTGGTGGAGGGGAACATGTCCCAGTTCGGGGGATATCCGGCGAAGGAGTCTGACTTCAAAAATCCCCGTATTTTCATAGAAATGAATCGATATCCGTCGGTATTCTGGGGGATCATTGCCATGGAGTTCAGGGTTGACTTTTCGAGATGAAAAAAGTAATTATAAGGTTAACTCGTTGGGGAATCGTTTCGGGAGGGATTTTCTCTATTTCCACGCAAGGGTGCACATATGAAGAAATTCGAGGTAAGCGAAATTAGGAATGTCGGGATATTTGGTCACGGAGGAGACGGGAAGACCTCGCTGGCTGAGGCTATCTTATTTGATACGGGGGTGAATAATCGCCTGGGAAGCGTTGATGAAGGGACATCCGTGATGGATTATGATCAAGAGGAGATCAACCGCAAGATTACCATCAGCTCTTCCCTTGCCCATGCGGAGTGGAATAAGCACAAGGTGAACCTCATCGATACTCCGGGGTACGCCAATTTCATCGCCGATGCACGGTCATGCATGAGGGTAGTGGATGGCGCAGTTATTGTCATTGGGGCCAATTCCGGGGTGAAGGTTCAAACTGAAACGGTCTGGGAATATGCCCAAGAGTTTAAAGTTCCTGTTCTCATCTACGTCAGTAAGATGGATATGGAGAGGGCGGATTTCCAGAAGACGGTGGATGGCATCAAGAAAGGACTTTCATCCATTTCCTGTACGCCGGTTCAGCTCCCCATTGGAGTTGAGGCAGAGTTTAAAGGAGTGATTGATCTGATCCAAATGAAGGCCTATCTGTACACGGACGACTTCAGCGGAAGATTCGAGCTGAAAGACATTCCCCAAGAGCTGAAGGATGAGGCGACGAAACGCCGCGAGGAGATGATCGAGAGCATCGTGGAAGCCGATGATAACATGATGGAGAAATACCTGGAAGAAGGTGACCTGGACCAGGGGGATTGTTATTTCTGTCTGAAAAAGGGTCTCATCGAGAGGACATTCGCGCCGATACTCTGTGGAGCGTCCACGAGAAATNNCCTTCCTCGATATGATTGTCATGGGTTTCCCATCCCCCCTGGAGAGGGACCATGTGAAGGGCAAAAATGCCAAGACGGAAGAGATGGAAGAGCGGGAGGCGAAGGAAGACGGACCCTTTTCCGCCTTCGTCTTTAAGACCATAGCGGATCCCTACGCGGGGAAGCTCACCGTTTTCAGGGTTTATTCGGGGATGATTAACCCGGATTCGACCATCTACAACTCGACAAAGAAGGTCAAGGAGAGGATCGGACAGATCTACGCCCTGGAGGGAAAGAAACAGAAACCACTGGGATTGGCGATGGCAGGTGACATCGTTGCCGTTGCCAAGCTTAAGGAGACCACCACGGGGGATACCTTCTGTGACGAGAAAAATCCTATTATCTTCGAGCCGACGAAACTCCCCCTGCCCATGATCTCTTTCGCCTTGACGCCGAAAAGCAAGGGAGATGAGGATAAGATCACCTCGGCACTGGTGCGCCTGAGCGAGGAGGATCCCACCATCAGCCTGGGCCGAGATGAGCAGACGGGGCAGATCCTTCTTTCCGGTATGGGACAGGTTCACGTTGAGGTGATTCTCGAGAAGTTGAAGCGAAAATTTGGCGTGGCGGTGGATCTCAGTGTGCCAAAGGTTCCGTATAAAGAGACCATACGGATGCCGAAAAAGGGGATTATCTACCGCCATAAGAAGCAGACGGGAGGGCGAGGACAATTTGCCGAAGTTCACTTCGACATATCACCCCTGGAACGGGGAGCGGGATATGAATTCGAAAATGCCCTGACGGGTATGAACGTGCCCCGGAACTTCGTTCCCGCTGTGGAGAAGGGCATTACGGAAGCAAAGCAGAGTGGGGTGTTGGCGGGATACCCGGTTGTTGACGTAAAGGTCAGATTTTACGACGGAAAATCCCACGAGGTGGATTCTTCGGAAATGGCCTTTAAAATTGCCGCTATCATGGCCTTGAAGAAGGGGATGCGGGAGGCCAATCCGGTACTTTTAGAGCCCATTATGGAGATTGAGGTCACGGTCCCAGAGGAAAACATGGGCGATATTATCGGCGATCTGAACAGTCGCAGGGGAAAAGTCCTGGGAGTAGATCCACGGGGAAATTACCAGGTGATCAGGGCCCATGTCCCCATGGCTGAGGTGTTGAAGTATGCCCCTGACCTAAAATCGATGACCGGTGGGAGGGGGCAATTTTCCCTGCAGTTTTCCCATTACGAGGAAGTTCCGTCCCATCTGAGCGAAAAAGTTGTTGCCCAATCGAAGAAGGAGGAGTAACCCATCCTCTGAATCTTTCCCCTTCCGATCGAGGAGAAATCGATCGAGACATGAGGGCTGTCGTCCAAAGGGTTAAATCTGCTGCGGTATCGGTAGGCGAAGATCTTATTGCAAGCATTGGAAGGGGGCTCGTGGTCTTCCTCGGCGTGGGAAGGGAAGATGCCGAGGGGGATGTGGATTACCTCGTTGAGAAAATCCCACATTTGAGAATCTTTCAGGGTGAGGGGGGAAAATTCAACCTTTCCCTAGTGGATGTGGGTGGGGAGATATTGGTAGTCTCCCAATTCACCCTCTTTGGGGATTGCCGGAAGGGGCGTCGACCCTCTTTCACCGAGGCGGCGGGTCCCGATTACGCCCGTGACCTGTATGATCGTTTCGTATCTGGGCTGGGGGAAAAGGGGGTGCGGGTTCAGGCGGGTCGTTTCCAGGCCATGATGATGGTGAACCTGGTTAATGACGGGCCAGTGACTCTCCTTTTGGATACCAAGAAAACCCTTTAGGAAGCTATGAGAAAGCAACCCGTCCTTTTGATCCTCGCCCTTCTGGTTTCTCTTACGGGGCAAGCACGGGCCGCTCCTGGAGGGATGGTTAGAAAACCCGTCGTGGCGGGCATATTCTATCCCTCGGATCCCCATGAGCTCCAGAGGATGGTTCACGGATTTATCGGAAACGTCAAGAGGGAGCGTATTGATGGGAATATTATCGCCCTGATCTCCCCCCATGCCGGCTACGCATATTCCGGTCAGGTGGCCGCCTACGCCTATAAAATAGTGGAGGGGATGGAGTTCGATGACGTCATCGTCATTGCCCCCAGCCATCGGGTCGATTTTGTGGGGGCATCCATCTACGACGGGGAAGGATACGAAACTCCCTTAGGCATTGCGCCTATCGATACGGAACTTGCGCGGGGGATTAGTCAACGGAGCAAAATCATCAAGTACGTTCCCCAATCCCACGCACAAGAACACTCCCTTGAGGTGCAAATACCCTTTCTCCAAAGTGTCTTGAAGGGGTTCAGTTTCGTACCCATGGTGATGGGTCCCACGTGGAATCTCGAGGTTTGCCGGCATTTGAGCCAGGCGATTATCAAATCCCTTGAGGGGAGAAGGGGCTTAATCATTGCCAGCTCCGACTTGACCCACAGCCATGACTACCAAAAAGTGGTGGAGCAGGATGCGATACTCGCCCGCCACATCGAACGGTTCGATATTAGCGGTTTGGAGGAGGATTTGAGGAAGGGCAGGTGTCAGGCCTGCGGAGGAGGACCCATAGTGGTGGCCATGATGGCGGCTCAAGGCCTCGGCGCTGGGAGAGCGAAAGTTTTGAAGTTGACCAATTCCGGAGATGTTACCGGAAGAAAAAGCCCAGGGACTTACGTGGTTGGATACATGGCGGCGGTATTTTACCAGGGTCTTGAGAAATGGAGAGCAGGTTTGACGGTGGAGGAAAAGCAGCATCTGCACCACATCGCCCGGCGGGCCATAAAAGAGGCCATCCGGGGAAAACCGGTCCCGGAGTGCACGGTGGAGTCACGGGCTCTGATAGAGAAGAGGGGAACCTTTGTCACCCTTAGGATACGCGGTCAACTCAGGGGGTGCATCGGCCGTATTAGTGGCATCAAGCCTCTTTGTAGAACAGTAGGGGAGATGGCGGTGGCGGCGGCCTTTCATGATTCCCGTTTTCGCCCCGTTACGGAGACTGAGCTCCGGGATTTGGAGATTGAGATCTCGGTCCTGACCCCGCCTAAACGAATCAGGGACGTCGAGGAAATCGAGGTGGGGAGACACGGGATCCTCTTAGAGAGGGAGTTTCATTCCGGCCTTCTCCTTCCCCAGGTGGCTACGGAATGCGGCTGGGACCGCAAGACCTTTTTGGAGCGTTGTTGTCTCAAGGCCGGGTTGCCCAGAGATGCCTGGCAGGATGAGAAGACGAGGATTTGTACCTTTTGCGCGGAAGTTTTTTGAGGTGAGGTGTTTTATGGAAAATATCAGAGAGCCTGCTGTTGCCGGAGCATTCTACCCCTCAGATCCTGATGCTCTATCCGATGATGTCAGGGGGTATTTGAAAAAGGCCGAAAAGGAGGCCCTTGAGGGGAACGTCATCGCCCTGATATCCCCCCATGCCGGCTACGCATATTCCGGTCAGGTGGCCGCCTACGCCTATAAATTGGTGGAGGGGATGGATTTCGACGATGTCGTGGTCATTGCCCCCAGCCATCGGTTGCCCTTTGAAGGGGCATCGATTTATCATAGAGGTGGCTTCAGAACCCCTTTGGGTGTGATCCCCATAGATGGGGGCATGTGCGATGAGATCATGGCGCTGGACAGCCGTTTTCAGTTCATTGCCGAGGCCCATCTCGGGGAGCATGCCCTGGAGGTTCAACTCCCCTTCCTTCAGGTTGCCCTCAAGGGATATAAACTCGTGCCCATCGTACTGATGGGCGGGGCGGATTTTGAGATATGCCAGTCGCTCGGTAAGGCCATTGCCGAGTCCTCAAGGGAGAAGAACTCCCTCATCATCGCCAGCTCCGACCTGACCCATAGCTATAGCTATCGAGAGGTAATGGCCCAGGATGAGATACTGGCAAAGCACATCGATCGCTTCAACATCACCGGTCTTGCGGAAGATCTTCGGAAGGGCCGTTGTCAGGCCTGTGGCGAGGGGCCCATCTTGACGGCGATGGTCGCTGCGAAGACACTGGGTGGGGATAGGGGGAAAGTATTGAAGCTCACCAATTCTGGGGATGTGACCGGGGACAAAAGGCCCGGTAATTACACCGTGGGTTATTTGGCGGGGGCCTTTTACCGGACGGAAATACGGCAAGAGGCAGCATAGTTTCGGCTGGAGAGATCAGCGGGGGGAACATGAGGGGTGGCAAGAAGGCAAGAGTTGATCTCGGGCTGACCGATCAGGACAAGGAGACCCTTCGGCATATCGCAAAGTCGGTGATTGAGAACAAGGCCCGAGGGAATCCGATGCCGGAGTTTACGGTTGACTCTCCGACATTGAAGGAGAAACGAGGGGCTTTCGTTACCATCACCAGGGGGGGTCAGCTTCGGGGGTGTATCGGCTATATCAAAGCCTATAAACCACTTTACCAGACGGTTGAGGAAATGGCAGCCCAGGCGGCCTTTCATGATCCCCGATTTAACCCAGTGACCGAAAGGGAATTGCCTGATCTGGAGATTGAGATCTCGGTCCTGACCCCCCTGAAACGAGTCAGGGACGTCGGGGAGATCCAGGTGGGGAGACACGGGATTCTCATAGAGAAGGGTTTTTATTCGGGTCTTCTCCTTCCCCAGGTGGCTACTGAATACGGTTGGAATCGCAAGACGTTTTTGGAGCATACCTGTCTCAAGGCAGGATTACCCATGGATGCCTGGAAGGATAAGGATACCAACATCTCCATCTTTTCGGCCGATATATTTTAAACCTTTTTGATATGTTGGGGTCTTATTAAAGGAGGAGAGCAAAGATTCCCAGGATTCTCGAAACAAGAGGATTCCTCGAAAACCATCAAAAACGGGAAAGCCAGCCATGAAAAGGCCCTCAGTTAATGAAGGAAAAACCTTCGCTATACAGGAGAATTCTTGCCGAAAGGGGATGAGTAGAAGGGAATTCTTGGGTGATTGCGCGAAATATTCCCTTCTGTTCTCCTCTCTAGCGAGCGTTTCCTCTGTTTTCCATTTCGTTGACCGCGCCGAGGCGTTCAACATTAGAAGGGAATGGGGTCTTATTAAGACAAAGCTCTCTCCCTATTACACCCCCTTGGGGGGAAAACAGGTCCGATGTGAACTGTGTCCTACGGCGTGCGTCGTATCAGATGGAGAGCGGGGATATTGCGAGGTTAGGGAGAACAGAAATGGTAAATATTATAGCCTGGTTTACGGAAATCCCGTTACCTGGCATGTAGATCCAATAGAGAAAAAGCCCTTCTTCCACGTCCTGCCGGCATCCGGTTCTTTTTCCATCGCCACGACGGGATGCAATTTCGACTGCAAATTCTGCCAGAATTACGAGATATCCCAGGCAAGGCCTGAGGAGACGGCGAATTTCGATATGTCCGCTGACTTGGTGGTGGCGGCCGCAAAGAGGACGGGATGTAAATCCATAGCTTCGACCTACGTTGAACCTACTATCTTTTACGAATACATGTACGATATCGGTGTACTTGCGAGGGAAGAGGGAATTTTGAACGTCTGCCATTCCAATGGTTATATCAATCAGAAGCCCTTAAAAGCCCTCTGCAGGGTCCTCGATGCTGCCTGTATCGACCTGAAGGGATTCACGGAGGAGTACTATCGAAGCGTCACGGAAGGGACGCTGCAACCGGTCCTGGAGACCCTCAAGACCTTGAAGGGGGAGGGCGTCCATGTAGAGATCGTCAATTTAGTAGTCCCCACGAAGAACGATGCTATGGATCAGATTCGGCAGATGTGCCTGTGGATTAAGGAAAAGTTGGGACCGGACACACCCCTTCACTTTTCGCGATTTTACCCTATGTATAAGCTGAGAAACCTCCCCCCTACCCCGGTGTCGACCCTGGAACGGGCGAGAAAAATAGGCCTCTCCGTCGGACTGGAGTACGTATACATCGGGAACGTTCCTGGCCATGAGGGGGAGAATACACACTGTCCTCGGTGTAAAAAATTGTTAATCCAGCGAATAGGCTACCGTATCCTCCAGAATCACCTGATCGGGCGCACATGTCGGTACTGCGGACATTCCCTGCCCGGGATATGGATCTAGGGAACCCTCCTTCTCCAACTTCCCATACCGCTCCTCATATTTTCCCGTACCCCCATTCATCCATCTCTTGATCTTCGGATGAATCCGAGCAATCCCAGGGCGGAGAGATTGAGGGCTGTGATAACATAGAGGGTATGTGCAATCCCCAAAACGGGCAGAAGGATAATCCCAGTCGAGAGTGCTCCAGCCGATGATCCGATCAGATCCACTCCGTAAACCAGGCTGGCTACTTTCCCCACTTCCCTTCCTTCGGCTAAATAGATAGCATTGCCCAAGGGAAAGTGCAGCCCTCCCAGATATCCCGCCACTAGTGTTAAGAGGGGAAAGCCTACTTCCATCATAGAGGATGTTCCGGAGAGGTGACCTGAGCTCTGGAACAAAAGGATTATCCCCAGGAGGAGGATGGCATAGAGCGCGAGGCCTCCTTGAATGAGCATGAGTATCCGCTGGGGTTTCGTTATCCGTTCTACAGAGGGGGTAATATGCCAGCTTCCGAGGATGAGGCCGATCATGTAAGCGGTGATCAGCATGGCGATCTTATAGTAGACGTAGCCGTAAAAGACCTGGAAGGCCAGGATGAGAACCACGGTTAAGGTCATCTCGGAATAGCCCGTAACGAAAATCGCGTAGATCATTGTAGGCTTCAGGGCCTTTTCCCGAGGCTCTCGGCGGGTAAAGGGGAAAAGGACAGCGGTGAATCCCGCGATCAAAAGGATAAACCACATGGATTCGATTCGGCCAAGGGAGAGGAAGACCGACTTCAAGCGCGGCGTGTATTGGGCACTCCAATGGACGATATCGTAAAAATAGCAGGAGGGGCTGAGATCACGGTTGATCCTGGTCCCCTCGGTCGCTTCTAAGATCCCCCGAAAATAGTGCAGTCTCTCCTGGGTGAGGTTAAATAAGAGGTAATACCCTCTCACATATTTTAATGCTAAACGCCTCTCCTTGATTCTGTCCACCAAGACCTGAGGGTTGGAAATCAGAGTACCGTCCTCCATTGTGCCAAAGAAGCGGGCCGTTGAGCCGGGAAGGACGAGAACGTTTGGATAAGCCACGGACATGGATCGATGGAGCGAGTTAAGGAGTTGGGCGAGGGTAAGTCCGATGATGTTTTCCGATGATGTAAGGCTGAGGGATAAGATACCTCCTGGAAGGGTGATTCTCCTCGCCTCTTGGAAGAATTCCACGGTGTAGAATCGATTGAGTTGGGCCGTCATCGGGTCAGGAAGGTTGACGATGAGCACATCGTATCGCGACTGGGTGGTCTTGATGTGTTTGCGGCCATCGGCATGGATGATATTGACTCTGGCATCGTCTAGGGCCGTCGTCGCTTCCCGGGGAAGAATTCGCCTCCCCAGTGCTATGAGCGTGGGGTCCAATTCCACGTAGTCAACCCGGGAAACCGTGGGGTGTTTCAATATCTGAGCCAGGGAACTGGAAATCCCACCGCCCACGAGGAGGATTCTCTTGGGCTCGGGGTGTTCGAGCAAGGCGAAATGAACCGATTCCTCCGCTGTGAGCAGATCCGGGTAGGTGAACATCCAGAGCCCGTTTTCATAAAAGCTGATCTGTCCCTCTGCCGATACTACGGTGAGGTTACCATAGAGCGTGTCTTCGGAATCCATGAGGCGATATCCCTTCCACTCCCAGCCTCTGCTCAGCATTTCCCATTTTTCGCCGTGAAGGGCAAGGGCCATGAAGAACGCAATGAGAATTGGGCCTGAAATCCACACCCACATTCGGCCCCTCTTCAGGCCATGAGGATGAAGAAGGAGGAACACGGAGGACAGAACCAGCAAGGCCGACAGAGCAAAGGACGTCTGGAGATGATTCAGAAAATGGACGAATAACGCGGTGAAGGCGACGCCACCGACCCCTGAGCCTATGGCTTCCAGGAGGTAGACGGATCCAACAGATTTGCCCCTCCCGCCCGTTGTCTCGCTGTGGAGGCTACAGCCGAGGGCGAAGAGAAATCCCGAGAAAAAACAGAAGGGAGCCAGGATGGCAAACGAGATAGCCATCATCGTTGCGAGGTCGATGACCTCACCTACGGGGATATTCCATAGGATTCTGGATAATCGAACCATGAGAATAGATGAGGGAAGGAGAAGGGCCAGGATGATCTGGACAGATCCGAAGGTCCTATATTTATGTGAAATTGCGTCGGCGATCCTGCCCAAGGTTGTGCTGCCTAGGGAAGTCCATATGAGCCAACTGGCTAATATGATGGCCGTTGACAACTCGTTGCCGTAGAAGATGACGAGAAGTTCCCTGATGAGAAGGATTTGACCAACGATGGCCACAAATCCGATGAGAAAGAGGGCAAAGGAGAGTCGCCTTTTCATGGATGTTATCTTAAAGAAGGCGATCCCATAAAGCAAGGGCCGAGAAAGGGGGAATGTCCCCTTGATCTTCTTATGTTCCCTCTTGGCACATTCGGGTAGGAGTTTCGTTCCTTGAATGAGATTGGGAGAGGAGGACGTATGCTCCCTTGCGGCCGGGGAGCTGAAGTTGATTAGATGTCCCGTTACCCTTTGAAGTGTCTTGGGAAGTTAAACCCGGAATTTCTCAAGCCCGTTATCGCTCTTTCGTAGCGTCGAGAAATACGAGGGATTTTTTCCCGTTCATTGGGCAAGAGAGCTCTTCCCAATGATTCGATCGAAGTAGTCGAGCCATGGCTTTTTCATCCAATCTCGAGGCCCTATGATCTTAAAAAGAATCTCCCCGTCCTTATTGATAATGAACGTCTCGGGTATTCCAGTGAGGGCATAAAGCCGGTATACTTTTTTATTGGGATCGAGCAGAATGGGAAATGTCAAACCAAATGTGGCCACAAAGGATTGCACGCGGTCCGCTCCCTTGGTATCGATACTCACCGCGAACATCTCAAAATCCTGTCCTTTGAGCCTTTGATAGAGGGATTCCATAGAAGGCATTTCTTCGCGACAGGGGGGACACCAGGTGGCCCAGAAGTTTAAAAAAATCACCTTCCCCCTGTAATTGGATAGGCGAACGGGATTACCTCCTAAGGTTGGAAGGGTGAAATCCGGTGCCGGATTCCCGACTCTAGGCCTGAAACCCGGCCGAATCTCTTGCACTTCCGTGGGGGGCTGATTGTTGCTGAGGAAAATAAGGTAAAAGCCGACGGCTACTGTCACCAACGCCAAGCCGATTAGTAAACTTCTCCATTTCTTCATGGCCAAAACCCGTATGCTTTCCCGGGAACATCCAAATTATAGGGAACATTATCCCCTTTCGGAACATTCAAATGAGGAGACGATGGAAGAGAGATGATACGGAGACAAACGACGATTTAGCGAGTAAATTCCTTGTCAATTGTTCTCTTAATCTCTTCGATTGTTTTACCTTCTTCGTATAGCTGGGCTGCCCTCAGGGCCTCCTTCTGACAGAGCAGTCACCCCTTACCATGATTGTCGGTAAAACAACTCAAAAGACTTTTATGATTGAATGGCGGTTCGTCGCATCTACAATAACAGAAGACCTGGTCCATTACCTCTGGATATTTCTTTGCCGCAGCGTATGCTTTGCGGGCCAGACCTGTGAATAACATGGGATCGAGTACAGGGCGTGTTTCACCTCCCTGGACGGAGAATGACTTACCCTTTTTTCCTCCCGTGCCAATAAGGGGTATATGCCCCCGTAAAGCAAAAAAGATAATGGCCAGGAGGATTATCCCTGCCACCAACAGAAAGGGATATGTTCTCCGTTTTTTTGTCTTTTCCAAAGATCTCTTTGGAGATTTGTCTGATCTCCTCTTTTTTCGTCTTTTCACCATCCGTCACCTCACTTATCGGTTGGTCTAATTACCATTATATATCAAAGGAAATGCTGATTTCCATTTTTTGCAGGTCTTACCAAGGGATTTCAACTCTTATCACAACTTGATGTGCGCTTTTAGGCCTTACCCAGAGGTCTCCAAAGTGCAAGGGCTGCGAAGAAATACAGTATGATTGCCGTCCCAATGACCACGGTGAAGCCGAAATGAATGGCCAGAATGGTGGCCAAAATGGCGCTTAACACGGAAGCACAACCGTTCACCCCCCATGCCCAGGGGATGAAATCTGGCATAGTCGCGGCGACCCGCGACAGGCCGAGGGGGAAGGGCATTCCCATGCAGAATGCCAGGGGGGCGATGAGGACGATGGAGATCGGGATTTTCAAACCATCTGGCAAGGCCATCCAGCGATGAAAAAGTGGAGGCAAGAGAATCACATAGGAAAGAGCAACGGCGAAAATTCCCATTACGACAATAAGGATGGGCATTCCCTCTTTTGGTCCCTGGAAGTGCTGAAAGCGTTGGGCCCACTGGGGGGAGTAGCCGCTGCCAAGACCTGCAAAAACGAGGAAGGCGCACAAGACGACAGCGACCGCATAGAGCGGGTGACTGAGAAAAAGGACAAATTTCTGAATGAAGGCGATTTCAATGAATAAAAAAGCCAATCCCAGAGAGAGAAAGTAGAAAGCAATGCGGCTCCGGTGTCGCCGCGAGCTCCCACTGCGTCGCAGGGTCCAAAGAGGAAGGAGTATCAAGACGAAGCTCATCACCACAGCGAGAAGGAACGTGACGATGAGGATCGGATAGGTCCATTCCAACAGGGGCAATCCCCCCCGCCCTTTAAGCGATAGAATTTCCCGAAGCGTGCCCCATTTAAAGAAGTGAAAAAAGTAAGGGCGATCGTCTGTAGCTGGAGTGATGTAAAACTTGTAGCGCTTGAGAAAATCGTTCCTCTTCTCACCTATAAGGGCCTTTGCTCCTTCATAGAGATACGGTTTATCCAGCACATTGTAACGATTGGCCTCCATCGCTCGTATCCCTGGATAGTAAGCAACATCAAAGGATCGTTCTTCGCAGAAGGTCCGAACCGCTCGGATTTCCCCCTCGACAAACGCCCCATTTTTAACCAGCAAGGTGGTTGTTTTCCAGCTTCTGATCAATACCAACCGCCGTCGAGGGCTATCGACACCGGATTTCTCCAACGCCGTAACCGCCGTCGCGAAAAGCTTTAGGCCATCTCGTGGAGGCATCTTAAGCCAGCGGGTGATAGCCAAGAGGCCCCCGGGCTGCAGGTGATGGAGGTATTCCTTCAGAGCTTCCACCGTATAGAGGTACGTTTCATTGAGGGCGTACCCCCCCGACGCCGAGGCATTGAAGGAGTCCAACAGTGAGATGTGAATCAAATCATACCGTTCGCTGGTCCCGGCTACAAACCCCCGTGCTTCGGCAACATGGACCTCGACGTCATCTCTTTGGTAGAGGTTCCCGGCAAATTCGGCATGAATTCGCTCTATTAAATCAATGATCTGCGGATTGAGTTCAACGGCATCAATGCTTCTTACTTCCTGGTAGAGCGCCATGAGCACGTCTGTGCCACCTCCCGCCCCGAGGACAAGCACCTTGGGTTGTTTCAGTAGGTGATAGGGAAGGGCGGAAGAGAGATAATCCAAATAGGCAAGAGGTTCACGTTCCCCGTCATACCGGGTGATTGGGCTCAAAGAGTCGCCGTCAGTGAAAATTCCCAATTGCGGGGGGGGCTCCAAAAAGTAATTTAAACTCAGACCGGGTGCATGCCGGAAGGGAATGGTGGTGCTCCGAACGACCGTGAGCAAACCCAGGGGGCTGGAGTGTTGGCTGAGCACCTCTGTGCCGGGTACCCGGAGCGCCAGGCTCAGTCCCTTATAGTCCGATAGCCGGAGGCTGAGCCACGCATCGGGCCACACAAGGGGCAGTATCATGCCGCTTGATAGAAAAGCTACCGCAAGCCACCGAGATCGAGGCAATGCGTAGTCCAGGCTCATCAGTGCCGCGACAAAGAACCCCAAAGTTACCAGGAGTTTGAGACAGGTGGCTGGGGGAAAGGAAAAAAGGAGCAGGATGATGGCCAGCGCACCAGTTCCGGCCCCGAGCAGATCAAATCGGTAAATGCGATTGATCTGATCCTTGAACCGGGTAAAGGTGAGACCAATACAGGTAGCCCCACAAAAGAAAGGCACGGAGAGAAGCACGTAGAGTAACAGTAAATAGAGCGGCTGGCTACGATCCCAGAGTATCTCAAGAGTATTGAGCGGAATCCGCTGTGCGAGGATGAAGTTACCCGCTGTCGTTAAACCGAAAACCAGGGCACCAATAATGAAAGACAGATGAAATCGCGGAAGGAGCCAGCGTTGGGCCACGGCGATAAAGGTTCCGCTCGCTCCAAAGCCAAGCAGGGCAAGGCTGATGATCATATAGGCGAAATGGTACCACTGGATGACGGAAAGGAGCCGCATCAGGAGGATTTCATAGCCGATGACTCCAGCCGACATAAGGAAAATGGCATACCCGACAAGCATGTCAATGCCCACCGGTAAGTGGCACGAATATAACGGGGAGCACCTGCTCTGTTCTGATCGTGCCATCTTTTTCCTTTTTCACCAGCATCAACTGCTGGGTCATGAACGGACTGCCGACAGGGATGATCATTCTGCCACCAGACTTCAACTGTTTGATGAGGGGAGGAGGCACGTGGCTGGCTGCAGCCGTGACGATGATGCCATCAAAGGGTGCATTTTCTTCCCAGCCATAGTAACCATCACCCACACGAACCTCCGCGTTTTGATAGCCAAGGCGCTGTAACCGTCCTTTTGCCTGTTCCCCAAGTTCCCCGACAATTTCGATGGTGTAGACCTTTCCCACTAATTCTGCCAGGATGGCTGCCTGGTATCCAGACCCAGTTCCGACTTCCAATACCACGTCATCCTCGTCCACATCCAAAAGATCCGTCATCAAGGCCACAATGTAAGGCTGGGAAATCGTCTGTCCATAACCTATGGGAAGAGGCCGGTTTTCATACGCAGAACGTCTGAGGTGAGCTGGGACAAACTCATGGCGAGGAACTTTCCCCATTACTTCCATCACGTTTGTACCCAGTACCTTTTTGCCGATTCTCTTGCTTGTGAACTTCACATCGCCCTCGATAGCTTTCACCATCCGCTTGCGCTGAACCCGGTATTCCTCATCCTCAGGGGAAGAAGATTTCATCGCTACGAACAACAATGCGAACAATGGCAGAAAGAGGATGTACCTTCTTTTCATCTTTTATCCCTTTCGAGGCGTATTAATCCTCATGGCCTCGGTTTTTGGCAGACAAAGGAGAATTGTCCATTCATGGGTGTTATGTTAAAGAAGGTTTTCTCATAAAGCAAGACCCGAAGAGGGGGGAAATGTGCCGATTGGCCCCCTCATGTGACTTTTTGGCACATCCGTATAACCCATGAAAATCAAATGACATTTAGGCATCAAAGGGTTTTTTCTCCGCGTCTTATGTTCCTTTTGGCACATTTTCAGATGACCGCTTCCGGTTCAACCATTGAGAGGAATGAGAAGGAGTGGATAGATTATCCAATGATTTTAAATGGTTATCTTTGGTCGACTGTCGAGCACGGTTCATCATTGGTGCCTGGCACAGAAGTTGCGTTAGGTTTGCCACCTTTTTCCTGGTTGATTGTGATGCGGTCATTCACGATATCCATGTTGATGAGGAGGGCAGGACATGAACCACCGCAGGAGGATGGAATCGGTAACCGAGGCGATTGATCCGAGACGTTGGTTGACCTTGGCTTTTTCGGCCCTTTTGCTCGGAGGCCTAATCGTTTTCTTGTTCGTTTTCACTGCAAGCGCGAGACCGCCGCTCGGGGTGCGCATGGACTCGGCAGAACCCCGGCGATTCCCCACGCCTTACGGGTATGGAGTCGGGGTGACCTATAGCCTGGAGTCGCACGATCCTGAACTCTACGTCATTGAGGGGTATGATATCCAGGTCGACGAGGGAAAAGGCGAGTGGCGGACCACCCATCGGATGCGCGAGTCCTTTTACCGCTGGGCCAATATCCATGGTAAGATTCGTTGTTGCCCCGATCGTTACAACCTTCCCTCGGGGGCCACGGTGCGCGTTCGAGCTCGGGCCCGATACCATCTGAGGGAGGAGCGACCTTTTCCCGACGACGAATTTGAAAAGATGAAAAGGATTTCCACGACCCCTTCAGGAGAGGAGAGCAAGTGGACCTCGTGGTCCACACCCATCGAGGCACGGGTCGCTCAGTGGAAATGCACGCAGAGAGGACTTCCGAATACGGGGGGTCCCTATTTCCACAACATCTATCCCTGGGATCATTCACCCACGGAAACCGGGGTGAAAATTCTCCTGGACGTCCCGCCGGAGCCCCCCTGGTCAGCCGTTGAGGAATACGTGGTTAAGGAAGGCGACTACGAGGTGGGAGTGTTTCCGGCAAACCGCACCGATAAGTTCACCTTCGCGGAAATCGACGACTATCCCCTCGATCCTGGGACCCTACACGAATACACCCTTTATGCCCGCTTCGGGACTTACCGTGATGATGAAGTCTGCACGCCCAACGTCGGCGAGCGGGTGGTATTGCATCTCGTGGATGAAGGCCTCGACCGGGGTGGAATGGCAACGGAAACAATGAGCCGCCGCACGAGGTATGAGGACGGAGTGGACGCCCGGGAAGCGGCCTTGAGACATCGGCCGCTCCTCGTCTTTGACGCTTCGGAGATCTACTGGCCGATCAGTATCGACTGGATGCTAAAAAATGCCGACCTTGCGAGATTCTACTGGAGTGGCGGTCCGATGGTGATCGTAATTCGTGAAGCCGGGGAATACGGTGAGGAGGATTTGATGGCCATCAGCCATGAAGAGCAAGGAATCATTTACTATGAATATTGGGAAGACTTCCATCTCGACGCAAGGAAGGAGAGCGGTCTCCTGCTCGACTATCCTGAGTGCGGGCATCCGCAATACAGCCACATGGTGGACTCCAACAACGCCAACCACACCATGGGCCTTCCGCCGGTGACACTGGGTAACCGCACAGGCTGCCAAGAGTTGTTGGGTCCCTTGGAGTGGTACTACGATTGCCATTTCGATCTCGATGACGGTCGGGACCTGTGGGACATGGGTGGAGAACTGACGCCATACTATCGAGCACCAAATCCGAAGTGGAAGCTGTACTACACGGTTTATCCCTATGATGCCAACCGAAACGGCGAGGACGACGAGGGGGAATATGAAATCGTCTACCAGATGTGGAACGCCTGGGATGCCGCCTGGGAAGACGGCGATAGTGGCGGTATGCTGGGAGGCGCAACTGAATTCGTTACAAAACACGAGGGGGACCAGACCACGATCCGTGTGTACACGAGCGATCACGGAAAGGCTGCCACCTATGTGAAGGGGGGCATGCACGGGATGGATTGGTTTGTGCGGGGGGAGGAGGGTGATCTCAAGCAAATCGAGATTGGCCCGATAAATCTGCCGGTTCCCCAGGTTGATTTCAAGTTCTATGGTCGGTCCGCTGATGAAGAGGGTAACTTGCGCCTGGAAAACATCTTCCTCTATCAGGAGGGTGGGAATCCCTATGAGAAGAGTTCCTACCAGCCCCCGCGTTCTACCTTCAAGAAGCTCCGCTACTGGGATTTCGATAATGTGAATCCAGAGGCCACCCACCCGGTGATGTTCATCGCCGGTCGGAGCCACGGGGCCTCGCCCATTCCGGGTGTCCTCATGTACAAGCTCGACGATATAACGAAAGTCCTCCTGTGGGACATTGATGCGTGGTCCCGCGACGCATTTACAGGAACCGGAATGAGGTGGTTACCCACGGAGGAGCAGCTCGTCCCCCTCGAAATCGATCATTCGGCCTTCTTCCACTACATCGGGTGGACCGGGCACTGGGACTACCAGGATCGTCTTGGGAAGAATCCCGGATGGCTCAAGGTGCTCACTCCACCCCATTCGCCTTACAACATCATGGGACCCCGGAACGTGCCTTCGGATTTGACTGAGCCAAAGGAGATCGAGAGGGTGATCTTCTGGGTTGACGATGCGAGGGCCATTCCCGGGGGGGAGCACGCATGGCATGGTCCCAGGGGGCCCTTTGCCTGGGAAAAGAGGCGGCCGTTCAGGAGAAGGTAGGTATCTCAGGAACACCGAGGGACCAGCGGTCGGCAGTCAAAAATCTGGAACATAAAGCGCAAGGGCAACTGCTCTCAAGAAGCAAATACGATATAAGGGGCGGGGGGGTATCGCTACACGGGGCGGGGGCTCCGATAAAAGGGGCGGGGGTTTTCCCGAAAGGAGCCCGATATGAGAACATGTGGCATTTTCCTCATCGGATGTCTGGGCGCGGTGGTAGTCTGCGGCGATAGCCTCGCCAAGCCGCCCCCACCTCGGCCGAAAATCGTTATTTACAAGGCCTATCCACAGAAGTTCCCCATTCCCTATGGGTACGGACTGAGGATAGAGTACTTCATCGACCTCAAGCTTCAGGATGCCCCATGGCGAAAAGCGGAATCCGTAACTACGCAGTACTCCCCCGACGGGCGGATGTGGTACACCGACGAGGTTGCCCGGTCATCGCGCTACCGTTGGGATAACATCCACGGCCATATCCCCTGCGGTCCAACAACATACAACCTGATAAGCGGCCATACCTACACCCTGAGGGCCATCCTCAACTGGCGTGATGCGAGCGGCGGGCTTCATAAGACATACTCGAACCCCGTAAGGGCCAGGGTAGGGGAGTATACTGAGCTCTGCGTTGAGGAGGGCATTGCGGAGAAGTTCAAGCCAGTCCTGCACCGCCATCCAGATGATCTGCAGCCGGAGGGATTGGTGAACGTGGATAACCTCAAGTGGACATCGCACACGGTGGTCAATATTCGTGGCCGACAGTACCCCGACGGGGAGATTACCAAGTACTCGACCTTCCATTGGCGGTACAGCTATCAATGGGACACCTGGGGCTACGGACAGGGGTCGGCCTACTATCAGTGGGACATGGATGATGATGAATTGTACGCGGAGGAGGTTCCGGGAGAGCGACCGCTCTACTACCACGTCTACAGGGATGGCCCGTACTACTACGTTCAATACTGGTACTTCATGGCCATGAACGATATCAGGGATCAGACGAACGAGCGGACGTGGCACGAAGGCGATTTCGAGCACGTGGCCATCGAGGTCGAGACTGTCGGGGATCGATTCGTTCCCCGGCGGGTGAATTTCTACAAGCATGAAGGTGGTCGGCAGTTCCCGGCCAGCGAGTGTTGGTGGGGTTCTTATGCCTCGGGTCATGTGATGGAGATGCCGCCACAGCTGGGTTACGACGAATCCCATACGCACCTCCACGTGTGGATCGCGCGGAACTCCCATGCATCGTACAACCTCGGCGAACCCCTGTACGAAATCAACGTTTCAGGCGACGTTTACACCGACGATGTCTCCTATGACGCCGATCCATGGACCGGTCGCTATGAGATGTTTTTCAAGTACGATTACCTGGTCAACATGGGGGAGATTAAGCGGTCCAATGATACTGATAAGGATGGTTATATCAATGCTCACGGCTGGGAGTGGTTCGACCACTCGTATCACGAGGCGGCGTGGCATGACCTCCAATGGCTCCCATTTAGGGGGAGGTTGGGTAAGTATTGGTGCAAGAAGCCCGACGGAACCGTGGTTACCTGGGTACTGCTTTTCAAGAGCATCTGTACGCCGTCTCCCCGGTCGCCGGCCTGGGGGAACCTTGACTGGATGAGCTTCAGCGACAACATCGATTGTGGGGGGTTTGGCAATCGGGACCGAACGGCCGTAAACTACAAGTGGCGCGATCCCGTTACCGGTGAGGTCGTGTGTAATCCTTAGGTATCCAAATCTACCGGTGGATTGACATGAGCTCAACCATGAAGAAATTGCTTTACACCCCTTGGGTCTTGTTTCTCTTTGGAATTGCCGCCATTCTTGCCCTTTTGGAGCTTATTTTCCCTAAGGGAAAACGCATATTGGTCGTCAATAATGATCCAGGATAATCCATATGCTCAGCATGGGAGCAAGGGCGATGTCCTACGACCCGTGGAAACGGTATCTGGGTGGATAAATCCATGGGAAAGCTTAAGAAAACGTCATTTCCCAACGAAAGGAGAAGATATCCGCGATTTGATCTCTCCTTAGCTCTGGCCTACCAGTGGGACAACAAAAAGGGTACGCTTCGGATCGTTGATTTGAGTCTTGGGGGAATTAAAATACAAACCAGAAGTCATATCCCCGTTGATGAAAGTCTAGATCTCATCATCCTGCTTGAAAACGAGGTCATCAAACCAGTGGGTAAGGTAGCTCGGTCAGACGCGATAGCGAGTCGAATGTATGATGTGGGGATCTGTTTCGAGAGCATTTCGCAGCAATGCTTGAGCAGACTTGAGGAATTTCTCCACGGTATCGTTCTTGAAGGGGATCAAGCAAAGCGCGAGCAATCTCTCCACCAATCTGACTTAGAGGGTTTGGAGTCGAAGCGATTAGAATTGGATAGGATGAAGATTAATTTCCTCAGATGGCTCCACAAGTCGTATCCCGGCGACTATCAAAGTTATGAGCGGCAGCCTAGAATTGGTGAGAATGATATTAGGGATTTCCTGGAGAGCAAGGGGATTGATAGGATCAATATTTATTATTTGATGAGGTCTTTAGAACGCTGAAAGAATGCCCTCTATAGCGCTGGTATCAGGAGACAGACGAGTAATCGATACAGATGTTTCAAGACCTGTCGTGAATCAATCCGATACTTTTTTCACCTTGTCCCTCTTTGGTATTTTCTGCCATTTCTCCAACAATTCAACATGAAACCTTGCGTAAGAGAATGACTAAAAAGTGTTAATTTGTGTTTGAAATATTGACTCTATCTAGAATCAGAGGATTTCTATACTTCAGTTAGCAGAGATCGCACACCATGGTTCGGTGTGCGTTATACGCGCGAGAATCAAAAAGTAGCTTCTCAATAAAATCAGCCACTTACCTTTTTGATTCTTAGGAGAAATCGCTCGATCTGGTTTTTGCTTTGACATATATTCCCATCCTGCTAAAATGGGCTCAATCGACAAAGCCAAACCATCCGTGAGGGTGGGGCGGAACTCAACGGAACTTTGAATCTTTCCTGCAGGAATCTCTATGTAGCGTTCGTCCAGTGAATAAGCTCGAACACTCTCAAATCAATAGAGGAGGATTACCATGCCAAAATACCTAATTGAGCGGGAGATTGCGGGGGCCGGGAATTCGTCTCCACAGGAACTGAAAGACATCTCAAAGAAGTCTCGCGGGGTGCTGAACGAGATGGGCGCACAGATCCAATGGGTTCAGAGTTACGTCACCGCTGACAAGGTCTACTGCGTGTATATCGCTCCGAATGAAGAGATGGTGCGAGAACACGCCAAACGAGGCGGATTCCCGGCGGATCGCGTTTCGGAGATAAAGTCGATTATTGATCCTACGACCGCGGAGGAATGATCCGTCGCCAACGCTGGGGTCCTCAGGATTTCCTGTCATCCTCTAATCTGGTAGGTAGGTTACCTGTGCATCAAACCATTGCATGCCTGTAATCCTTGTCCTCTGTTTTAAGATGGAATAGCTCACTGATCAACCTAGCCAATCTATCGATATGCGTTTGAAATATTGACTCTATCGAGAGTCGGCGAATCTCCCTACTTCAGTTAGTATCATTGATTCTATTCACTCGTCGAACCATCTTCTTTCAGGCGAAGGACATTGTAAGCGGTGACGGGGCGGTGCAAGCCCTTCAGGGCCAAGTCTTCCACCGGTTCGACGTCTATCAGCTTCTCCACTTCCCCGTAAACCCGCTGACTGATGAGGATCTGTCCGGCTTGGGCCTCATCACACAGGCGCGAGGCGAGGTTCGTCACGGTTCCAATAGCCGCGTAGTCGAAGCGTCCCTCAAACCCAATCTTACCCAGCGTGGCATACCCCTGGGCGATCCCCGCGCCGAAGTCTAACAGGTGGCCGCGCTTTCGCCACTTCGCGCACAACTCATCCACGCACTCTCGCATCGCTACCGCCATCCTGACAGCCCGGGCCGCTGGGTCTGGACATGGTAGGGGATCATTGAAAAACACCATCAGTCCGTCCCCGGCAAAGCGCTCCAGCGTCCCCTCGAAACGGAAGATCAGGGTACCCATTGCCTCGTGATACTCTCGGAGGACATCCATCACCTCCTCAGGCTCCCCGGTCTCTGAGAAAGCCGTGAACCCTCGGAGGTCGCAGAAGACGACGGTGATCTCTCGTCGGTGGCTCTCGAGGAACTCCTCATCTCCTTTGGAGATTATGAGCTCCGCGAGCTGGGGGGAGAGAAAGCGTTTTAGCCGTCCGACTCGCTCCAGTTCGCCGAGTTGCTCCGCAACTTTCTGTTCGAGCGTCCGATTCCACTCCGCAAGCTGAGCCGATTGTTCTTCAAGCCGAGCCGCTTGCTCCAAGACCGTGTCGTGCAGGGCCTTGATCCGAAGCATCGACTTGGCCCTGGCGACCAGCGCTGCATGATCCACGGGCTTGGTCAGGTATTCATCAGCACCTGCCTCGAGGCCGGCGACGACGTCTTTTGAATCCGCCTTGGCAGTAACCATGATGATCGGCATGAAAGGCAAAGATGGATCAGCCCTGAGATGTCTGCATACCTCAATGCCGTCCATCTTGGGCATCATGATGTCCAGTAAGATCAGGTCAGGCTGCTTCTCTCGGGCGATGGCGAGCGCTTCTTCGCCATCTGTGGCTGTAACGATCTCGTAGTTGTGGGGGGCGAGACGGGCCTGGAGGATGTCCAGGTTCGTAGGGTTATCGTCCACAATGAGGATCAGTGGCGGCGTTCTCACGATGTCCCCTCGACAGTAATCTATGGAAGGTACTCGCGGATCTTCGCCAGGAGCTCACGCGGGCTGAACGGCTTCGATATGTAAGCATCGCACCCAGCCTCAAGCGCCTTAACATCATCACCATTGAGCGCATAGGAACTAACCGCAATGATCGGGGTCTGAGACAGGGCCGGGTTTGCCTTAATTCGGCGCGTTGCCTCGTATCCGTCGAGTACGGGAAGCTGGAGGTCCATGAGGATCAGGTCAGGACGATGGCTCTCGGCCGAGGCCACCCCCTCTTCTCCGGTGACGGCTTCGATCACCTCATAGCTTGCGCTTGTGAGTAAGTCCCGCAAGATACGCCGGTTATCCTCCTGGTCTTCGACTACTAAGATCCGCTTGCTCATCTCTGCTCCGTTTGTAGCTCGACGCGAACCGGCAGTGTGAACCAGAAAGTCGAGCCTTTTCCCAAGCTGGATTCCACCCAGATGCGCCCCCCGTGCATCTCGATGATCCGCTTGGCAATGGAGAGCCCAAGGCCAGTTCCCCCCTTTTCCCGAGTACTGGAACTATCGGCCTGGTGGAACTCTTCGAAAATCTTCTCTTGATCAGCTTCCGAAAGCCCAGGTCCCGTGTCAGATACGGAGACCAGGAACATGCCGTCGGAAGCTGTCACCTCCACCTTGACTTCTCCTTCCTCGGTGAATTTGATTGCGTTCCCGACGAGATTCAAGAGCACCTGGGCGATGCGCTGTTCGTCGCCCTTGCCTCGCTCTAGGTCTGAAGGGACCGTAACCTTCAGCGCGAGATTCTTCTCGGCAGCCAGGGGCTCGGCCGCGGTGAATACCGTCTGAACGACTTCCCTCATCGAATAGTCATTGAGAGAAAGGGTAAGCCGCCCCGCCTCGATCTTGGAAAGATCAAGAACCTGATTGATCAGGCCGAGCAGATGGCGTCCATTCTCCTGCAAGCGCTCCAGGACTTCCCCAATCTTCTCGGGCACATCACCGTAAATGTTATCCAGTATGAGCTCGGTATAGCCCAAGATGGCGTTCAATGGGGTCCTCAGTTCATGGCTCATGTTGGCGAGGAACTCGGACTTGTGCTTGCTCGCGATCTCGAGCTCGCGCCCCTTTTCCTCG
>JABAOF010013669.1_pt1 | contig 23433 bp, 18 predicted proteins | sample 7062171 | NCBI WGS metagenome assembly JABAOF01 (sample SAMN14538628, study PRJNA623070) | marine sediment metagenome | biome: marine biome [ENVO:00000428]; feature: marine pelagic biome [ENVO:01000023]; material: deep marine sediment [ENVO:00002113] | place: India: Gulf of Khambhat ...
CAAGTGGAAGGAATAACACCCTTTTCTAATTTCCACAATCAAGTATATATGGCCTGGATAATCCCTTTTGGATATTTAAATAAGAATGCTATGGTGCTAGTTCTTTAAGAATACTTTGGAATAAGGACAATAAGGATATGGCCAAGATCAAACACATATTGATCTGTTCCCCTCATGTGCCTTTTGTCAAGGGCGGCACTGAATTCTTGATTGATTCTCTATATGAGGAGCTTCTCAAGAGAGAGTACCATGTTGACCGGATTATCATCCCCTTTCAGTGGCATCCCAAGAAGGAGATTATCAAGAACTGTATGGTTTGGCGATTACTTGATCTAGCAAGATGTGAAGGGAAAAAGGTTGATCTAATAATCTCTACCAAATTTCCGAGCTATCTGATCAAGCACCCAAATAAAGTCACCTATCTCATTCACCAATTTCGCCAGGTCTATGATACCTATGGGACCGAGTACAGCAATTTTACCAATACCCCTGAAGATAATAAGATAAAAGAGATGATAGTAAGCATGGACAATAAGTTCCTGCCAGAGTCAAAGAAAATCTTTACTATCTCTAAGAATGTCTCAAATAGATTAAAGCAATACAATGATTTAGACAGCGAGGTACTTTATCCCCCTCCCAGGGGACACAAGAATTTCTACAACCAGGAATATGGAGACTACATGCTATATGTGGGTAGGTTGAATAGATCAAAGAGGGTCGATCTATTGATAAGATCACTGACATACACGCATAGGAAGGTTACTTGCCTCATCGCCGGAACAGGGGAAGAGATGATAGCCTTAAAGAATCGGGTTAGGGAATTAAAGTTGGATGATAGGGTCAAGTTATTGGGTTACGTCAGCGATGCCGAACTCTCAGAGCTTTACGCAAACTGTTTTGGGGTCTTTTATGCACCCTATGATGAAGACTATGGCTTTGCCACCGTGGAGGCATTTCTGTCAAGAAAACCCGTTATCACTACAATCGATTCCGGGGGGGCACGGGAATTTGTTGAAGACGGAATCACTGGATATGTGACCATAAATGATCCCAAATCTTTAGCCGAGAAGATTGACCTCCTGTTTCTGGACAAGGGACTCTGTCGAAGACTTGGAAATTCGGGATATGAAAAGGTCATGGATATTAATATCAGTTGGGATAAGGTAATTGAGAGATTGACTTATCCATTCTCTTGAAGGGATGGCCAGTTAGCTATGGAGAAGGATTATAAGTTGGGGGCAATTGAATATTTAGAGAAATTAACCCAGGACGAGATCCAATATCTTTACACCAAGCCCTTTTGTGCAGGGCCTTGCAATGACTGCGCAATAAAATTCTATGATTTTGCTAATCTCATCAAAGTCCTTAGGTTGAATTCACCTACAAAGATATTGGATGTTGGATGTGGTCCGGGATGGATGTCGGAATATCTAGCCAGACTTGGCCATAAGGTAACTGGAGTTGATATCAACTCTAGAATGATAGAGATAGCCAAAGACAGGGTGGCCTCTGTCAAATACACTATAGACGGGAAACAATTACATGTAAACTTTTTTGTTCAAGACGTTGAATATTTAAAGGTAAATGATACGTTTGATGTAGTCATTTTTTATGATAGTTTGCACCATTTTGAAAACAAAAGGAAGGTATTGACTAATGTCTTTAGTCTATTAACCGATGGTGGCATATTATTCATTCATGAAGGTGTAAAACCACCCAAGAATTCAAAGGAAGAGAGGAATCTAAGAGATGTGGTGGAAAAGTATTGGACCCTTGAGGCTCCGTGTGAGCAATCGGATCTCATCAATCTGTTAGAACAGATACATTATGTCGATATAAAATCGTATATTTCTATAAACGGTTTATTCTTAAAAGGGAGGACCCCAGTAAGGTATTTTGAAGATTTGATCAATAACCCTCCCTCAATGAATATAATATTGGGTAGAAAACCTGGAGATAGAATGTTTGATAGTGAAGATCCCCATGTCTTAAGGGCCGAAATTACAGTTGTGGAGGCACCGGAGAACTGCTATCCAAATAAACATCTTAAGATAAGAGTAAGTGTTAAGAATGTTGGTGATACCATTTGGCTTTCTACTCCAAATGAGTCCGGTGGATTTGTTACCTTGGGGGCGAAATTGTTTACTTATCAAAGGGGATTAATCAGCGATTCATTACCCAGGACACTTCTCAGTAAGGAGGTGAAACCTGGAGAGTCCATAGATCTAGAAATGGCATTTCAAACCCCTTCTCTACCTGGAAGATACATCCTGAGACTTGATATGGTGGGCGGACTCATTGCCTGGTTTGGACAGAGGGAGTCAAAAGTAACAGACCGTGATTTCTATCTCAAAGAATAGGTAAGGATACTGCTGTGAAAATTGCCTATTTTACCCCGTTAAATCCAGTAAGATCCGGGATCTCAAGTTATAGTGAGGAGCTACTCCCATATTTAGCCAAGTATGTTGATATTGACCTCTACATTGACGAATATGTCCCCACAAATGCCTTGATCAGAAATAACTTTTTGATCCAAAGCTATAAGAAATTTAGGGAGGAGAAGTCCAAATATGATCTGATCGTTTACCACATGGGAAACCATGCCCCTTACCATGAATTTATCTATAAGACCCTTCTTGAGTACCCTGGGCTGGTGGTGCTCCATGATTACATATACTTCCATTTTTATAGTGGGGTAACCTTAAAGAGGAGAGACTTTTCTGGATTTAAGGAGATAATGAGATACTGCTATGGGGAAAAGGGAATTAGGGAGGCAGAAAAGATTGTCTCTGGTTCGGTAGATCCCTTTAGATATTCAATGGTTAAAAAGATTCTTGATTCGAGTTTAGGAGGAATTGTCCACAGTGACTATACCAGGGATCAGATTCTAAGAGAAATTCCGTCTTCAACGGTAAAGAGAATTAATATGGGAATAGAATTCACCAATTCTGAAGTGGCTTTCGTTGATAGAATCCGAAGGAAACATGGACTTCCAAAAGACCATTTTATTATCGCCTCCTTCGGGATGATTACCCAGCACAAAAGGATTGACGTTGCCCTGAAAGCCTTCGCCGGTTTTAAGAAGATCTACCCAAACGCGAAATATATCTTGGTTGGAGAGTCCCTTTCAGAATACCCTATTAAAGGTCTCATTAAGGAATTAGAGATTGAAAAAGATGTGGTTATAACAGGATATGTTGAAGAGGAAACCTTTCAAGAATATCTAATTTTAGCGGATCTCTGTATCAATCTGAGATACCCAACGGCCGGGGAGACCTCGGCCTCCGTCTTGAGGGCCCTGGAGGCGGGTAAACCGGTAATTATCTCAAATTATGCCCAATTTGGTGAATTTCCAGATGACTGCGCTATAAAGTTAGATCTAGGAGACCATGAGGAAGAACTTCTCGTTGAGTATATGAAATACTTAGTTCAAGATGAGGGGTTCAGAAGAAAGATAGGGGAAAATGCCAGGAGATATGTGCATGAACACCATAGCTTAGAGAAGTCTTCCAAGGAGTACTTCGGTTTTATTGAGGAGTGTGTTAGGGAATTAAAAACCGGGTCTAACAGGGACTCAGTACTGGAAGAGATCAAAGCTGTTTTGTCTGACTTGGGTGGAGACAAAAATAGAGATTACATCCTTAAAGAGTCAGATAATCTCATTGCGGAGCTGGGATTACAAGGAGGCCAAACCAAGCAAGGGAGGGCTTTATCCCTAAGGGAGAATATCCAGGGTTATACATATTATGGCCGGAGGCTGAAGGATCATTACAAGAAATGCGGATTTAAGGACACGATTAAGCTATTGGCGGATAAGCTGAGTTCACAGAATAACTCCTTAAAAATAATCAATGAGAAACCGTATAACCTTGCATATCGCCTGAAATGCAATGAGATATTTGAGGAGGTATGCATCTTGGCAGACGGAAGGGCGGTATGTAGCTGTCTTGATTCCCTGGCCGATTGCGTCTTAGGGGATGTGCACTCCAATAGAATATATGACATATTCAACAGTTTAGCCTACCAGAGAATCAGGGATGACCTGATGAGAAATAAACCCCCTGGATTCTGTCGAGACTGTTGCTTACGCAGTAGGCATTTTGATGGAGATGAGAATCTGGTAATGCCCCAAATAAAGGCCTTACAGATAGAGGTAATCAATGCCTGCAACCTGAGGTGTCCTGAATGCGTTATGTCCTATGCAAAGAGGGAAAACGCCGATACTTCGATTATGTCTTATGAAACTTTCAAGGAAATTATTGATCAGCTGAAGGGCCCCTTAGAGGTTGTTAAGTTCTGGAATTACGGGGAGCCATTTCTGCACAAGGATTGCATAAAGATGCTGGGGTACGTAAAGGATGTCGATCCCCGGATATCCGTCCGGATATGCACGAATGGGACTCTGATAGACGAAGAGAGGCAAAGACTTCTAGTGGATCTGGGGATTGACGTAGTTAATTTCTCAATCGATGGAACCTCTCAGGAGAATTACGAAAGATACAGGGTAGGAGGAAATCTGAATAATGTTTTAACAAACATGAAGGGGCTTCTTGAGTACCGGAAGCGACAGGGACAGACCAAGCCCTTGATTTTGTGGCAGTATATCCTTTTTGAGTGGAATGATAGTAGTGAGGAGATAAAGAAAGCCAAGAAGATGGCTGTCGATATTGGGGCAGATACACTCCTGTGGGTAATCACTCACACCACGGGCGCATCAACGAGGTTTACACCAGATGCCGATAGCTTGCAGGAACTTGTCAACAGGGAAGGTTTTGAGAACTCTCTCACGCAATTCATGTTGTCAACCACGGGGAATGCGCAAAAAAAAATTTAAGGCGAAATAGCTGAGACTTATCTATTTGCACAAGGATGGATAAATGAAGGTGCTATTGTATCAAACGGAGATGAATCCTGGCAACATGAAGGGAGTATACTATTTCGGCCCTGGGGCGATCGCCGCCTACTTGAAAGAAAAGGGTCATGATGTCCACTTCAGAACTGTCAATAATACCGCGTTGGACAAAGAGGATTTTCTCTCAGAGATTCAAAGAATTGACCCCGGTCTAATCGGGTTTTCTGTAATGACCGATGAATGGTTTTACGTAGCCAAACTGGTCGCCTGGATAAAGGAAAAATTCGACATCCCGATAATCTGTGGCGGAGCGCATCCGACCATGGCCCCAGAGAAGGTCATCGCGAACGAGAATGTCGATATGCTTTGCCGTGGCGAGGGGGAATACCCGCTTGAGGAGCTATGTGCATGCCTTGACGAAGGTAGAGACTACAGACAGATACAAAACCTGTGGGTGAAAGACGGCGAAAAAGTCTTTTCCAACCCCTTGAGGCCATTGATAGAGAATCTGGATGACCTTCCGTTTCCAGATACTGAAATGTTAGACTTTCAAAAAATTCTTAGAGAAAACGATTACATAGCCAGGTTTATGGTTCGTAGGGGGTGCCCTTTTGAGTGCACCTACTGCATAAACCAGGGTATCCACAAGCTTTACAGAGGCAAGGGCAAACTTGTTAGACGAAGATCTCCCGAACGAGTCATCGAGGGGTTAAAAGCGATCGCCGATAAGTACTCAGAGATCCAAGGTATAGGATTTGATGACGATATTTTCGCTTTGGACAAAAACTGGCTCAGAAGATTCTGTAGGCTTTATTCCGAAGAGATTGGCTTGCCCTTCAGCTGCTATATGCGAATTGAGAGAATAGACCGCGAATTCCTGGAGATTGTCAAGAACGCGGGGTGCACTTGGCTCGATATTGGCTTAGAATCTGGAAACGAGTGGCTTAGGAGAACAATCCTGAACCGAAAGATGTCAAACGCTGAGATCATTCAAAAATTCGGGGTGATTGATGCATTCGAGATAGAGACAACCTCGCTGAACATGGTAGGACCGCCTTACGAAACGGTGGAGATGTTGGAAGAGACCATTGAGCTAAACAGGAGGATTAAACCCACCTGTCTAATAGCCGGGCCATTCCAGCCGTATCCCGGGACAAAGCTGGGAGAATTATGTATAGAAAGGGGCTGGTTCTCTGATGACGGAATGGAATTCGTGGATCGCTCTGTGTCCGTCTTGAACCTGCCTGCACTTACCAGGGCTGAGATATCCTATTACGCTCACAGGCTTAATCACGCCGGCCACGCAATAAGAGCTAAAAAGGCTCCCGTCGGGGCTTATGATTTTCTCTCCCACCTTGAAGAGGCAGACATTGAGCAGAGCAGTGAAGGCTGCGTGGAAGTAACGGTTTTCCGCTTAATGGGTGAATTAGCGCTGAAGGCGTGCCCACCTTCAAGGGTAACATATCGGCTGAAAATTCCCTCAGAAACTATACTTCATTTTGATATTGGGCTCCATGAAGAGGCATGCACTAAGCCAGGAGCTGGGGCGTTGTTTGTCATAGAGGTGGAGTATGGTGGAAGATTTTGCAAAAGGGATAGAATATTCTCTCGATATATAAATCCTAAACGAAACAAGAAAGACAGAGGGTGGATGAGTTTTAGACTGAGGCTCGATAAGTACTATGATAAAGAAGTGAAACTCTCGTTTGTTACAAGACCTGGCCCAGCTCTTGTTGATTATTGGAGCTATGCTGGCTGGGGGAGACCCTACGTAACCAAAATTACCTGTGAGGAAGAAGAATCATAATAAGGGAGAAAATTAGGCTTTTCATACTTCGCTTGAAGCTTGCGCGCCTTTTTGTGTCGCTTCAAATGGGATTTAGAAATAGTCCCTCTTTTTTCCAACATTCTTAAATGAACATATGGGGGTTTATACTATATTTAAGAGTCTACTATGTAATCGGGCTTTTATTTGGGACTTAGCCGAGCGGGAAATAAAGGGCCGCTATGCCGGCTCGATGATGGGCTTATTCTGGACGGTACTCAATCCTGCATTGACTATCCTGGTTTTTGTTATGATCTTCTCCAAGATCATGGCCGTGAGGTTTGGGGCTATGGGGGAAACAAACACCTATATCATTTATCTATGCTCTGGAATACTTCCCTGGAATACATTTCAGGAGACCATCCATAGATCAACCAATGTATTTGCGGATCAGTCAAACTTAATAAAGAGGGTATTCTTCCCCAAAGAGATTTTGGTAGCCCAGATTGTTGTTACTGCAACCCTAAACTTAATAATCGGGTTAGGGCTATTCACTGTCCTTTTGACTCTCCTGGGCCATCCTCCAAGGATTTGTTTTCTCCTACTACCCCCCCTGATCCTATTACAGTTATTATTTACCTTTGGTCTATCCCTCATCTTCTCAACCTTGAATGTCTTCTTCCGTGACCTATCGCACTTAATTGGGGTGATTTTACACATCTGGTTCTGGCTAACCCCAATTGTATATCCTTCGAATGTCATCCCCCAAAGGTTTTTGTTTTTAATTAAGTTTAACCCCCTTACCCATTTGATTGGCATTTATAGAGACTTGCTCCTGTACTCTAATCTTCCCAATATGACCCAAGTTCTATTCCTTTCACTCTTATCAGTAATCACCCTAATCATCGGGGCTAAATTTTATAACCACTTAAAGGATGAAATTCCCGATGAGGTATAATTATCGTGATAAAGGTAGCTAATGTTTCTAAAAAATTCAAGATTTATTCAGATGGTTTTTCCAGGTTAAAGGACTGGCTTACCCCCAGATCCCTGAGGTTTCATCAGGAATTTTGGGCCTTAAGGGAGATTTCTTTTGACTTAGAAGAGGGGGGATCTTTAGGAATTATTGGCTCAAACGGGGCGGGCAAGAGCACCCTCCTCAAGATCCTTAGCGGAATTTCAAAACCAACCGCCGGTAATTTCAATGTTGAGGGGCGCATTGCCTCTCTTCTAGATCTGGGCCTTGGTTTCCACTCTGAACTTTCTGGTCGGGAGAACATAATTTTGAGTGCAAGGTTCCTGGGCCTAAAGGACGAAGAGATAAAGACGAGGCTCGAGATGATGATTGAATTCGCAGAGCTGGGTAAATTCGTTGACTTGCCCATAAGGACATACTCGACAGGGATGTTTGTCAGGCTAGGTTTTGCCGTTGCTGCTGGAGTGGATCCTGATGTTTTGATTATCGATGAGGTCCTCTCGGTTGGCGATGCCTACTTTCAGAGAAAATCCCTAAACAGAGTGGAGTACCTTAAGGGATTGAGTAAGACCATCGTGATGGTATCCCATTCGATGCCAATTATACAAAGATTTTGTGACAAAACGCTATGGCTAAATGAAGGGAGGATCATGGCTTTCGGGGAGACCAACCGGGTAGTAAAGGAATACGAACTCTTCTCGAAAAGGAGAGAAGAGATGAAACTTGGGACAAAGGTCGAAGAGGTTCACTTAACCGATATGTCACTCGAGAACAAAGAGGACAGAGGACATTTAAAGATGCTGGAGACCCGGTGGGGAACAGGGGAGATCGAGATAACCAGGGTTGAGATGGTGGGAGAGGAGGAAAGACCCAAATGGCATTTTTCCACGGGGGAAAGGCTGAAGATTCGCCTCTTTTATCATGCCCATAAGCCCATCGATGATCCTATCTTTGGCCTTCTCCTCCATGGTATCGATGGAACCCTGGTCTTTGCTACAGCCAACTATAATATTGACCCTTACAATTTTGGAAGGATAGATAACAAGGGCTGTGTTGAGTATACCCTGGATCAGCTCAACCTAAACAAGGGGACTTACTTTCTCTCCGTGGCCGCCTTCTTAAAACCAGATCATCCCTTCTGGAGTAACCCGGCAGATTTCCATCACCAGATGTATGAATTCAGGGTCTGGTCAGAGAAGATCGAACATGGTTTCGTCCATCTGATTGGGAATTGGGGGGTGAATGAAAATGGGTGCAGAAATAAAGACTAAAGTAGCCTTGATATCCCTATACAATCGTGAATTTGCCTTTGGGGTCAGAACCCTCTCTTCGGTCTTAAGGGCTCATGGACACCAGTGTGATATAGTCTTCTTTAAACAGATGGCTTCCAATTCCGACACCACGCTATGTCTTGAATTGACCCCAAACTCAAACTTTTATGAACCATATACCCCCCTGGAGATCGATGTGTTGGTACAGGTATTGAGAGATTTGAAACCAGATTTTATTGGACTCAGCCTAACCTCACCCTTCTTCAGATTGGCCGTCGAGATTACCGCAAGGATCAAGAGCGACATGGATACCCCTGTGGTCTGGGGTGGTATCCACCCCACTCTGCTCCCCGGGGAATGTATCAAATATACCGACATGGTCTGTATTGGGGAAGGGGAAGGGGCAATCTTGGATTTGGCCGAGGCATTTTATGAGGGAGGCGATATCTCAAATATTCAGAATCTGTGGATAAAGAAAGCTAACGGCACGGCAAGAAGAAATGAAGCGCGCCCCCTCATTGGAGATCTGGATTCATTAGGTTTTCCTGACTTCTCTGATGACGATCACAAATATTATATAGAAGGAGGAGCATGTACAAAATTCCCTCCCAAGAGACAAGAACACCCTGGTGAAGCCTTCAATATCATGTCTTCAAGAGGATGTCCTTTCAGATGCACCTATTGCTGTGCAAATATTCTTAGAGAGATGTTTAAGGGGAAAGGGACTTATGTAAGACGCAGAAGCGTTAGGAGCACCATAGCTGAGTTAACCAACGTCCTCAATTCCAAAGATGGTATCAATCATATCCATTTTTGGGATGATGTCTTTACCTTCGATAGGAAATGGATTGAAGAGTTTTCCGAAGCGTACAAGCAAGATATCGGAATGCCGTTCACCTGCTACGCTCATCCCGAATATACTGACCACCAAATACTTCGGCTGCTAAAGGGGGCTGGATTGCACTCTGTTTGTATAGGTGTCCAGAGTGGAAGCGAACAAATCTGTAAGGCGTTGTATCATCGCCAGACAAACACCGAGAAGGTCATTGGTGCCGCCAGGTCATTAAAAGATCTGGACCTCTTTCCCTGGTATGATGTCATTGTTGACAATCCCTATGAGGGTGATGAGGACCATCGAGCGACATTAGAGTTACTGCTCGCCCTTCCGCGGCCATTCAATTTGAATATTCACTCCTTATGCTTTTTCCCGAGAACCGACCTTGCGGAAAAAGCCCTAAGAGACGGACTCATTACGGAGGAAGATATTGAAGGGGTGAACACGAAGGCGATAGATCAATTCAGAATGTCGCTGGATGGAAAAAGAAGCGCGTCCTCCCTATTCTGGAATATCCTGATTGGCATGACTAAACATCGGTTCTTTCCCACGAGATTCATCCGATCATGCAGCCGGAGCAAAATCCTGCGAAGGTTTCCAGCCATTCTCAGGTTCTTTGTTGTTAATACCCTGAGGTTCATAAACAGAAAGCGTGCTTTGGGGAAGCGGGTCCGAAGGCGAGCGAAATTGGAAATCGTTGAACTGAGACTGGACTCGAACGGCAGGTCTCGGAATCTTCATGTCAAGATTGACAATTTGACCCAAAGGCAGCAAGAGGTATTGTTTGCTTTGAGAAGTTATCCAGCAATAAACCCGATTTATCCAGACAGGTACTTAGGGGCATGGAATTTTCCACTGAAGATTCCCCCCGCGGGGTTTGAGGGGACAATTGAGATCTCCTTTCCCGAAGTTCGCTTCCAAGTAAACAGTGAAAGATTGGGGGCAGGGGATCATTGGGAGGGAAGAATTCGAGAGCCCGGCCTGTATGTTATACAAGCAACCCTGCAAAGGAATGGGGATAAAGTTATACACAACAAGATGTTGTACTGCCACTCTTCGAGTTTGTTTAACCAAAGTAGGGACGAGTAAAATGAATAGGGGAAAAATAATCGCATTCATAAAAGAGAAGAAGAATGAGTTGTCGTGGTATCATACGATTGATTTGGGTGATGGAATAACAACCCCTGGAATGTATGACCATCGCCATTATCTTCAATACTATGGTTTGCCGGAGGATCTATCCGGCAAGCGAGTGCTGGATATAGGAACGGCGAATGGTTTTTTTGCTTTTGAGATGGAAGAACGTGGTGCAGATGAAGTTATTGGCATCGACATAGCCCCCCCGGAAACATTCAATTTCTGCAAGAAAATTCGCGGGTCAAAAGCTCGTTTCGTACGAATGAGCATCGATGATTTGCATCCCGACAAACTGGGAGGACAATTCGACCTGGTCTTTTGTGGAAGTCTCTTGTTGCATCTCGATGACATTGTTGGTGCGATGAGAAGAATAAGATCGATGACAAAGGACACTGCGATTGTGGCTTCCGCTTATTTTGATGCGGTCGGAGAAGATTGGCCGCTTTTCTTTTCTTATCTTCGAACGGATGCGGTAAGGGGTTTAAAAGGTCGGTCAAAAGAAATAGAGATTACTTTCCCCGTAACGTGGTACGGTAATAGAAAAGCATATAAAAGACTGTTTGAGTATGTAGGATTTGAGCATACAAAAGTTATCTCAACGTTCATGCTGGAGGTGGCCGACACACATGATACAGATGTGGGCTCCCGGCACAAGGGCGTTCCGCATATTGTAGTTCGAGGAAAAGTAAAGGCCACGATGAAAATGAGAAATGCAAGAAGGGAGGCGGGTGTAGCGGAGAAGTTGGCCGAGATCCGTAAGGAGGTAATCGGCAGTTGCCTTCCCCCAAAGGACATGGATGTATTCAGTTCAGAGGAATCCGGGGAACGTAAAAAAACAAAGGAGATGGATATGGAGAACGATTTTATTGGGATCACGGTCCAGTACCCAATTACCTCCCATCGTAGGATCGTAGGTGGAATAATTGTCTTCGCCAAAAAGGTAGTTCGCAGACTCTTGAGGTGGCTCATCATTCCGGTTATTGACCAGATAAACGCGGTCTTAAATGCCCACCAGACCTACTTTGAGTCCAATGAGCAGATACTCAAGGAGGTGAAGAGCCGATTTGAGGAGGGAGAGAAAAGATTTGAGGAGACCCAACAGAGGTTAAACGCTTATCAAACTCACCTTGAGTCCAATGAGCAGATACTCAAGGAGGTGAAGAGCCGATCTGAGGAGGGGTACCATCGATTAAGTGAATTATTTGAGTATCTATCCGAGAGGGTTGATACCAGCTTAGAGAAGCCAATGAAGGAAGTCAGGCAATTAGATGAAAAGCTTAAACTCTTAGAGGAGATAAAAATATCTCAGAGGCTCAACCGGTTCGAGAGATTGATTAAAAGGCTGAAAAGACCCATGGCTCGGCTTGAAGAAAAACCCCTGGAAGATAAAGAAGGTTTGGGAAAAGAACAGATTTCGGAAGGCAATTTACCCAGTATGGATTACTTCCTCTTTGAGGAAAAGTTCCGCGGGGATGAGGAGTTAATCTCAAAGAGACAGAGCCGATACCTGGAGCTATTTCTAAAGTGTGAAAGGGTGTTAGATATTGGCTGTGGACGGGGAGAATTTCTAGAGGCTCTAAGGAAGAATAACGTTAAGGCTTACGGTCTTGAATTGAATGAAGACATGATCCACCTCTGTAAAGAGAAGGACCTTGAGGTCTATTGGGAGGATGCCCTGACACATTTAGACAGAATTTCCCCCAATTCTTTAGGGGGTATCTTTTCATCCCAAGTAGTTGAGCACCTTGGCTCCAAGGAATTACTAAAACTAATAGAACTATCTTTTGATAGATTAAATGAAGGGGGAATCTTTGTGGCCAATACCCTCAATCCTAGCTCCCTATCAGCTCTGGAGTTCTTCTATATGGACCCATCCCACATCAGGCCGGTTCACAGCAAGACCTTTGAATTCCTATTGGAATCGACCGGCTTCTCAGATATCCGAATAGAGTTTAATAATGGAGAGGAAAAGAAGTTGGGGCTAAAGGAATTGCCAATAGAACCTGGATATAACAGATGGCAAAAGAATCAGATTGAACTATCAAATAGAAATGTTAGGATATTGAATCAAATGTTGTTTAGTCCGATAGAATATACGATCATCGCCAAAAAACCTCAGGTAGCTGATGTAAAGCCTCGGTTATGAGGATTGGGGTAAACACTTCTCAGATATTCAATATTAACACAGGGGTAGGGGTATACACGCGAAACCTGTACAAAAACTTACTCGCCTCTACAGGTGAAGATGAAATTATATCTTTGTCCACTGATTCTGATGGCAAAGAAGGAAGACCACCATTTCTCAACAGTCGTATTCCGAGAATTGCCTGGGAACATCTACTCTTGCCAAAGAGACTCTCAAAGCTTTGCCTTGATCTCTTTCATAACCCGGATCATATCCTTCCTATATTAAATACCGGATGCCCCTCTATCATCACCGTGCACGACATATCCTTCATCATCCACCCAGGGTTATTCCATCCTTCAAGACAGATTTACAAAGAAATTCTCCTCAAGAGATCAGTTCCCAGGGTAGATAAGATAATAGCAGACTCCCAAAATACAAAGAGGGACCTAATCGAAAGACTGCATCTTTCTCCAGACAAGATAGAGGTCGTATATCCAGGTGTCGAGGATAACTTTAGAATAATCGAAGACCGGGATTTACTAGATTCTGTGAAAAGGAGGTATAACCTTCCAGAAAGATTCATACTCTTTGTTGGTACTCTTGACCGGAGAAAGAATCTGGTCAGGTTGATGGAAGCCTTCAGTAGATGTGCCATCGATAGTAAACTGGTTTTAGTCGGGGAGAAAAGCTGGAAATATTGTCCCCTTTTCAAGAGAGCTTCAGACTTAAGCATTGAGGAGAGGGTTATTTTTGCCGGCAGGGTTCCCTGCCAGGATGTACCGGCGATATATAACTTAGCAGAGATATTCGTCTACCCCTCCCTGTATGAAGGATTCGGCTTTCCCCCATTGGAGGCCATGGCCTGCGGAACTCCAGTGATCACATCAAATATTTCATCATTACCTGAGATCGTGGGGCAGGCAGCAATTACCATCGATCCATACAATGTCGAGGAACTGAGGGAGAAGATGACGGAACTCTTCAATAACGAGGGATTGCGTCGGAAGATGAGATTTAGGGGGTTGGAAAGATCCAGGCTCTTCAGTTGGCAGGAGACGGCCCTAAGGACATTGAAGGTATATCGCGGCTTAGCAATGGAGAAGGCATAATTGAAGGTGGCCATAGTTTATGATTAGTTGATTGGAATGCGGGGAGGGGAGAGGTATTTAGAGGGAATCTGTAGCCTCTTTCCCAGGGCAGACTTATTTGTTTCATTCCATCTTAAGGGGAAGATCTCTTCAAAGATTGAAGGGATGAATATCAAGAATTCCCTTATTCAGGAATTTCTCTTTTTAAAGTCGAAGTATCGATACTACCAAAAAGCTGGTAGCACCCAAAACACGAAACCTTTAAGCACGACTTATGTGGGTCTGAAGAGTTTGTTGGTTAAACCTTGTGTGTAAGAGGACCTCCGGGAGGTTTTTGATCACCTTCTCGCTTCACTTGGCGCCGACATCAGCGTTTTTCTTGAGTTACGTCATTTCTCGTTCCAAAGGTGGCGGTGCAGGTGAAATCTTTGACGTTGCTAAGTGTCAAGGCCTGTGTCTGAGGAGCTTTCAGGTGCCAGGCAGAGTGTCTTAGACCGGAAATCTGCAGGCGTTTTATAAAGGTGTTGAGATTTGATTTCGCTTCGTTCGTTTCTTGATTTGGCTTCCAAAGGATCTTCTGTAGTTGCTTCTGATAGAAGCGTGTTTTATTTCACAGAATGCGAGATCATGACGAATCCTAAAGACGTGAAGGTATTGTCAAGAGAAATCAGCAGATTATCAATTCATACCACTGGAAAGATGAAGATCTCTGAGTAGGGTCTCGCCCGAGTCAGGTTATTCTCGTGGGGAAAATGCTTCCGTTAGAGGCTGAGTTTGTGAAATACTTTAAAAAGATGAGAGACTTCCATAGTGCAACAAGTTGTCCTCACAGAGAAATGTAGGAAACCGACAAAGAATGAGGGGTATTGAAGGTGATGAGTTCTTATCCTGTCAGACAGAAGAGCTAGGTACTGCTAAGCATTATTAGGACATAGTAGATAGCATCATATCGACATATAGTTTGCGGGATATTTTTCCTGGTAGTTTTTGAGTCCATAAGGATAGGAGTGTATTGATGAAAAGAGCATTGATCACAGGTATTACAGGTCAGGACGGGAGTTATCTCGCAGAATTTCTTCTTCAGAATGGCTATGAAGTTCACGGTCTCCTCAGACGTTCGGCCATTGAGGATCCTGAACATCGCATGGCTAGGATCATGCACATTCTTCCGGAAATAGAACTGCACGCCGGCTCGGTTGAGAGTTTTTCCAGTATTTTCAATTTAGTTGAACTGGTACGGCCAGATGAATGTTACCATCTTGCCGCACAAAGTTTTGTTTCCTATTCCTTTGAAGATGAATTCTCGACGCTAATGACAAATATCAATGGGACTCATCATGCACTATCTGCTGTAAAGCAACTAGTGCCCTCCTGTAGGTTTTACTTTGCTGGTTCTAGTGAGATGTTTGGTAACGCAGAAGAATCGCCTCAAAATGAGGAGACACAATTCAAACCAAGATCTCCATATGGCATTTCTAAGGTCGCCGGATATCACTTAGCAAGAAATTATCGGGAAGCTTATGGGCTTTTTGCCGTCAACGGCATCCTTTTTAACCATGAATCTCCGCGCCGTGGCTTTGAATTTGTGACCCGAAAGATATCTTCCCATGCTGCGAAAATCAAACTAGGATTAGCTAGGGAATTGAGATTGGGGAATTTGGACGCCAGAAGAGATTGGGGGCATTGTAAGGACTATGTGAAGGCGATGTGGATGATGCTTCAAGCTGACAGCCCTGATGACTACGTTATAGGTACAGGCAAGAGCTACTCGGTTAGAGATTTTGTGAAAACAGCATTTGAGTATTTGGGGTTGGATTATAAAGAGTTCATAGTCACAGATCAAAAATTGTATAGACCGGCGGAAATATATGATCTTGTTGCTGACTCGTCAAAAGCTAAAACAAAACTCGAATGGACGCAGAGCTATGATTTTGTCCATCTCGTGCGAGAAATGGTGGATAGGGATCTCGAACTCTTCGGAAACATAGACCGAAAAAGGGCAGGAGATATCAAATAACCCTCCTGTACTGAGAAAAGTGAAACGGTGAAGATCGCCATCATTCATGACTGGCTTACAGGGATGCGAGGAGGAGAAAAATGTCTGGAAGTTTTTTGTGAACTCTTTCCGGAAGCAGATCTTTTTACTTTGCTGTATATCAAAGGTTCAGTCTCGCCGGTCATTGAAAAAATGAATATCCAGACTTCTTTTCTTCAGCACCTCCCATTTCTTAGAGAGAGATATCGATTCTATCTTCCCCTCTATCCCTCTGCTATCGAAAACTTGAATATCAAGGAATATGATTTGGTCTTGAGCATCTCTCACGCCGTTGCCAAGGGAGCCATTCCTGGTCCTGATGCCCTTCATATCGCGTATATATTGACTCCCATGCGATACGTCTGGGATATGTACCACGAGTATTTTGGAGATGAGCATCGGGCGAGGCTAACAAAACCTTTGATTCCAATGTTAGCCAATTATCTCAGGTTATGGGATATCGCCTCGAATAACCGCGTAGATCATTTGATCTGCATATCTAATTACGTTGCAAAGCGAATCAGGAAATATTACCAGAGGGACGCAGAGGTTATCCATCCACCAGTTGATATAGAGAAGTTTCATACAGCCAATCAAACGGATGATTTTTATCTGATCGTTTCTGCTCTTTCCCCTTATAAGAGGCTTGACTTAGCTATTTCGGCATTTAATCAATTGAAAAAACCATTGGTGATCATCGGGAAGGGACAAGAAGAAAAGACACTGAAGGGAAGTGCAAATTCCAATATCGAATTCTTGGGCTGGCAGCCGGATGAAGTGCTTGCCGAGTATTATCGGAAATGTAAGGCTTTGATATTTCCCGGGGAGGAGGATTTTGGTGTTACGCCATTGGAGGCCATGGCGTCCGGGAGGCTAGTCATTGCCTATGGAAAGGGAGGCGTCTTGGAGACGGTGATCCCTTATGAGATGGCGAGTATAAAGGATCAGTGTCCCCCTACAGGCATCTTCTTTTATGAACAAAGTGCGGAGGCATTGATAGAGGCCGTAAAGACATTCGAATCGAACCAGGATCATTTTGACAGCAAAAAACTGAGGGAGCACGCAAAAAAATGGGATCGCCGCATCTTTAAAAGGAAAATCAGATCGTACATTGACACTAAACTCAGAATGATCTGAGGAATGTGAAATGCTAAAGAAGTACTCTGAATTTTTTCTATCTTTATTCTTTATTCTCGAACTCCTTGTCGTGTCATTTACTTGGGTTTTTTCTTACTATTTACGTTTCCATCTCAAGCTCTTTATCCCTCCCCCAAATCCGGTACCCGTATCAATTTATCTGTGGTATTTGATTCCCCTTCTTATATCCTGGGCTATTTCATCAAAAACATTTAAACTTTATCGACCGCGGAGAATCAACCTTGGAGTCCATGAAATAATAGATATTACAAAAGCTGTAACCACTACTTTAATCATTATGGTCTGTTTTGTCTACGCCACAAGGGACTTTGAGTTTTCAAGGCTGGCATATCTTTACTTTTGGATCGGGGCCATTTCGGCCGTCAGTATCGAAAGACTGTTGTTAAGAAGGATTCTAAGCAATTTTCGAAAGCGGGGTTACAATCTTCGATTTTCCCTGATTGTTGGTTCTGGAAATTTGGTCGATAAGCTACTCCACTCGCTCTCAAACAATCCCGAATTAGGCATTGTCGTAAATGGTATTTTGACTTGTAGAAAGGAAGAGGCTAATGGGTCGATTAAGGGTATTCCTATTATCGGCTCCATCGATGATCTGGAAGAGATTATCGATCGGACGAGATGGGATATTGTCTTTGTCGCGCTCCCCCTTGAGGAACACCATCACTTGGAAGGACTCCTGAAAATATTAATGGGTAGAATGCTCGACATCAAAATCATACCCGACGTTTATGAATACGTTACCCTAAAAGGGGGACTGGATAGGATAGACGATATCCCCATGGTGAGCCTTCAAACCTCCCCCCTTTTCGGTTGGAACCGGATTATGAAAAGGGCCTTCGATCTTACGATGGCCATGTTGTCTTTGGCTATTTTATCTCCCATTTTTGTTATTGCTCCCATTTTAATCAAAATGATGTCAAGGGGGTCGATATTTTACATTCAAGAAAGAGTGGGAATGGATGGGAAAGTTTTTAATATGTATAAATTTCGAACGATGAAAATGGATGCAGAGAAAGAATCAGGGCCAGTCTGGACTAAGGAAAAAGACCCGAGGAGGACAAAAATCGGTCCCTTTTTAAGAAGGTTTAATTTAGACGAGTTGCCCCAGTTGATCAATGTCGTGAAAGGGGAGATGAGTATCGTGGGTCCCAGGCCTGAGCGACCTCTCCTTGTGGAAAAATTTGGGAATCAAGTACACCAATATATGCTGCGCCACAGGATTAAAGCGGGAATGACCGGATGGGCCCAAATCAACGGTTTCAGGGGCAATACATCATTGGAAAAGAGAATTGAGCACGACATTTTCTACATCAGAAACTGGTCTATCTGGTTCGATTTCAAAATTATTCTCCTGACCTTATTAAGGGGGTTTAAAAACGCGTATTAGAATTCTACCCTTTAACGTTAATATTGAAGATAATAGGACAAATTTACTGATCTTGTTGGGTCTTGCGGGCGCCATTCGGGTTTATCTCTATTTTCGCATTCCCCTCATTTCAATCGATGGAGCTTTTCAATTCATACCCCTCGCAAAGCTGTTTGCCGAGGGAAATTTTGAGACCGCCCTCAGCCACGGTCAACTTCCCCTTTACCCAATCTTAATTGCCTTGGTATCGAAAACAGGCCTTGATTTCGAGACCTCCGGTCGATTGGTTTCACTTATCTTTTCCCTTATGACAATATTCCCTCTCTATTTTTTAGTAAAGAAGATATTTAACTCCGAAATCGCCTTTATCGGCTGTATGTTTTTCGCGATTCATCCTTATTTCGCCCGTTTCTCTGTGGATGTTCTCAAGGATCCCCTCTATTTCTACCTTTTTATGTCCAGTATTTGGCTGGGATGGGAGGCCCTCGAAGAAAATAGGCTTTATCTCTTTCTTGTCGTTGGGATATTCGGAGGACTCACCTACCTCACTCGGCCTGATGGATTAGAAATTTTCCTTGTGATGGTGGGTTGGATTCTGCTTTACCGTTTGCCACAACTGAGAAGGGACTATGTGAAAAGGATATGGGCTATTTCTTTGCTGTGCACATCGATTTTTCTATTTGCTGTTCCGTATATCATCCATATCCATAAAACAACGGGGAGATGGACGATCAGCCGCACTAAGCACATCTCGGTCCTTCTCGGCCAAGAAAAAGATATGGCTCAGAAGTATCTCGGAAAAGCTGCAAATTTGGCGGAGAAAGCGTCCCATCGGGCAACAAACAGACTTTTAGCCGCGCTCATCTATTTGCTCCGCAAGTCACAGAAAACTTTTCACCCTATTTTGGGCCTTCTCCTTCTGGTCGGGTGGATGGCAAGAAAACCGATTACATACCGCAAGGGAGAACTCTATCTACTCTCCTTTTTTATCCTCCATGTGATTGTCCTCTATCTTTTCCTTCTCAACTATAGCCTATGGGATAGGGGGCAATTAGTAGGAAGCCATTTCAGTGGTCGCCATCTTTTGCCATTGGTTATCCTTTCTTTTTCATGGGTAGGTGTGGGTTTTTCCATAACGCATGATAAGATCGCAAATTGGGTAGCAATGAGAAGACCAAACCTATATTCAAATGTTCATCAAAAGGTTTTCGTAGTCCTTTTGGTCATCTTTTTTGTTTCTGTATTGCCCAAAACCCTAAAGATCGTCCGAAGTGAAAAGATTGGGCGGAGAGAAGCCGGCATATGGATTAAGCGGGATATGAAGTCCAAACCCACTATCATCACATCGATGCCAAGGGTGGCCTATTATGCCCACGGAGAGTTGATCCATGTTCCGAGCTATTCTCTCCCGAACCTCTCTAAAATTATTGAAGAAAAAAAGTGCGACTATCTCGTCTTTAAAGAAGAAGACATGAAACGTCTCGGAAATGGTTTTTTCAATTCGATTGAATCTCAGGGGTGGAAAAAAGTGTATCGAGTTGATGGTCGCGAGAAGATCTTCATTTTCAAGAGGGATTGAGGATTAGAGTATGTTCACCATTTGGCCGGTGTGTGGATAGTTTTTTTAACATTTTTAAAAGTCTCCAGGAATGGATGAGAAGAATCTAATAACGGAAGACGTGGTCAAGCACTATACTGAAATGGCCGATGAATATTTTAGAGAAATCCCCCACAAGGAATTTTTGCTCGGCAAACCTTTTGCCGCCTACTAGTGCGTTCCATTTGTTTTAGTTGGGCTGAGACCGAGGGCTCAAGTCTTTTTTTGAATAGAAGTTGACCAACCACAGGATACTTTCACTTTCTAGCGATTGCTTTCCTGATTAAGGGTGTTTGCTATCATCTATAACAACATTCTTAGATTTTTTCAGAAGCTCTTTTTCAATTTCTTTAAGATTTCTCTTACTTAATGTAATATTGAGTTCATACTCTTCGACGTCTAGAACTTTGACGATAGCAAAGATTCTACCATCTATTTCTAGAGCGATTCGCTTATTCAGATTTTTTTTAGTATAAGCCCTGATTTTTTTTGCTGCTGAGGGATCAAAATGTATGACTACTATATATGCTGACATACTAGGTGGAGCGAATGGCATTCTTTTGATTCTCACTGACTCTATTTCGTTTGGTCCAATTGAAATATCTGGGTATTTTTTTATGAGAAAACTATCAGATAATCCCTCATATGAGTATTGAGGATAGAGTTTCTTGCCATATTCATAATTTGAATTAATACTATCATTTGTATCAATAACTTGTTTTAGATTTAAATAATGTGTGGCTTCTTCGATTCTTCCAACATTAGAAAAACAAAAGAGAAAAAATAAAGGTAATATCAGAACAATACGGTTAACATGTGAAAATTTATTAACCATTTTCTTAGGAACAAAAGAAAACATTCAACTTTGCATGATAGATCCACAGCACTTATGAGCGAATCTCAAACGGGAAAGGAATTTTTTCCATCATTTTTAGTTTTACAAATAGGTTTTCCTTCGTTACCTCGGGATGTGACATGATAGAGGGCGCCAGGATACTGTAGGCGGAGGGGCCTTGCCATGGCTTAAGACCTACATCAGCAGAAATATCTGAATGGTTAATGACCCATATATCAAATGTGGAACCTGTCAAATATTGAGACCTGACCATCACCCTTCTGACCCCTGCCCTTTCCACCCCAGGCATTTACAAAAATTCAATGTCATCTATCAATTCGCGAAAATCTTCATAGGTTTCTCTATCAACCTCATATAAAATGTACACCTCCCCTGGTACAACATAAATCCCCGAATAATAAGCCTTTGATTTGTTGTCTAAGTAAGATATCGAAAAGCTTCGGTAATTCTTAAACGTAATATCTGCAGTCTCCAATATATGAAACTCTTTTTTCTTCAAAAAACTGATCAAATAGTCCTTATCCTTAGTATTGAGATCCATCTTCCTCAGATAGAGGAAGCCCTTCGGGTTTTCCCAATAAAAAAAACTATGCCCTTGTCATTTTTCCTATATATTATCCCTTCGGGAAAATTTATTCTAATATTATCCCAGACTATTGGGCTCCTGCATCGAATCCTCCATATATACGTACCTATTTCCGATTTGAAAATATATGATGAAACACCGACAACAAAAACCACGAGTATTATTGTATTCACCTTCTTGTTTCCAAATTTCTTTTTTGCATTTTCAACCAGTTTGCTCATTTTACGTACTCCTACGTCAATTTAGAAAACTATTACCGTATCTCTTTCATACAAGGGAAACCAAACACATAGCCCATAGCGGGGTCATGCAAAAGTAATTAAATATTTTCTTTTTCGGTTTCTAGTCAGCGTTTCTTCGATTCCTTTCACTGCTCCTTGGACAGTGCCGTCCCTTCGGAGCCGCGCCTCCAGTTTTTGCATTCCTTGACTGATACCGACCGGATCCCGATGGAAATGCCCCGCAACTGCTTTCACCCGATGCCCGGTCAGCTTCCTAAAAACCTCCTATAGCGCTCGTAATTCCCTTCATCATGAAATATCACCTGTCGTCTATTATTCCAGGAAATGACTTAATAGAGGGCTCCTGCAAAATGAACGCGCGGCTTTCGTGTCATACTGACTGAATACCAACCAGTCGGTCCAGTATCAATACGTATTTATTTATGCCTACCCGTTTCTTTTTTTTGACCACTTGATATTTGTCTCAAGCATAGTACATTAAATCCATATCAGAACGATTTCTGCGCCTTGGGAAAAATCAGAGGCGGATCCTGTTGAACGTTGGTTCTCAGCCCTCAGTGATTCTGAACGGCCCTTCATAGCCAGGAAATCAGGTATACGAACCCCACCGTAAGGGGATAACTAAACTCCACCAGATATGTCGGATTGACTTCGGCAGGTGGCAGGTCAATGCACAGAAGAAAGCTGAGGCCGGTTGAGGAGTTCGTTATACGTAACTTGGCAACTTCGTTCCGGCCAAGGGCTTCGTGGTGGCCGGGCGAAGATCCACCGGACTGTTATTTAAATGTGGGGGAGGAGGTAATAGCGGTCGAGATTAGCACACTCTGCCAGTTTTTTACTGATGGCCATGGGGAGTCCATTCCGCGTCTATCACAAGATATGACAGCGGTAAGAATTTGTAATCAATTAGATATTGAGCTCAAGCATGTAGTTCCGAAAGACACAACCATATATTTGACTCTGGAAGGCCCGCTTACGAAACCCGGAAGATTCAAGAGTGAACTCTCTGATGTAATCAAGACATCAATACAGAGCCCCCAGAAAGTAGGACGTATTGCCGAGCAGGAAATCCTTTCAAACCGTTTAAAGATACAAATTATGAAAACTAAAAGGTCGTCTAGGAAGAGGATAATTGGAATCGTAACAAATCGACGGTCTAGCCCATTAATCCTAGTGAACGCCAAACAGACACTGAATGAGCGGATACAAGCTAAGGCAGAAAAATGTAAATCTCTTAATTTCACGGGCCCCATATGGCTGGCTTTGTTTAACGATTACTGGCTGGCGGACTCCGAAACTTATAAGCAAGCGGTAGAAACGTCTGATATAGCCCACAACTTTGAAAGAATCTATCTGGTAGACGATGCAGGCAAGGTAGTGCCAATATACCAGAAACATCAGTGCTGAACGAACTAGTCCTAACTGTATCCTTGAATTTCCGCAGACCCACATAAATGCAAGATTTCTTTCGCTAATCGATAGAATTGGACAGAGGGGCACGGTTTCGAGTTCATATTCTATACGTGCCAAACCTAGGTTCT
>JABAOF010013221.1_pt1 | contig 23432 bp, 22 predicted proteins | sample 7062171 | NCBI WGS metagenome assembly JABAOF01 (sample SAMN14538628, study PRJNA623070) | marine sediment metagenome | biome: marine biome [ENVO:00000428]; feature: marine pelagic biome [ENVO:01000023]; material: deep marine sediment [ENVO:00002113] | place: India: Gulf of Khambhat ...
GGATGTTCTCGGGCTTGATGTCTCGGTGGACCACCCCGCGGCTGTGCGCGTACGACAACGCGTCCGCCACTTCGCGTGCGATCTGTCTCGAGTCTTCCAGTGGGAGCTGTCTCTCGCGCTTCAGCCGCTCGCGCAGCGATTCACCCTCGACGTACGGCATGACGTAGTAGAGAAAACCGTCGGCCTCGCCCGAGTCGTGGAGCGCAAGGATATGAGGGTGATGAAGCTTGGCGGCGATCTCGATCTCGCGGAGGAACCGCTCGGGGCCGAGTGCCGCAGCCAGTTCTGGTCGTAGGACCTTCAAGGCGACCTTGCGGTGAAGCTTGAGGTCCTCGGCGAGGTAGACCGTGGCCATCCCACCGCTACCGATCTCCCGCTCGATCTCGTAGCGGTCGGCCAGAGCTGCCTTCAGGCGGTCCAGCAGGTCAGTCATGAAGTGACCCGGGCTGGGACTGGTCTAAGGTATGGCTCTCGAATCAGAGGGTCCAGACAGCGTGTTGATTCCGCCGCCTGGACATATCTTGGGCATAAACGCCCGCAGCCAGACACAGCCAAACGCAACTGGACGCAAAACCGCCTGACTCTAGGTGGTTGGTTTGCAGCTAGATGCAGCTGAACGCAGCTAGACGCAAAAGGTCAGAGGGAACTTGAAAACCGCCGCGGGAAACCGCTTCGGGGTTCGAATCCCCCGCCCTCCGTATCAAGCCCTTGGGGGTGGAGCTGCGGCTGCTGACGCAGCCTCGCTCTGCTGCGCAACGAGTCCCCCGCGCTCCGTAGTGTGTGAGGCGCCACCGACCTACGAGTGATAGGTAGGCTTACGACCCCGGGTCGACCGCCACAACGGGCTGCGGCACCGGCTCCGGCTCCACCCCATCGAACCAGTGCTTCGTGGACACGCAAACTCGGCACACCGACAGCATCACGGGGACTTCCACCAGCACTCCCACCACCGTCGCGAGCGCGGCACCGGACCCCGCCCCGTAGAGAGCTATCGCCGTGGCCACGGCGAGCTCGAAGAAGTTGGAGGCGCCGATCAGGGCCCCTGGCGCGGCCACGGCGTAGGGCACCCTGAACAGGCGCATCAGTCCGTAGGTCAGTGACGAGTTGAAGTAGACCTGGATCAGGATCGGCACCGCGATCAGCAGCACGTGGAACCAGCGCGTCGTGATGTTCTCGGCCTGGAAGGCAAAGATCAGCACCAGGGTCGCGAGCAGCGCCAGCACCGTGACTGGCGCGAACCGCGCCACATAGCGCTGATTGAACCACTCGAGGCCCTTCCTCTTGATCAACACGCGGCGGCTGACTGACCCGGCCACCAGCGGGATCACCACGAAGATGATCACCGAGTACAGCAGCACCTCGAAGGGCACCTCCAGCCCCGACGCACCCGATACGAGGAACTTCACAATGGGCGCGAACAGGACCAGCATGATGAGGTCGTTCACCGACACCTGTACCAGGGTGTAGGCCGGGTCGCCGTTGGAGAGGTAGGACCACACGAACACCATAGCCGTGCAGGGTGCCGCCGCGAGGATGATGACCCCCGCGATGTACTGGCTCGCCAGCTCCGGGCCGATGAGCGGGAGAAAGAGGTGCCGGAAGAACAGCCAACCGAAGAGCGCCATCGAGAACGGCTTCACCAGCCAGTTCACGAACAGCGTGACGAACAGCCCCTTGGGTCGCTTGCCGACGTTCTTGACCGACACGAAGTCGATCTTGAGCATCATTGGGTAGATCATCAGCCAGATCAGCACCGCGATGGCAACGTTGATGTGGCTGTTCTCCCCGAACTCGAGATCCCGCAGCACACGCACGAATCCCGGGAACAGCTTGCCCACGGCCACGCCCAGCAGCATGCATGCCCCGACCCAGACGGTGAGGTAGCGCTCGAAGACGTTCATCCGCTTCTGCCCTTCACTCCCTGCCATCTACGCCTCCCGCTACGTGCGGGCAGCCCTGCTCGGCCGCGAGACGGAAGCCCGCTCAAGCTGCGCCAGCGGCTGGTCCATGCGACAAAGCTGCTCGACGGGGATCTCTCGCAGCCTGGCGAGCGCGGCGGCGTCCTCCGCCACCTGTGGGTCAGACTCGATCTGCCGCCACACCTGGCGGAGTGTGGCCCGGGCCCCTGGATCCTTGGCGAGGTCGAAGTGCACCCAACGACCGTCCTTGCGCTCCGTCACGAGGCCCGCCCGTCTGAGCTCGGCGACGTGCGCCGATATCGTGGAGGGGGCTAATCCCAGGGCCGCGGTGATCTGGCAGGCACACAGGTCGCCACCGCGCAGCATGGCGAGGATCCTGAGGCGCGCCCGGTGCGCGAGCGCCTTGTAGAGCTGGGTGCTGGAGTCGAGGTTTGTCATTTCGGCATTTCGCGAAAAATAGTACCGTAGCCTGGAGCTTCGTGCAAGGCGTGGCCTTGCAAGGGCGGGTGGGTGTTCGATCCGGAGAGGCTACGGTCGGAGCGGAATTGAGGAGAGGTCTATACCGGCGTGGCCCTCGCCCTCCGCCAGCGACGTCGGTACGTCCATCACGCGTTCGCTGGACATAACTTGGACATAAACGACCGCAGCCAGTCGCAATCGGACGTAGCTGAACGCAGAAGTGCCGGGCCCTAAGTGATAGCCTCGCAGCCAAATGCAGCTGAACGCAACCGGACGCAAAAGGCGAGACGGAACTTGAAAACCGCCGGGCGCAAGCCCTTGGGGGTGGAGCTGCGGCTGCTCACGCAGCCTCGCTCTGCTGCGCAACGAGTCCCCCGCCCTCCGTAAGGACTTAGGCCCCGTCAGCCGGGTGGGGAGTGCCGTTGCTACTTCTTCTTGAAGACAGCCCGCCAACCCGTAGCGTGCGGTAGCGGCATCGCGTATCCCGTGTGTGAGAACCGGTCAACTGTGTAGAACACATTCGGATCGATGGCAGCGACGGCTGCCGCCAATGCCGGGACGCGTCTCCTTTGACACGTGGTGAACATCAGGGTCCGTGGCCCGTCGCGGCCACGGCCTTCGAACGTCGTCACGACATGTCCCATCGTTCGAATCCTCTGCGCAATACCTTCGGCACCCTCGCTGACGATCATACGAATAACGCATAAGCCGATCCCTAGTCGCCGCTCCAGCACAATGCCGCATGCATTCCCGCCTGCGAATCCGGCAGCATATGCCAAGGGAAGGATGGGGCTTTCGGTTATCCGCGTGACGACCTGTGAGATGGCCGTGACCCAGATGAGGATTTCGAGAAAGCCGATGACTACGGAGATCGCAATCCGACCCTGCACGACGGTAAGGGTGCGCAGGGTTCCGAGTGACACATCTACAATTCGAAACGTAAAGACACAGATTGCTACTATCCAAACCGGTAGAAGAGCTATGAAATCCACGGATGTGTATCCTCCGAGCGCCTATGATGACCCCAAGCAGCTCCGGGTTCGAGGAAGTAACGGGGCCGCTGCATAGCTAGCATTGACAGTCACCCTGACCCTAGCCACCCCTTCCGCCTGAAGAGCGCAAGCTGTCCGATCCCAATCACAAGCATCACCCCGAGAGCCAGAGGGTATCCAAAGGACCAGCGGAGTTCTGGCATGTTGGCGAAGTTCATCCCGTAGATGCCTGCAATGAACGTGAGCGGGATGAAGATCGTCGCCACGATCGTCAACACCTTCATCACGCCATTCATGCGGGTGCTCATGCTCGATAAGTAGAGGTCGGAGAGCCCGTTGCCGATGTCTCTGTAGGTATCGAGCAGATCCACGATTCGCACCGCGTGGTCATGAGCATCCCTGAAGTACAGGCGGGTACGCTCAGTGATTAGCGGCGTCTCGTCTCGCGCGAGCGCGCTAAGGAACTCTCGCTGGGGCCAGACTGAGCGGCGCAGCGCTAGCAAATCGTGCCGGGTGGCCTGAATCCGAGCTAACGTATCCGTTGGCGGGTTGGTGAGAATCTCTTCCTGCAGCGCCTCCAGGCGCTCGCTGTATTCCTCGAGCACCGGAAAGTAGCTATCTACCACCGCGTCCAGGATGGCGTATGCGAGGTAATCGACCCCGCGGTTACGGAGCTGCCCACGCTTCTCACGCAGTCGAGTCCGTACCGGCTTCAGGCAATCCCCAGCCCGCTCTTGAAACGTCAGAACGTACCCAGAGCCGACGAACATGCTCAGCTGCTCATGCTCGAAGCGCTCCCCCAACGAAGCCATGCGCGTCATGACGAAGAGTTGCTGGTCGTACTCCTCGAGCTTAGGGCGATGGCGGATGTTGAACACATCCTCGAGAGCGAGAGGGTGGATATGAAGCATGTCGCCCAGAGCCTGTACGGTCTTTGTATCCCCAAGGCCGTCCACGTTCACCCACACGACTGCTGCCGATCCGAGGTATTGCTGCACCTCACCAGCCGTGGCAAGCTCGGTCTCACGGAACTCCTCGGGTCCATAGGCGAGAACGGTGATGCGGGGCGGCAGGGCCTCCGCTGGGGCCACCAGGGTTCCAGGCACAGCGCCCGGTGACGTGGGCGTGAGCGGTGCCTTGCGCCGTAGCCCGGGAATCCTGAGGGACACAGGAATTCTGAGATTCAGGTTCATCACGACCTCCTCTTGTCGTGCTCGTATCGCGACGGTCACCGCTCCCTCCCGCTACAACACCGGCGACATCAAAGTCGCAGGCGTTGCAGCGCGTCGCGAAAGCGATCTCGCAGGTCACTGAGTCGGCCGTGATCGATCTCGCGCATCACGCGATCGAACCAGGGATCCTCGAGATAGAGGGAAGGATTCATCTCGACCTGCACCCAGGGGACCCGGCCGCCACCATGTCGTTGTGTGATGTAACCGCCCTTGAAGGGGTCGTTCAAGCCGATCTCTCCCCGTGGTAGTTCGAAGGCGGCGGCCACGGCTGTCACAAGCTGCTCCAACAGCTCGACCGGCGCGGTCGCTCCGCTGCGGTTGCTCAGGCAAAACAGAGGGCGCCCCTGTCCTACATCCCGCCCGATGGGCGGTGCCGCGGCCAGCATGGAGTGGCAGTCGAGTGCGAGTCGCACCGCGGGATCGGCGGTGGCCTCTTCGAGCCGAGCGTGGTACGGTGCGTGGTAGCGTTCGATGAGCAGTCCGGTGAGCGAGTCATCCGGCTCACACCCCGCTTTGTAGATCGGCCGCTCAAAGCAGGTCGTCGACTTCCCCACGCCTTCGCGATCGCGGTTGTGTATGACGGCTACGCGCATTGCTTACTCGTCCGCGCCGCCGTGCGGCGCGGGTGAAAGAGGTTGCTCCCTAGTTGGCGTGCGGTACTTGTCGCCTCTCGCGCTCCAGGGGAATGATCAGCAGAAGCTTACGGAGCAGATCAGCCAGGGTTCGCTGCTCCTGTGCGGTGAGGTGGCTGATGAGCTGATCCGCCGCTTCGAGCCTTGACACCACTGCCTCGTCTATCAGTTGCTGTCCCACGGAGGTGAGGCGCACCTTCACCCCCCGACGATCATCTGGGTCGGGTACTCGCTCGACCAGCCCCTGGTGCTCCAGCCGGTCGATCCGGTTTGTCATGGCTCCGGAGCTCAAGATCGTTGCTCGACGCAGCTCAGTGGGCGACATCGCGAACGGTTCTCCCTCGCGTCGAAGGGCTGCCAGGACGTCGAAGCCCCACGGATCGAGCCGGAAGGGGGCAAGGGCGTCCTTGACGCTGTTTCGGATGTGCTTGCTGAGGCGCAGGATTCGGCTCCCGATCTCCAGGGATGACACGTCCAGATCTGGCCGCTCCTCCTCCCACTGCTCGAGAACTTGGTCCACCTGATCTCGCTTCATGGGTGCTCTCCCAGTTCCGGCGATCGTGAGAAGCTGCAGGTCAAGATACTTGACATGAAGCTATAAATCAAGTATCTTGATATCGAGCTATGTGGGGCCGGCAGTACCCAACTGGCGTAAGTGACGACATTACAGCGACTTAGGGGGGTGCCGACCGCTCTCGCCGCCTGGGCCACCGGGACGCTGCGTAACCGTCGCAGTCAGCTAGGAGACACAAGGTTCCCGCCCCGTCGAGTTGTGAGTGAGGGCCGCCGACATCTCCCGCTCAACGCCGGGGTCGGCACGTGAGTTCGTGAAATCCAGTTGCAGAAGGAGAGACGTATGCCTTCCACAGTGAAGACAAAGCACAGGCCGAAGGTCGAACTCCACCCCTTGGGCGACCGGGTGGTAGTCCGTCCGCTAGAGGAGACTGAGGACATGCGGGGCGGGCTGTACATCCCCGACACGGCCAAGGACAAGCCGCTGCAGGGTGAGATCGTCGCCGCCGGACCAGGACGCTTCGAGAAGGGCAAGCGCGTGCCGTTAGAGGTGAAGGTGGGGCAGAAGGTGCTGTACTCCAAGTACGCCGGCACCGACGTGCGTATCGGCGATGACGAGCTCCTGATCATCAAGGAGTCCGACGTCCTCGCGGTGATTGAGTGAGGAGGAGAGACTGACATATGGCATCGAAAGAACTGCATTTCGACGTCGACGCCCGTGGCCACTTGAAGAACGGCGTCGATCAACTGGCGGAGGCCGTCAAGGTCACGCTCGGTCCCAAGGGGCGGAACGTGGTGATCGACAAGAAGTTTGGGAGTCCGACAGTAACCAAGGACGGGGTGACCGTAGCCAAGGAGGTCGAACTCGACGACCCCGTGGAGAACATGGGCGCCCAGATGGTGAAGGAGGTGGCGACGAAGACCTCCGACGTCGCGGGCGACGGCACGACGACCGCCACCGTGCTGGCCCAGGCGATCTTCCGCGAGGGATTGAAGAGCGTGACCGCGGGCATCAACCCGATGGCCATCAAGCGCGGCATCGACAAGGCGGTCGACGCCGTCGTGGGCGAGCTCAAGAAGCTCTCCGTAGAGACGGCAGGCAAGAAGGAGATTGCCCAGGTCGGGGCCATCTCCGCCAACAACGACGAGGAGATCGGCAACCTCATCGCCGATGCGATGGAGAAGGTCGGCAAGGACGGCGTGATCACGGTCGAGGAGGCGAAGGGCCTCGAGACCACCCTCGAGATCGTCGAGGGCATGCAGTTCGACCGCGGCTACCTCTCGCCCTACTTCGTGACCGACCCGGAGAAGATGGAGGCCGTCCTCGAGGATGCGTACATCCTGATCCACGACAAGAAGATCTCGACCATGAAGGACCTGCTGCCGGTCCTCGAGAAGGTCGCGCAGACGGGCAAGCCGCTGCTCATCATCGCCGAGGACGTCGAGGGCGAGGCGCTGGCCACCCTGGTGGTGAACAAGCTGCGCGGCACGCTCAAGGTGTGCGCGGTCAAGGCCCCGGGCTTCGGCGACCGCCGCAAGGCCATGCTGCAGGACATCGCCACGCTGACCGGCGCGCCCAGCGTGATCTCGGAGGAGCTCGGCTTCAAGCTGGAGAACGCCGTGCTGAGCGATCTCGGCCAGGCGAAGCGGATCGTGATCGACAAGGACAACACCACGATCATCGACGGGGCCGGTGACGCGGACAAGATCCAGGGCCGCATCCAGGAGATCAAGGCGGCAGTCGAGAAGACCACCTCCGATTACGACCGCGAGAAGCTGCAGGAGCGGCTGGCCAAGCTGGCCGGCGGCGTGGCGGTGATCAAGGTGGGCGCCGCGACCGAGACCGAGATGAAGGAGAAGAAGGCTCGCGTCGAGGACGCGCTGCACGCGACCCGCGCCGCCGTGGAGGAGGGCATCGTGCCCGGCGGCGGTGTCGCGTTGCTGCGGGCTCAGACCAAGCTCGACAAGCTCCAGGGCAAGAGCGACGACGAGCAGGTGGGCATCTCGATCGTGCGGCGTGCGCTCGAGGAGCCGACGCGCATTATCGCGAGCAACGCTGGCGTCGAGGGCTCGATCGTGGTCGACAAGATCAAGAACAAGAAGGAGAAGGACTTCGGGTACAACGCCCAGACCGACACGTACGAGGATCTCGTGGTGGCCGGCGTGATCGACCCGACCAAGGTGACCCGCACCGCGCTGCAGAACGCGGCCTCGGTCGCGGGCCTGCTGCTCACCACCGAGTGCGTGGTGGTCGAGAAGAAGGAAGAAGAGAAGGCCGCGCCCCCGATGCCCGGCGGTGGCATGGGCGGGATGTACTAGTCGGCCGCACGACTCGAGCGCCTGCTCGGTCGCCGGACCCTGGCACGACGCGAAGCGCCCCGGAGGTTTCGGGGCGCTTTGTCGTCCGCGCCGCACCTTCGGCGCTGTTCGGGGTATCTTGAAGCAAGCGGGGCGCCATCGGATGGCGCCCCTCACTATGAGACGATAACTTCGGCACGAGACCCACAACGACCTCATGACCCTTCGGTTGCCCAAGCTCATCCTGGCGGCTGCACTCCTGGCACCGCCGGCTCTGGTGGCCCAGAACTCCCCTGACATAGCGGGGACGTGGCAAGTGGACACCCCCGACGGCCCCCAGACCGTGATCGTGCGGCAGGATTCATCGGCGAGCTTCGGCGACGAGGTCGTCCGCTGGCGCATGATCGCCGACACGATCTTCATTGCGTTCGGCGACGAGTGGGTGGGATACAACTACGCGCTGCGGGGCAGGACGCTCACCCTGTCAGGAGGTGACCTGGAGGAGCCCTACGATCTCAGGCGGATCGGGCCCCCGTCGCCCCTTCCCGATGGAGTCGAGGTGCCGCCGGCTCCTCCGATGACCTCCGACATGACCCGCGAGCCGGAGCAATGATGGGCGGCGCGCGACACCGATGACGGAACCGCCCGCCGGCGCCCCCGGGCCGAAGGGCGACAGCGCGACGCTGTCGCGCGATCTCTCCGACTTCCTGATCGAGCTCTCCATCGCCCTCAACAAGCACGCCATGTACCCCGGCGGGCATCCCTCGCTGGACCCCGCCGCGGACCGCGTCATCCTTCGGGTCGAGCCGCTCCTAGCCAGCCGCGGCACCCTATCACTCGGCGTGGCCCGCAACCAACTCGTGATCGAGGGCGTGGCCACCGATCCCAAGAACCCCGTGCTGAGCGACCTGGCCGCGCGGCTGCACCGGCACCACCTCGGCGCCGTGACGTTCCGCCGCGGCGTCGACCAGGCCGAGCTACGCGACGTGCTGACGCTCATCGCGGTGGAAGCCGACCGAACGGGGCAGCCGCTCGGCCTCGGGCCACCCGAGCGGCTGGCCGCCTGGCCGCACATGCAGCTCTTCCCGCTCACGTACGAGCGGTTGGAGCTGATCGAGGAGGAGGAGCGGCGTGATACCAGCGAGCACCGCACGCGCGGTGCACAGCTGTGGGTGGGGTTGGCTCGCGCGGCGATGGCCGAGACGGAAACCGAGACCGAAGCGGAGACCGACCCCGCCAACGTGGCACGGGCCATCATCGAGCACCCCAAGACCGCGGCCTACGATCAGGTCATCGTAGGGTACATGCTCCAGATCGCTGAGGAGCTCCGAGCCACGGGCGGGCGCGAGTCGGCCGAACTGAAGCAGCGCATGTCGAAGCTGATCGACCACCTGGACGCGCCCACCCTCGACCGCCTGCTGGAGATGGGCGGGGACGGGCCGCAGCGGCGCAAGTTCCTGCTCAACGCATCGGAAGGCATGGCGGTGGACGCCGTGCTCGACATCGTAAAGGCCGCTGGGCGCGCCGAGCAGCAGGTGGTCTCCCATTCCCTGATCCGCATGCTGCAGAAGCTGGCGCAGCACGCCGAGAGCGGCAGCGGGCGCAGGCGACTCGAGGCCGACTCCTCGCTGCGAGAGCAAGTGGCCGAGCTCATCGAGGGTTGGTCTCTGGGGGATCCCACCCCAGACGCGTACGGGAAGGCCCTCTCCCGCATGACCGAGGCGCGCGCGGTGTACGCGGTATCGCCGGAGCAGCGGTTCGCCCCCGAGCCGAAGCGCATGCTTGAGATGGCGCTGGAGATCGATGCCATGGGTGAGCCGGTAGCCAACGCGGTGGATCGGCTGGCGGCGTCGGGAGACCTCAGGTGGGTGCTGAGCATCCTGCACGAGGAGGAATCCGCCGAGGTCACCGAAGGCGTGTGGCGCCGTATGGCCACCCCGGAGATGGTGGGGCGGGTCGCCATGACGGAGCCGTTGGATCAGGCAGCACTCGATCTCCTGCTGCCCCGGCTCGGCAGCGCCGCCGCCGAGCCCATGCTAGAGGCGTTGGCGGAGTCTGAGTCGCAACAGACTAGGCAGGCGTTGATCAAACGGATCGTGCGCTTGGGCTCGGCGGTGGCCCCCCTGGCAGTGGCACGGCTCGACGACCCGCGCGGGCACGTCCAGCGTAACATGCTCACCATCATCGCCGAACTGCCCGAGCCGCCACGGGGGTTCGACGCAGCCACCTACCTCAAGAGTGAGGATTCCCGGGTGCGGCTGGAGGCGATCCGCATCATGCTCAAGGACCCAGCGGGCCGGGAGCGCGCCATCTGCCAGGCTTTGACCGATAGTCAAGAGCGTACTGTGCGGCTCGGGATCGCCGCGGCACAGGAGGGGTGCCCCGACACGGCGGTGTCGCTGTTGGTCTCGCGCGTGGAGCGGGAACGTGACCGGGACCTGCGAGTCATGGCCCTCAAGGCGCTCGGTCGCTCCGGACACGCGCTGGCGCTCCAGACGCTGCTCGGCTTCGCCGCGCCGCGCCGCAAGCTGTTCTGGAACAAGCTGCCGCCCAAGACCCCAGAGTACCTGACGGCGCTGAGCGCCTTACGGCGCCACCGCGCCGATCCGCGGGCGGAGCGCGCGCTGGCCGCTGCCGCAAGATCCCGCGACCCCGAGATCGCGCGCGCCGCAGCCGGGGGAGGAGACGACTAGGTGTCGCGCGCCGTCGCGTTCCTCAATGCGCTGGCCCAGGCGCTCTCGTCGCTGGGGCTGTACCCGGCGGGACACAGCTCGCGGGAGCGGGCGCTCGATCTGGCCTACGGGCGGCTGCTGGACCTGCTGGGCGAGGACGAGAGCCCCGAGTTCTCGTTCCTCGGCGACGAGGTCGTGTACGGCACGGTCCCACTCAGGGAGATGCGTGCCTGGGAGTGGAACCAGCGTCTGGCAAACGCCGGCATCCAACGCCTTCAGTTCGACCGCACGGCGACGCGGGACGAGCTAGAGGACTTCCTCGGCGAGACTCTGGCACGCCTCACCCTGCAGTTCATCGACACCGCCGAGGCACGCCAGATGCGCCCCAGCGGCATCCGCTTCGGGGTGCTTGGCATTCAGGGCGCGGATGAGCTGCCAGAGCACGAGATCACGACCGCGGGCGTGTCCTACAGCCTCAAGGAGGAGGCTGAGACCATCCGCTGGATGCACGAGGAGGTCACCGCGCAGCGTCCACTTCCCCTGGTCGAAGCGGAAACCGTGGTACGGTCCCTGACGGTGGCGATGCACGGCGACCAGGCGATGCTCCTCCCCCTGTTACAGCTGCGCAGGGTCGACGAGTATACGACCACCCACGCGCTCAACGTGTGTGTGCTCGCCATGGCGCTCGCCGAGTGGATGGGGCTCGGTGCTCGGGACGTGCGGGCCTTCGGCATCGCAGGACTGCTGCACGACGTCGGCAAGATGACGGTGCCGCACGAGGTGCTCACCAAGAAGAGCGGCTGGGGCGAGAGGGAGCGGCAGATCATGAGTCGGCACCCCGCCGCAGGCGCGCGCATCATCATTACCTCAAGCTCCGACCTCGACCTCGCCGCCGTGGTGGCCTACGAGCACCACATCATGATCAACGGCGGCGGGTACCCCTCCTTCAAGTTCGGGCGGGAGTGCCACCGCGCCAGCAGGTTCGTGCACGTGTGCGACGTGTACGACGCGCTGCGCAGCAACCGACCCTATCGCAGTGCCTGGCCCCTCGGGAAGGTGCTGGCCTACCTCGAAGCGCGCTCGGGCTACGAGTTCGACGGAGAGGTGGCGCACAGCTTCACTCGGATGATGCGGGAATGGGAGCCCCAGGTGACGTCCCTCGGCGAGGAACAGACCCTGCCGCTGGCCTAGTCGAGACCGTCGAGGGCGAACTGGTCCGCAGTCACGTCCAGCGGGACGAGGGGCGCGTCCTGCTGGGCCACCACCACACTTCCCCGAAACCCGTGGCGCGAGAGCGTCGCCTCTACCGCGGCGGTGGCGAGATCCGGCCGGTTGCAGCGGTCGCTGAGGTGAGCCAACACCACCGTGTGCAGGGCAGGGTGGCACAACTCCCCCAATAGCTCCGCTGCCTCTCGGTTGGACAGGTGGCCGCCGGGGCCGGCGATGCGCTCCCGCACGGCCGGGGGGTAGGGACCGGTACGCAACAGCAGGTCGTCGTGGTTCGCCTCGAGAATCAGGCAGGTAGCCTCACGCAGCAGGTAGCGCACCTGCGCCGTGGACCTACCGAGATCGTACGCGATCCCGACCCGCTCGCCCGAGACGGGCTCGGCTAGCAGCAGAGCCACCGGCTCGCGAGCATCGTGGCTGGAGCGGCAGGCCCGCAACACGAACGGCCCCACCGTCACGCTGCGATGCGTGGGGAGAGGAACCGCTGCAATGCGCTCCATCTGGCCGCCGAGGGCCGCCAGGGTGCCCGGAGATCCGTAGACCGCGCAGCCGGCGCGCCGGGCGAGTTGGGCCGCGCCACGCGCGTGGTCCCCATGCTCGTGGGTGAGCACGATGGCGTCGAGCCGCACGAGGTCGATTCCCACCGCGTCGGCCCGCTGCCGGAGCGTGCGCGCCCCGAAGCCGGCGTCCACCAGTACGGTGCGGCCGCGGCTGCTCAGCGCGATGGCGTTGCCGCGACTGCCGGAGCCGAGGACCGCGACCCTCATCGGGCAGCGGCGTGCTGGTAGATCCGCTCCAGGGTGGAGCGTACCGCGTCGGTCACCGTCACCTGGCGACGGGGCATGACCCGAGTGGCTACCGTCAGGAAGCCGTCGCGCTTCATCGTCTCCCCGTCCAACCCCCACGCGAAGGGCGCCACGTACTTGGGGGGCTGGGGTCGTCCGAACACGTTGGCCCCCGCACCGACAACGGTACCCGTGTTGAGCATCGTGCCGATCGCGGTCTTGGCGTGGTCACCGAACAGGGTGCCCGCGTTCTGCCGCCCCGTCTCGATCCACTCACCCGCCACGCTCAGCCGGACGGAGCCATACGTGTTCTTCAGGTCCGAGGTGGTGGTCCCCGCGCCGAGGTTCACCCAGCGACCGATCACCGAGTGTCCCACAAAGCCGTCGTGGGCCTTGTTGGCATACCCGAGGAACACACTGCTGTGGAGCTCGCCCCTCACCTTGCAGCGCATGCCTATGCTGCAGTGCGCCACCTCCCCACCGAAGACCTCGCACCCGGGCCCGACGTAGACGGGGCCCTCGAACCGCGTCCCGNNGCTGCTCCAGCACGACCGCTCCGCGGCGAACGTCAAACACCACACCGGGCTCCACGGCCGCGCCCAGCAGCACGACGTCCGTCGGGTCTCCGATCACGACACAGCCGTCGGGGACCGGATCACCCGGCTCGTGCGTGAAGTCCGCCGCGTCGGCCACCAGCAGGTGCTCCAGCGCCGTGATGAGGTCGTAGCTGCCGTGCAGCAGCATGCCGTCCAGCGCTACCTCGGTGCCGAACTCCGCGCCCGGCTCCCAGCGCGCGCCAGCGGGCACCCACCAACCCACTGTCTCGCCGTCGTTGACGAGCCGCGCGGCCTCTCCTGGAAGCTCGGGAGCAACGCCCGACGGGGCGAAGTCCGAGCGACCGATGAGCGCCGGCCCCTCGACCGGCTCTGGCGCCGTCACGGCAGGCACACCGTCCTCGGCAAACCCATGCAGGTGCTCCGGCCCGAAGATGCCCCGCGCCTCACCCTCCGCCACGGCCTCCCACCGCTCCCGCAGGAGCCAGGCACCCGCACGCAGCTCCGCTATGGGTCGACAGTCGGCGAAGGGGAACCAGGCGGCGCAAGGCTCGGGCTCCAGCAGATACAGATCGGTCATGATCGCAGGTCCCGCACCTCGGGCGGCAGCGCCTCGAGGAGCGACTTGAGGTGCGCAGCTCGCTCGCGCGTGGTAACCAGCGTAACGCCGTGGGCGCGCACCACCACCAGATCCCGCACGCCGTCCACCACGACCGGTCCATCTTCCGCCCACACGATGCACTGTTCCGCGTCCCGTGCCACAGCTTCCCCCACCGTGACGTTGCCCGCAGCGTCGAGCGCACGCACGCGCGCCAGCGCCGCCCACGTTCCCACGTCGTCCCACGGGAAGCTGCCGGGCACGACGGCGACGCGGTTGCTGCGCTCGAAGTGGGAGAGGTCGACGGCAATCGGGGTGACCGCGTCGAAGAAGCCGTGCACGTCGCCGCGTTCGAGTCGTGCTACGTGGGGGCCGATCTCGGGCGCCACCGCGTCGGTCTCCATAAAGAACCGCTGCGCTGTCCACGCGAAGAGCCCGCTATTCCACAGCGCTCCCTGCTCGATCAATCCGGCGGCGCGCTCGGCACTCGGCTTCTCGATGAAGCGCTCGACACGCCGGGCGTCGCCCTCAAGGGACTCACCGGGCTGGATGTAGCCGTACCCCGTGTCGGGCCGCGTCGGCACGATGCCAACCGTCACCAGCACGTCGTGGCGCTGGGCCACGTCGAGCGCCTGGTCGGCCGTCGTGCGGAAGGCGTCGTCGTCCCCTACGAACCAGTCGGCATGCAGCGAGAGCACGGTGGCCTGGGGATCCCGCTGGCGGGCCACGGCAGTCGCCCACGTCAGCGCGGGCCCCGTGGACGCGGGCCGCGGCTCCCCCAGCACATTCTCTGCGGGAAGCTCGGGTAGCAGCGCTCGGGTCTGATCCACGTACGGCGCGCCCGTCACCACCATCACCCGCTCCGGCGGAATCAGTGCGCCGAGCCGCCCCACGGCCTGCGCCAAGAGGGGCCCCTCACCGGCCAAGCAGAGGAACTGCTTCGGCTGGTCGGGCGTCGAGAGCGGCCAGAAGCGTGTTCCCGATCCACCGGCGAGTACCGCGGCCCACCGACTCATGGAACGATCCTCACGGTCGGGTGTTCACCGCAGCAGTAGTGGGTAGGGCGACGCAGCAACCGCGGCAGGAAGACGGTCGGTCGCCGCACCGCGAGCTACAGGAGATCGGCGATGGCTGCGCGGTGCCGCTGCAGCTCGTAGAGGAGGCTGCCGACGTTCGTGCCCCCCTTGATGAACACGGTGAGGAGTGTCTCAGGCGTGATCTCGGCGACGAGCGCCAGGCCCTGCTGGTACTCCACCAGCCCCGTTCCAAACCCGCCCCGCTCCGCGGCCGCCCCCAGACGGTTGCACGCTGCCACGACCGAGGGAACCAGTGCAGCCAAGCCGTCCGGATCGAGCCCATCGGCTACGTACGCGTCGATCGTGAGGCCGTCCCGACCGAGAACGATTACCGCATCGACGCCGTCACGCCTCCCCAACGCCTGCACAACGTCCCGAATCGTCGGCATGGCCGCCAAGCTAGGTGCGCTCTCAGGTGAAGTCAAGCGAAGTTCGCGGCTTGACCCACCCCCATGCGCTCAGTAGAGTTCGACGATCTTCCATGAGTCGTATATCATTGTCACGCATTTGGTTGGGCGCTCTGAGCGCCATGCTTGCCGCGTCCGTAGGCTGCGGTGGCGACCTCGGCTTCCCGCCGGCGGCGTTCGAGAACGAGATCGACACCTTAGTCCTTGCCGCGCTCACCGGAACGCCGGTCAACGTCCCCAGCGGGTACGACCTCGTGGCGGCCCGGCGCGCGCGCACCGACCTCAACGAGGAGTTCGATTTCGCCTTCGAAATCGACTCGACGGACACGGGTGCCCTCCTCACGTCTACCCTGGTGGGGAGAAGGACCGAGGCCGGGATCGTGCCGCTGAACGTGCCGTTCGATTCCATCTTCACGGCGCCGGAGGAGGGGTACGTAACCGACAGCGTGGTAACCGTTGGGGCGGGAGACACGTTCGTCGCCCGCTCCCGTTTCACGCTGACGGGCTGCACGGTGGCCGCCTCGCTGCCGCGCTACGGGAAGTTCGAGGTGCTCGCGATCGATTTGCAGGAGCGCACCGTCGAGTTCAAGATGCTGGTCAACGTGAACTGTGGGTACCGCGACCTCGAGCCCGGTATCCCCACCTCCTGATCCCGTGCTCGACATCCGCCTCATCCGCGAGTCGCCCGACACCATCCGCGCGGCGCTGGCGCGCCGGGGTGGCGACGCGACCGTGGCTGTCGATGCGGTCCTCGGACTCGACCAGGAGCGGCGCTCGCTGCTGCAACGAGCCGAGAAACTCAAGGCGGAGCGCAACCGAGCGTCGGAGGAGGTCGCGCGCCTCAAGCGCGAGAAGGCGGAAGCCGCGGAGTTGATCGCCCAGTTGAAGGGGCTGAGCGACACCATCAAGGCGCTCGACCAGCAGACCCGCGACGTGGAGACCGAGCTCGAGGAGCGCATGCTCCTGCTCCCCAATCTGCCGCTCCCCGAGCTGCCCGACGGGGGTGAGTCGGCCAACACGGTGGTGCGGAGTTGGGCAGAGCGTCCCACGTTCGGCTTCACCGCCAGGCCTCACTGGGAGCTCGGTGAGGCCCTGGGAATCCTCGACCTCCAGCGTGGCGCCAAGATCACGGGCACCGGGTTCCCGATGTTCACCGGCGCTGGAGCGAAGCTCTCGCGCGCGCTCGTGAACTTCATGATCGACCTCCACACCTCGGAGCACGACTACGTCGAGGTCGCTCCCCCGTACCTGGTGAACCGCGACGCGGCCAGAGGGACCGGACAGATCCCCGATCTCGAGCACAACATGTACGTGACCGAGGACGGCCTGTACCTCATTCCCACTGCCGAAGTCCCGGTGACCAACGTGCACGCGGACGAGATCCTCAGCGCAGAGGATCTCCCTCGTGGGTACGTTGCCTACACACCCTGCTTCCGGCGCGAGGCCGGTGCCCATGGGCAAGACACGCGTGGGCTCATCCGGGTCCACCAGTTCGACAAGGTGGAGTTGGTGCGCTTCTCCGCGCCCGAGGCGTCACCCACCGAGCACGAGAAGCTGCTGGGACACGCGGAGGCCGTGCTCCAGCGGCTGGAGATCCCGTACCGGGTCGTGTTACTGGCGGCCGGTGACGTGGGATTTGCCAGCGCCAAGACCTACGACTTAGAGGTATGGGCCGCCGGCGTAGAGACGTGGCTCGAGGCATCGAGTGCCTCGACATTCACCGATTTCCAGGCCCGCCGGGCGAACATTCGCTACCGGCCGAGACCCGACGCGAAGCCGGAGTTCGTGCACACGCTCAACGCGTCAGGGGTGGCCTTGCCGCGCACGATCATCGCGTTGCTGGAGAACAACCAGGAAGAGGATGGGAGTGTGCGGATCCCCGAGGCGCTCGCGCCGTACGTGGGCGCCGATCGCCTGACTCCCCGTGAACACCCGTAGAATCGCTGCGCAGCTGCGGCGCGCCGGACCCGAGATCGTTCTCGCGCTGGTGGTGATCTTCGTCGGCGTGTCGCTGTGGCAGGCCTGGGCGGTTGTGAACCACCTGCGCGTCGAGGCCCGGGAGGCCTCGCGCATCTATGCGCGCGTGACCGCGGCCCTCGCCGATCCCACACCGGGCGTGGAGACCCAGACCCTGTTCGATCTGGTCTCGGAGATCACGGCGAGCGGCATCCCACTCGTGGTCACCGACACCTTCGGACGCCCCACGGCGGTGGCGAACCTCCCCTTCGAGACTCCGCCCGACGACCCTGTGCTGACGGACTACATCAGTGAGCTGGACCAGGCGAACCCGCCAATCGCCGTGCCCGGCCTGGGAGAACTCCACTTCGGCGCCCATCCCGCCCAGCGGCGTCTCACGCGACTCACCTTCTTCCAGCTCGCGCTCCTGCTTGCGGCGATCGCGGTGGGCGTCTGGGCATACCGCAGCGCCGTGACCCGGGACCGCCATCGCCTGTGGGTCGCCATGGCCAGGGAATCGGCGCACCAGCTGGGCACACCGCTCATGAGCGCGGGCGCCTGGGTGGACCGTCTGGAGGACGGTGCCACCCCCTCACCAGAGATCGCAGACCATCTGCGCACGGACCTGGAGCGGCTGCACCGTGTGGCGCAGCGCTTCGAGCGCATCGGGCGGCCCGCCCGCCGCGATCAAGTGGGACTCGGCACGATGGCCGAGCGTATCGCGGCCTACTTCGAGCCGCGGCTACCGCGCCATGCCCACTCGATTGCCATCGTGGTGGACGCGCCGGCGACCGGCCCCACCATCACCGGTGACGCCGTGCTCATCGAGTGGGCGCTGGAAGCAATGGTGCGCAACGCGGTGGACGCCCTGAGCGGGCGGGGTGGGAGGATCAAGATCACCGTGGAGGACCGGGACGACCACGCAGCGATCCAGGTCGCCGACGACGGACCCGGCATACCCGCCGAGGTGCGAACTAACCTGTTCGAGCCGGGCGTGACCACGAAGTCGGGCGGGTGGGGGATCGGCCTCGCCCTCGCGCAGCGTATCGTGGAAGACGTGCATGGCGGGCGCCTCGACATCGCCCCCTCCACCGAAGGGGCGGTGTTCGTGGCCGAGCTTCCCGTTGCGGCCGAGGGCGGAGCCTTTGCTTGACGTCGCACTGAACGCAGAGCAGCAACGGGCCGTCGAGTACCGGGACGGCCCGCTGCTCGTACTGGCGGGCGCCGGCTCGGGCAAGACCCGGGTGCTCACGACGCGGGTTGCCCACCTGGTGGGTGCCCACGGGGTTTGGCCGGAGCGCGTCCTCGCGGTCACGTTCACGAATCGCGCCGCCGGCGAGATGCGACGGCGCGTCGCGGCACTGCTGGGCCGTGAGCCCGCCGGCCTGTGGATCGGCACGTTCCACTCGCTCTGCGCCCGGCTGCTGCGCCGGGAGGCACACCGCCTGGGGTTCACGCCTCAGTACTCGATCTACGACGAGGATGACCGCCTCGCCCTCATCAAGCGACTACTGGAGCGCGGGGGGTACCCGCAGCGCTCCTTCCCACCCCGCCATATCCAATCGCTCATCTCGGCCGCCAAGAACCGGCTCGTCACGGCGGAGGAGATGGGGGCGGCGGCCGAGGACCGCGTCACTCGCGTTGCCGCGGAGGTCTACCACGAGCTCGACAAGGCGTTGGCCGCGGCCAACGCCATGGACTTCGACAACCTGCTGCTCCACCCCCTCACGCTGTTTCGCGAGCACCCCGACCGGCTGGCCTTCTACCAGGGCCGGTTCGACTCGGTGCTGGTCGACGAGTTCCAGGACACCAACCGCGGCCAATATCTCCTCGTGCGGCACCTCGCCGAGCAGCACCGCGACGTGTGCGTGGTCGGGGACGACGACCAATCGATCTACAGCTGGCGCGGCGCCGACATCCGGAACATGCTGGACTTCCGGCAGGACTTCCCCGACGCACAGCTGATTCGCCTGGAAGAGAACTACCGCTCCACCCAGATCATTCTCGATGCCGCCAACGGCGTGATCGCCGACAATGAGCGCCGGCTCGGCAAGACCCTGTTCACGTCGCGCGAGGGCGGACAACCGGTTGTGCTCGTGGCCTCGGCCGACGAGCGCGACGAGGCCGAGTGGGTGGCCCGGGAGTTCCGCGAGCGCGTGGCCTCGGAGCACTTCGTGTACGGGGACATGGCCGTGCTGTACCGCACCAACGCGCAGTCCCGCGCGTTCGAGGACGCATTCCGACGTGCGACTATACCGTACCGGGTGGTCGGGGCGGTGAGCTTCTACGAGCGGCGCGAGGTGAAGGACTTGCTGGCCTACCTGCGGCTGGTGGCCAACCCGGCCGACGACGAAGCCTTCCTGCGAGCAGTACAGGTGCCGCGCCGGGGCCTCGGCCTCGGGAGCCTGCGGACCCTGCAGCAGACCGCCGCGCACTGGGGAAAGCCGCTGCTGGCCACGGCGGCCGTGGCCGACCGCGTCCAGGACCTGCGGCCACATGCGAAGCAGGGATTCCAGGAGTTCTCCGAGCTCATCGAGAGCTTCTCCTCGCTCCTCCCCGAAGCCAGTCCCGCGGCGCTGCTCGAGGAGATCCTCACCCGCATCGAGTACGAGGCACACCTCCAGGCCGAAGGCTTCGAGGGCATCGAGCGCATGGAGAACGTCCGAGAGCTCGTGGCCGCAGCGGCCGAATGGTCCGAGGAGGTGGACCCCGAGGAGGCAGCTTCGCTGGTGGAGCAGTTCCTCCAGAGCACGGCGCTCACCGCGCCGGAGGGCGTGACCACGGGCGACGCGGAGGGCGTCACGCTGATGACCGTGCACACGGCCAAGGGTCTCGAGTGGCCGGTGGTGCTCCTCGCGGGGATGGAGGACGGGCTGTTTCCGCTGAGTCGAGCCCTCGACACCCCGGACGGACTGGAGGAGGAGCGCCGTCTCGCCTACGTCGCCGTAACCCGAGCGCAGGACCAGGTGTACGCCACCTGGGCGCGCGCCCGTCGCAGGGGCGGGCAGCTCATGCCCGGTGCGCCGTCCCGCTTCCTCGACGCCCTCCCGCCGGAGCTGGTGGAGGAACGGCGTACCAGCGGCGTGTTCGGCGGCGAGCTGTACCGCAAACCCGCCTTCGCGGCGTCATGGTTCACGTCCGACGAAGCCGACCTGGCGGTGGAGTCGCAGGACACGCCGCGCTACGTGAAGGGCGAGCGCGTGTTCCACCGCAAGTTCGGCTCGGGCGTGATCCAGGGCCTGTCGGGGAGGGGCCGCGACCTCAAGGTGATGATCCTGTTCGACGACCAGGAGGTGGGCGAGAAGCAGCTGCTCGTGGCCTACGCCGGGCTGGAGCGGGATCTGGAGGGCGCGTAGCGCCTCAGCCCTTGCGGCGCCTCTTCCTGCTGCTGCGGGGCTTGCCGTTGCGCCGACGGTCCTGCCACGGCCGCTGTGCGTCAGAAGTATCCCAAAACGAGAGCCCATACTCCGGCAGGCCGAAGTGCTCGGCCGCCAGCTCACTGAGCGTCCCGTAGTCGCCCGAGATCCGGTTGCGCACCACATCCAGCCGCATGCGCTTGGCGAGGCTGAGCGATGCCTCGCCGGAGGGGTCGAGTCGCCGCGCCATTCCCTCGCTCTCGCTGAGGATCTCCATGACGAGCTGGAAGGCAATGCTCATATGGCGCTCTACCATTTGATCGGTCAGGTCCCAGCGGCTCTTCGCGGCGAGGATCTGGAACGCGCGCTGCCAGCTCTGCGTCTCGGTCAGGCCCACCATGCCGCGGAACAACCTGCGGCTGGTGCGCACCGAGAAGATGGTCGGCGCCAGGATCCGGTCGAGGTGGGCATCGGCGCTCGTGTGGTCCTTCCGGATCACATCCATGGCCGTGCGGGCATACTGATCCCCCAGGTGCGCCTCGAAACGACTCTCCCAGTAGGAGTGCCCCAGGGCGATGGTCGAGGACGTGACCACTAGCTGGCCCGGCACGAAGTAGTTGTGAGCCACTGTGTCGGCCGCCAGGTGGGCGAGATAGCCCAACCCGAACGCCCGGAGTGCCTTGGTATCCGCCCGATCGACGATTTCCTGACCCACGTGCCACGAGTGGCAGTGGCGGCCCACCGGGGCGTACTTCTTGGCTATGGAAGTGTCCGCGGCGATGCCGCCGTAGAGGAAGTCGTAGGGGAAGGCGCGCAGCAGGTCCGCGACCGCCACCGGGAGCTGCGTCAGGTTGGCGAGTACGGATTCACCCAGGAAGATGTGGGTGCCGGGAGTCCAGGCGTGCGCGAGGCTCGGCCATAGGGCGATCCCCGCGACGGCCAGGGCCGCCGCGACGACGAGACAGCGCAATCTCACCCGCTAGCGGCCTCGGCGGAGAAAGGCACGCTTCATGGCGCGGACGACACCGGCTCCGCGCCGTGTGGTTCGCAAGGCCGCGGCGACGTCGAGCGCCGTCTCCTCAATCTCGTACTGGAGGACGTCCACCAGCGCGTCGAGGTCTTGCAGGCGCTCATCGGTACGATCCACCATGCGCTCGAAGCGGCGCCGCAGGTCCTGCGAGGCGCCGGCCAGGCCGTCCGCCTCGGCCCGCACGGCGGCGATGACCCCCGAGGCATCATCCACCATGCCGCGCACCGACTCCAGGACCGGCCGCGCGTCGCGCTCGAGGGACTCCGCCACCCGCTCCAACACGGCCCGCAGACCCGACATGTGGCGAATCGCCATCAGCGCCGCCGCACCCACCGCCAGCGCCACGACGGCGATGACGGCGGTCGAAATCGCCGTGACAGCCTCAGCCCAGCTCATGGGCTCTCCCTCCTGTAGCGGATCGTTCGCCTGAACGACGAGTCAGTTCTGCGCCGCGCAGGTGCCGGCTTTGCTTGCCTGAAGCTAACCACTCGGGTCGCCACACCCTATCGCCCGCCCACGACGCCCGGTGTGAGACACGTCACTCGGTATCGCCTCGCAGCTCGGGCGCCAGGCCGATGACGCGGGAAACCGGCACCGTGAACACGATGCCGGTTCCCGGGCCGTCCAGGTCTCCCAGCAACCCCTGCAGCATGTCGATTGCGGCCTGCAGCTTTTCCGGCGTGTCGATCACCGAGAAGATCGTGGTGTTGTGTGGCCGCGAGCGGTGCAGCAGTTGCTGCAGACCTGCCACCACCGGCACGCCGTGTGTCACGAGCCGGCCCATCCCCTCGCTGCGCACGACCGTGGCGCCGGTGATGCCCAGCTCGAGGAAGCCCGAGAGGATCTCTTCGAGCCGCTCTTCCCGATTGACGACGCAGATAAGGAGTTCCATGACGTGGGCCGCTTCCCCGGGCAGTCTAGGAATTGCGAGCGAACGCATCGCGAACCGACGCAACGCAACGCCCAAGATAATCCAAGCGTCGCGCCGAGTGTCAAGCGGTCCGCTTGCGCCGCGCTCGGGTGAACCGTATGGTACGCCGCACGATGTCACAGTGCTTCCGGGTCACCGGCGGCGTGCCGCTCACCGGGACGGTGCGACCGTCTGGTAACAAGAACGCCGCGCTCCCCATCATCGCGGCGACGCTGCTGGCCGATGGTCCCAGCGAGCTGACCAACGTCCCGCGGATCTCCGACGTGGAGGCGCTGCTGCGGCTCGTGGCCGACCTCGGCGTGGAAGCCAGCTGGATCGGCGACCACGAGCTGCGGATCGATCCGTCGGGCTTGCAGGCCAAGCGCCTCGATCCCGATCTGTGCGCCGGGATCCGCGCCTCGATCCTGCTGGCCGGACCGCTGCTGGCGCGCCTCGGAGCGGTCACGCTGCCGCCCCCGGGCGGCGATGTAATCGGGCGCCGCCGCCTGGACACTCACTTCCTGGCCTTCGAGCACCTCGGTGCCACGGTGGAGATCGGGGCCGACTACCACGTCGAGGCGAAGCGCCTCGAGGGAGCCGAGATCTTCCTCGACGAGCCGAGCGTGACGGCCACCGAGAACGCCCTAATGGCGGCGGTGCTCGCCGAGGGACGGACGGTGCTGCACAACGCCGCGAGCGAGCCCCACGTGCAGGACCTGGCACGCGCGTTGGCCGCGATGGGGGCGACCATCGATGGGATCGGCACCAACCGGCTGGCCGTCGAAGGAGGGCGATCGCTACAGGGAGGGCGCCTCG
>JABAOF010001031.1_pt2 | contig 23400 bp, 16 predicted proteins | sample 7062171 | NCBI WGS metagenome assembly JABAOF01 (sample SAMN14538628, study PRJNA623070) | marine sediment metagenome | biome: marine biome [ENVO:00000428]; feature: marine pelagic biome [ENVO:01000023]; material: deep marine sediment [ENVO:00002113] | place: India: Gulf of Khambhat ...
GAAAAAAGGGTTATCAGCATGATCAATACAACAATCGTTGCGTACAATCTGTAATGGAATCTATGATTTCCCATGAGAAAGCCCCCAATAACTTTCATTTATCGAATCACTGCTCATTTGAATCGTTATAATGTGGTCTGAGTATAATTAAGTTTTCGGTCAGATGGCTTATGGTGGGGAAAAAGCCTCATTTAGTTACCTTTTTAAACCCCCTCTTCCTTTTCGTGGGCGGTGAATTGGCGTTGATTGCAAGGAAGTCATTTCTCGTTTTCTTGAACATGGTGGTAGGGAGCATTCTAGGTTATATTGCATTATTCTTCATACTCCGCTACATGGGTCCTGAGGACTATGGGATAATAGGCTTTGGGATCGCATTTGTAGGGCTTTTTTCGTTCATTTCCGACCTTGGATTCAATCGTGCCCATATAAAGCGGATTTCTGAGGGAAGGGAATTGGATAAATGCATTGGAACCTTTTTCGTTATAAAACTGATGCTTATCGCGATCATGGTGGGTTTCGTGCTCTTTTCGATTTTCTTATGGAAGATTGTGCTTGGCAGAGGTTTTGAAACCTTGGAGCATGAGAGAATTATTTACCTTTTCATATTGTATTACGCAATATTGAGTCTGAGCTCCGTTCCTCTTGCCACTTTTTCTGCGAGAAGAGAGACTGCGAAACAGACGTTGCCCGCTTTATCGGAGATTATGACAAGAGTACCTCTGACCATTATCATTGCTCTGGGTGCCTTAGGGGTTTTTGCTCTAGCAGGTTCATATGTGATTGGAGTTGCGGCTCTACTCATCACAGCAATTATTCTGTTTCGGGGTTTTCCTTTTGGCAGGTTCGATCCAAAAATCTTTAGAAGCTATTTTAAATTCGCTATTCCCATCTCCATTGCGTCAAGCATATCTTTAATATCTGTAAATGTTGATAAAGTAATGCTACAGCTGTTTTGGAGTGCTAGTGTAGTTGGTTACTACTTTGGTGTACAGAGGGTGATAATTTTTATTATCTCTATATCCACAGCCGTTACAGTGCTGCTTTTCCCCACCCTTTCTCGGTATCACGGCAAGAAAGAGCATGGAGATATAAGGAGATTGACCAGGGCCGCTGAAAGATACGTGTCACTAGTTGTGATGCCCCTAGCGTTTCTGTTAATCGTATTTAGCAGACCCATTCTTAACCTCTTCAGCGGGGATATCGCTGATAACGCCTCAACAGTTCTCCAAATAATGGCGGTATATGCTGTGATATTCTGCTTCTATGCTGTATTTATTAATCAGATTTTGGCGGTAGACAGACCCGGTCTCGGTGCAAAGATAGGTATAACAATAGCTTTGATAAACATCACCCTAAACACCATATTGATACCAAAAGATATCCGAAGCATTGGCATAAACCTCTTTGGTATGGGCGCTGAAGGCGCAGCATTGGCAACAACGATCTCTGCTACATTCGGCCTTATAATATCCAAGTTCTACGCACGAAGACTTACTGGCACAAAATGGAATCCGAGGATTCTGTTGCATTTGTTGGCTGCCCTGGTGATGGGCTGCGTTCTTTACTACATGAAAAGTGTAATTGTCATAAAAAGTGTTTTCGTGGTTGGAGGAGCATGTCTTCTTGGTATGGGGATATACATTGCTGTCCTATGGCTTTTAAAGGAGTTCACAAAGGACGATCTAAAATTGCTTTTGAATATACTGAACCCAAAGGAAATGAAGCAATATGTTGTCTCGGAGCTGAGGGAGAAGAAGAAGAGGCGTTGAATTTTTAAGTGAAAGACGTCGCCTATATGAAATTCTTCTCATGGTGCGAATGTTCAACTTGGAATAATTAGCCGAAAGTATAAACTTAAGTCCTCTACGGGTTTTAGATTTGCGAAAATACAATGTAACATGATACTGTGTACGATGGTGAATCCATTTTTTACATTTCTCCTTGCCAATATTTTGGACTTTGGGGAAGTAATCTTGCAACGACATTTAAAATCTATCTTAACATCCTCACATTACAGCATAAAAAGTTATTTATACTCATAGATAATAGAACTTATAGTTTACGGTCGAGTAGCGGAGGAATAGAGTTGAGGGGCAGGGCTTTAGTTATTAGCTTGTTATTGATTGCTACTGCTTTTGTGATAATGAGTCATATGAACCAGAGGGCGAGCGCCCAGACATTACTTGCAAATGATATTCCCTTACTCGAGGGTGCACCTGTTCCTGATGAATATGATTTTGAAGTTTTGGGCACTTCCCATGCCGTAGTAGGTGTTAGGTCTTTGACTGGAGATGACTTTGATATTGAGGTCTATGAGGATACGACATTTACAACGATGATCGAAAGCTCAACAACTGTTGGCGATGCAGTAGATTTCGTGGTTTTGGATAAGACAACATGGGCAAGTCCGCCGAACAGAGCTGCGAGAGTAACATCAGGGTCAACAAGCTATATTATAGAGATGGAGAATGATGTTGATGATTACACAATTATTGATTCATGGAGCGGTTCAATGGATACTTTTCCTGGCAATCCTGTTCTTGATGTAGGTCCTCCGGGCTCTTGGGATGATGCTTACGTCGCCCATCCTTCAGTTCTTTATGATGGGACAACATATCATATGTGGTATGGAGGCCTTGGTGCAAATGTTAGAATAGGCTACGCGACATCACCAGATGGAATTACCTGGACGAAATATGCGGGAAATCCTGTGTTAAATCCAGGTCCGAACCCTTGGGACTCTGTTCAAGTCCATTATCCAATGGTTCTTTATAATGGAACAGGATTTGAAATGTGGTATTCCGGGTATGACGGTACAAATTATAGAGTAGGATATGCCACGTCACCTGATGGGATTTCGTGGACGAAATATGCTGCAAATCCTGTTCTAAATCTGGGCCTACCTGGATCCTGGGAGGATTTCTACGTTGGTGAAACTTCGGTTCTCAAGGAAGGAGGGATCTATCATATGTGGTATTCAGGCGTTGATAGTAGTGGATATAGTAGAACAGGATACGCGACATCACCGGATGGGATCACATGGACAAAGTATTCTGGGAACCCTGTTCTCGATATAGGGCCTCCTAGTTCTTGGGATGATTATCGTGCCGCAATACCTGAAGTTATCAATGTTGGATCAAGATATCATATGTGGTACACAGGAAATGACGGTACAAATTATAGAATAGGATATGCAACATCATTTGATAAGGTAAATTGGACCAAGAGCCCAGCAAATCCAGTGCTTGATTTGGGACCTCCAGGGTCTTGGGAAGATGTTCATGTCCACTCACCAACGGTTCTCTACGATGGAACAACATATCATATGTGGTACTCAGGCAGTGATGGCCTCAATCTTAGAATAGGCTACGCCACATCAACAGATAAGGATAATTGGACAAAGGTCGCAGCAAATCCAGTGCTTGATCTGGGGCCCCCAGGCTCTTGGGATGATGATCATGTCTATGGTGCTACAGTTCTCTTCGATGGGACAACATATCATATGTGGTATCATGGCTTTGATGGTTTAAATCCCAGAATAGGCTATGCTACATCACCGGATAGCATTATATGGACTAAGAGTGGATCAAATCCTGTGCTTGATATAGGACCTCCAGGATCTTGGGATGATAACTCAGTCAGCCATCCTACGGTTCTTTACGATGGAGCTACATATCATTTGTGGTATTCAGCTGCTGATGGCTCAAAGATCAGAATCGGATACGCCAATTCATCAGATGGGCTCACATGGACAAAGTATGCAGGAAATCCTGTGCTCGATGTAGGACCTCCAGGCTCTTGGGAAGATAATATTCTTCATTGTCCTATGGTTCTCTACGATGGAGCAACATATCATATGTGGTATCAAGGCCATGACGATTCAAATTATAGGATAGGGTATGCCACGTCACTAGATAGGATTACATGGACAAAGTATGCAGGAAACCCTGTCCTCGACCTAGGACCTCTCGGCTCTTGGGAGGATACTCATGTCTTGGAACCTATGGTTCTCTACGATGGAACAACATATTATATGTGGTATGGAGCTGGTGACGGTTCAAATTCCAGAATAGGCTTTGCCACATCATCGGATGGCATTATATGGACAAAGAATCCAGCAAACCCAGTTCTTGATCTAGGGCCTCCAGGCTCTTGGGATGATTTTTTTGTATCAGGACCTACTGTCCTCTATGACGGGGCGACATATCATATGTGGTATGAGGGCCATGATGGTGCAAATTATAGGGTAGGATATGCCAATTTAACAGATGACTTTAATTGGTCAAAATTTGCATTTGCAGAAGTTCTGGACGCCTATGAAATCACAAATATCACTGCAGGCTTCCCATATACGATCACATTGGATGTTCCCTCAACCGTAGATTTGGATCTATTTATCTTCAACGTAACAGGTGGAAGAGATGATGCGGTTGCATCCTCAACAAATATTGGAGCAGGGATAAATGAATCGATAAGCTTCGTAGCACCAACAACAGGTGATTATTTACTTGTGATAACGAATGAAGACGGTGGAATTGGGACATATAATCTTTCATTCATTGACTATCCCCCAACGATAACAGATATTACCGCTGTACCCGATCCTCAAGAAGTGTTCTATGCTGTGAACGTTTCCGCGAATATTACAGACAACTACCAACTATTTGGAGCATGGGTTGAGATTTATGATCCTGACGGTGGTTTGGTAGGAAATCTCTCTATGAAATACGATCAAGTAAATGGAAGATATTATTGGAATCAGACTTACAATCTTCTAGGAACATACACTTTCACGATCCGGGCGAATGATACGAGCGATAATTGGGCTTCAGCCTCTGACACATTTATCATTCAAGATACCAATCCGCCCATAATAGCAGATGTTACTGCTGTACCCGATCCTCAAGAGGTGTTCTATGCTGTTAACGTATCTGCGAATATAACAGACAACTATCAATTATTTGGAGCGTGGGTTGAGATTTATGATCCTGATGGAAGTTTAGTAGGGAATCTATCCATGAAATATGACCCAGTAAATGGAAGATACTACTGGGATCAGATTTACAATCTTTTAGGAACATATATTTTCACGATCTGGGCAAACGATACGAGGGATAATTGGGCTTCAGATTCAAGTTCATTTGTAATTCAAGATACGAGACCACCTACAATAACGGATGTTACCGCTGTACCCGATCCTCAAGAAGTGTTCTATGCTGTAAACATTTCCGCAATTATTACAGACAACTATAAACTATTTGGAGCATGGGTGGAGATTTATGATCCAGAAGGAATTTCTGTGGGAAATTTCCCCCTATTTTATTTCCCAGTAAATGGAAGATACTACTGGACTCAGACCTACGATCTTCTTGGAACATACACCTTCACGATCCGGGCGAACGACACGAGTAATAATTGGGCTTCAGTCTCGGACACATTTGTCATTCAAGATACCACTCCGCCCCTGATAGCAGATGTTACTGCTGTCCCGAATCCTCAAGAAGTCTTCGATGTTGTGAACATCTCCGCGAATATAACAGACAACTATCAACTATTCGGAGCATGGGTGGAGATATATGATCCTAATGGAATTTCTGTAGGAAATTTCCCTCTATTTTACGATCAAGTAAATGGAAGATACTATTGGAATCAGACTTACAATCTTCTAGGTACATACACTTTCACAATCAGAGCAAACGACACGAGCGATAATTGGGCTTCAGCCTCTGACACATTTGTCATTCAAGATACAACTCCACCCATGATAACAAATATTGCCACTGTTCCGGATCCACAAAAAGTGTTCGGAGCTGTGAACATCTCTGCGAATGTAACAGATAACTATCAACTTTATGGAGTATGGGTTGAGATTCATGATCTTGATGGGAATTTTATAGGGAATTTCTCCATGTCGTATGACACAGATAATGGAAGGCACTATTGGAATCAGACTTACGACATAGTCGGGATTCATAACTTTACAATTTCGGCAAACGATACGAGTGATAATTGGGCTTCAGCTTTAGGTTCATTCATAATTCAACCCACTCTCCCGCCTACCATAAGCGATGTTACTGCAGAGCCTGTTCCTCAAATCGTACGAGAGAAGGTCACGATCTCAGCGATTGTAACGGACGAAGATACAGACTTAGACTATCTTACGGTTAGTGTCAATATAACGAAACCAGATGGAACTCCACTAGGAAATTTTACAATGACTTATAATTCGACAACAGGAAATTACTCATATACTTCCAGCTTCGATATGAAAGGCAATTACACTTTTGTAATATGGGCTAACGACCCAGAAGGCAACTGGGCCACCGAAAATGGGACATTCGTTATGGAACCAAAATCAGAACCACGAGAATTCAACTGGAAACCTATTATCGCACTGATTTTTGCCATAATTCTGCTAATCCTAGGGATTTTAGTTGCGTACTACAGACCAGTAAGATTCACAGGAATCTTGGAGAGGGATAGATGGTACACTTTCATTGGAGGAGTATTACCATTCGTCATTGCAGAGGTAATTACAGGGATTGTATCGTTCTTTACAGGACTATTAAGCGTTCCTCCAATCCTTGGTGTAGGATTGATCGTGGATTTGATAATCCTAATTGCTGGTATAATAAGCTGCATAGTGATCTACAAGAAAGGCACGACTTTAGATACATATGAAGAAGAGAAACAGCCCCCACCACCTTCGGCACCACCAATGCCGCCTCAACCACAAGCGGCTCCACAATCTAACGCTACTACAGAAATACCTCCTCCACCACCAGATACATCATCTCAACCTCCACCACCACCTCAAGCACCCTATTCTTCAAGAGAACCACCATATGAATCTATTAAGTGGTGTATTCAATAAATATTATATCGATAACTTTTTATATCTAGACATCGCTATTAAATAACATTAGCAGTTCAGATAGGAGGGAGTTAGAAAATGGAGACTATAAAAATATTGGTATTTATTCTTGCTGGGTTGATGATAGTTAGTATTGCACCAAGTATTAAAATTACTGAATCTGAAACAGTGGAAGATGGAGCAATTATGTGGTATGGACATGAGTCGCGATTAGTTTGTATTCAATTAAGCAGCGATGGCCAGACGGCATATTTCACGGAGAGTCCTTTGCTTCAAGAGAATGGAAACCCAATGCCCAGCAATACATTTACAAGCTTAACCATGCTTCAGGATGGATCCCTAATATTGGGTACCATAACAGGAAATAGTTGGCCTTTTGTTTCTAAACTTTATCATATTAAAAGTCCACAATGCAACGGCAATACTTCTTATGCGAAATTACTAGGAACGATGCCAGATCAGATAGGTATCGAAGCCCTTTACACGGATGCATCCAACCGAATCTACGCCATGGATACTGGTGAGCAGGTCAGTTCAAGAGAAGGCAACCGTCTCTTGAGGTTTACAGGCGATGTGTTAAATGGAGATTTCCAGTTTGAGGTGATTACAGATTTATCTCTCTCTGTTCCAGATATTGACGGTCTAGGACCAGGGATCAATAAAACTAATGGATGGGTGGTCGATACTCCGGGTTTTGCAATGGACACTTATAATGTGTACAACGTTGACTATGTAACGGGAACATTTTCTTATGTAGGTAGTTCGGACGGAGTTTATGCAATTCACGCAATCAATGGTAGCTGGTTCTCAGATGGTAAGTCTCGATTGTATGTTATCTCTGGTATTCCACAGGCTGGGGAGAAATTATCTACCCTATACGAGATTAATCCTGATACAGGAAAAACACTTCTAACTTTAGGATCAGGACCATCTGGAACAGGTCTTACTGGTCCCCTTCCACCAGGCCCCAGTGATTTCCCGGATTTTAAAGAATCTCCAGTTGCCGATGCTGGCCCTGACCAGACTGTGAATGAAGGCGATACTGTGCAGTTTATTGGATGCAATTCCAGTGGATCGTTAAATGGCGTACCACCATTCGTAGATCCTAGTGTATTAGCACTGTGGCATATGGATGAAGATTCTGGCTCAACAATTTACGATGTAACTTCAAATAACAACGATGGTATAATCTCCGGGGCAAGTTGGACAACAGGTAAGTTTGGATCTGCTTTGAGATTCGGGGATACTGATCTAGTGTACGAGATACCTGCCTATTTTGATGATTATATTACAACCAACATTACTGTTATGGCTTGGGTTTATTGGGAAGGACCCCATCCAGGGACATACAGTCCAAATTCATATATATTTGATGCCAGGGATTTTGAGGGTACACGTGGAGGATTTATACTCTATCTAGATCCTAGCGGGACGTTAATATTCATACTTCTATATGGAAATACTGCCGGCGATTATCAAATTGTTCAAAGTACATGTAAGGTTCCAATAAAGAGATGGACCCATATAGCAGGTGTCCTTGACTACACCAATGGAGAACTGAAGCTTTATATCAATGGAAATGAAGATACAAGTATTCCTGCAACAAAACCATATCACGATTTTGGCGGAAGCCATTGGGATGTTGCAATAGGGAACAATAGATATGCACCAGGCGACAATAAATGGGCACCATTCAATGGCATTATTGATGAAGTAGTAATTTACAACGAAGCATTAACCACCCACGAACTACCCAGTACCCCCGCAGAAATCATATCCTATAAATGGGATCTCGATTGTAGTGATGGTATTGATTGGGATAACCCTGACGCAACAGGCCCAACCCCGACACATATCTATGGTGATGATGGAGTATACATAGTAACTCTAAAAATCACCGATGAGACAAATGCAACCGATACTGATACATGCAATATTACCGTTATCAATGTCCGACCTACAGTCGCTGCTCTTCCTGAGGTTACAATCAACGAATTCGAGATCGTAACTTTAACAGGTCATGCCATTGACCCGGGTTCAGATGACTTGACATTCACATGGAATTGGGGATATGCGCCTTGGGGCGATAAAACAACGATATATTACAATGATGGTTTGGGGCCTGATCCGTATCCGAGCCCCACTATTAACCCAAGAAATGTCACAGAAGATAAAACATGCCAGTATGGTGATGATGGTGTTTTTGCAGTCACTCTTATAGTATCAGATGATGATGGTGGATTAACGACAGTTAGGACTAACGTGACTGTAAATAATGTAAATCCAACTGTAACCATCGAATCTGTAACCATGGATGTAGAAATCGGCCTAAGGGTGGCAGGCTCCAAATGGAGCAACGTTGCTATGACACTTTACGAGGATGACCAGGTAATCGGATATATTGAAGTGGAAAGATGGCCAGGCAAACCTAACGATAATCCTACCTATGAGAACCCAGCACTCCCAACAACCTTTGATATGACAAAGAGCTACAGGGCAATAGTAACCTATGATCCTTATCCTGATAAAGGAGACAAAATCAAAGGTGACCAGCCAAACAATGGTAAGGACAAAAAAGATAATGCAGGAAACCCAGTCTGGATCGTGCTAAGGTTTGAGGACGGTTCTGAGGAAAGGATTCCCCACACCTTCAACACCCAACAAAGTAAGAAGAGGGACAGCGACCATTGGAACCATGTTGAGCCCTGGGAGGTGGATTTAATGAGTTGTCTAATAGGGCATCCATTTGAGATTACCGCTCATGTCACAGACCCTGGTAGTGATGATGAAACACTTACCTACCATTATGTTTCACAGAGCGCTAAAGTAACATATCTGAACAATCCGCCGAATCCTGATTCCCATCCCTCACCAGAAGTTAATCCAAGGGACGTTACTGACAGCACGATTCTTACTTATGAGGGCCCGGCCACACTGGTTCTCACGGTAGAGGACGATGATAGTGGTACAGTCTCAGTGAGTTTGGGTATAGCTTAGTCTATGGGGGTTTCTCATTCCTTTTGCTCAGAACTATATCGTTTTTTATAGGAGAATTGTTCTTTCCACCAATTCGAGGTATAGCAATATACTTCGTCACTCCGGCACTCTCAAGGGAATTAACAAAGGACGATATAAGATCGTTTTTGAATGTAGCGAACTCATAGGAAATGAAGCAATATGTTGTCTCGGAGCTGAGGGAGAAGAAAAAGAGGCAATAATCCTTACGCATAGGAAAACACCTCGTTCAATTTGACTTTCCTACATCGAAAATTTCCTTAAGTTGGTTGCATTTATGAATTCTATCAAAGGGTTCCTCAATACAACATCCTTTCGTATAATTTTATAAGCTTAGGTATGTGATACTCAATGGTATATTCCTCTTTATTTCCTATATAATATTTTTTTCCGATTTTAGAATGGATATCTTTTACTTCGTCTAGGACAAAACCACAATTACGTCTCTTAACGAAATCAGACAAAGAATCATACGGTGAAACAATTACCGGTAAATCACTGACAAGATATTCAAATATCTTATTTGGAATTGCCACATGTAATAATCTTTCGTTAAATGGCGCCAATAATACCAAACCGAAGTTAAATTTGGTTAGTTCTGTATACAACTTTGAATAAGGTAATGGTTTGTGTATATGAAAATAGTGATTTTTCTTAGCCGTATTTTCTAAGGATAATCTAACCGACGAATTGAACAAACCATAAATGTGTACATGGATATGTTCATCCGTTATCTTTGTTAAAGTAGGCAGAATATTTCGATGACCCATATCTACACTTATTGCACCCACATAAACAGTATGAATTTCCCCATCCTTTTCACTAAGTTTAGGTAACTTTTTTGTGGGTATATCTTTTCTTAATACTGCATTTGGGATAACTATACTTTCGCCACAGAAATTATATATTTTCTTTACCTCAGTAAGCATATATTTGGAAGTGTATACTATTCCCTCTACATTTTCATGCACATATTTCTCCCACATCATATCTCTTTGGAATAATCGTTTTCGAAGGCGAGTATCTAAGCCCAATCTCTCAATAAATTTCCCCTTTATCCAACCACCATAATTGGTAGTATCATATAAACTCGATGTATCAAAAACCTCATGTATCATAGGAATTTCTGTATACTCTTTACTAATGAAACCAAGATCATCTGGTGGTCCATGACTGTGGATAATATCTATTCTATTTTTTGTTGTAATTTTTTTCAATTTTTTACCATATATCTTATTGAAACCGTTATAGTACCTGACAAAATAATCAAAACCTGGCAATCTTAGATTTATTAAATGTGTTGGATTAGCAAAAGCGTAGCCTAAATTGTCATATATCGTAGGTACTTTACGCCTTACAATAAGCATATATTCGATATCGTTGTAATTTTCCATCACACTACTGAATATTTTATAAGTTCTTCCACAGATACCATGTTGAAGGCTAATTATCCTCAGAATATTCACCCCGTTGTTCTACTTTCTAAGTTTATACTTTACTTTGATCAAGGATATCTGCAAGTAAATTAAGTTGTTTTTTTGCTTCATTTTCCAGGATAATTATGTTCTTATTTATGATCCCTTTTATCGATTCTCTATTTTTCCAAACAGCATCAATCTTTGCCATTAAGTCCTCCAAATTCAGATTCGCAATATCGCAAGCATATAATTTTTGTCCGATTCTCCCTAAAAAGTTCTCTACCTTTGGGTCGTATATTAAACCAACAACAGGCACCTTCATTTTTGCAGCAAAAATTATGGAATGTAATCTCATGCCAATTAACAAATCCATTTTGCTGATTATATCCATAGATTCATAAATTGAAAATTTACCATCTATCACCCTGGCCTTATTTTCATTTTGCATCATATTTATTATTTCATGGGATGTCTTATCATCACGACCAAAATGCATGGGAATGAATATAACTTCCGCTTCGTATTTTGATATTATATAATCCGATATTTGAGCCAATATATTTTTATATTCACTATTCCGAAACCAAGGTCTTACAGATATACCAAACCACGGACAATTTTTTTCCCCTAAATCAAAAATATCCTCATCCGTTGGAGGAGGTAATATTAATACAGGATCAACCGTTACAATTGTTGACGGTTTTGTAACACCAATTTTTTTTATCCATTGTTTAGATATATCATCCCTTACCATTATCAAATTAACTTGATTTAAGAAAACACCCGCAAATAATTTTCCTAGTTTTGTATTATAAGGGCCCACACCCACCGAATATAAGATTATAGGTTTATCTACAATCTTTGCCAAGATTATCTCAATAAAACCATAGGGTTTGATCCCAAAATGATCATGAAATAATCCTCCACCGCCTATAATTAATGTTTTTGATTTCTTAAGTAATGCCATGATCGCCAACAGCTCTTTGAAAAATTTTTTTGGTGAAGGCAAGGCTAGATAAAAAGTCTGTACTTTCTTAACAGCGCGAATGTTATGTTCTCTCACAACTATATCTGGGTTGTCTGAGATAACAGTTATCTCGATATTTTTTGATATCTGTTCAATTGATAATTTTAAGCCCTCAAGAATAGCTTCGTCACCAATGTTTTCATGGCCATAATATCCTAAGATTGCTATTCTTCTGCACATGAAGGTCTCCTCTGAAGGTCAGGTCTCGATTCGGTATTATGAAGCTCGGACCATTTTAAATAACCACCAAAATATTTTAATGAAGTCTTTAGAAAAGACCACAAATGAATGTCTTTTATATTTTTTTCTCGTATATCTAGATTATAAATAAATAATGCTATTGTTCTGAAAATATCAGATATAGATTTGGACCTCTTAAGCCCTAAATGTAGATTGGCTAAGGGAAAGACATGTGATAACTCAGTATAGTCAAGTGCATCAGTTCTAATTAGAGGGTTTCTAGAATGATAATATTTAGACCAATCTTCTGTAAGTAGCTGATTCTTCCCACGTGTTATCTCTAATAATTCTGTTCCTGGGTAGGGCACAACAAACTTTCCTAAAGAAGCATTTGGAAGGTGTTTTCTATTTTTGTAAAGAAAGTCAACAGTTTCCCAAATGGTCCCATAATCTTCACCAGGATTACCCGCCATGAAGTAGGCAATGGGAGTGATACCTACATTTTCTGTAATTTTTAATGCCCTTTCTGCTTGCTTAATGGTAATTCCTTTTTTAATATTTTTCAATATTTTCGGACTGCCCGATTCTATACCAAAACCTACTCTAGTGCATCCTGCTTGTTTCATTTTAGTCAACATTTCATTGGAAACATTAGGAACTCTAGTACTGCAAGCCCATCTTACGTCCAATTTACGTCTCATAATTTCATTGCAAGTTTCAATTACCAAAGATGGACGCAATGTGAAAGTATCATCGCTAATATTTATTTGCCGAATGCCAAATCTTTCCACAATCTCCTCAATCTCGTCGCATATATTAATTGCGCTCCGATACCTTGGTTTTCTTCCGAACACGACGTTTGAGGCACAAAATATGCATTTAGAAGGACATCCACGGCTTGTCATCATTGCAGTTATAGGTTTTTTAGGATCGAAGCCAGGATATCTTATTTTATATTCGGAATTTTTTAGTAATTCTCGTGCTGGGAAAGGTAGATCATCCAAATTTTGAATATATTCCCTGTCAGGATTATCTATTAATCCGTTACCCTGTCTGAATGATATACCTCTAACACCTTCTAAGTTTTCATTTTGTTCTAATGCTTGAATAAGTTCAAGAAAGGTAAGCTCGCCTTCTCTCCGAACTACAATATCAATATTTTTGTTTCGCAATAAGTCATGTGGCAAAGCCGAGGCATGTGGTCCGCCCACAACAACTATGTTCCCGCAATCATGGGCAGCCTCTGCAATCTTTAGGGCTTCATTGAGCATTGATGTTAGAAAACTTATTCCTACTATGTCATAAGAACTGAGTGAGGATCTCAAATCATCAAAACCAGGTTCAACATTAAAGTCTCTGATTACAGGCGAGTATCCATGCTTTTTCAAAATGGCGGCAACATATGCTAAACCAAGAGGAGGGGCAATAGTATCTGTCTCACTATATGGGGGATATGTTAATAATATCTTAATAGAACCACCTCTAGGGAAATATTTGTGAATTAAGCAATCTTTTTATTATTTTATAATAACAATTGTAATAGTAAATATCGTTTAGCATGTTTTTACCTTCTTCCAAATCTTTCGATAACCAATTGCTCTGATATTCATTAATTACATGGCAGATTTTACTCGATGATGAAATATGACTTAACCCTTTTATATTTTTGGCTATATGCAAAATCGTTCCGTTGCTTAAATGCGTTATGAAGTTAATGATAAACTAATCCTCTCTTCATTATAGAATCCTTAACTCAAATAGTGATATCGGAATTACACCTCGCAATAAATCTATTACTTGAATTTAATGATGTATCTAGCATGAGAATTAGCATCATTTAAATATCATATAATGGGTTAGCATTTTTATGGAAGATTACCCAATTGAGTTAAAAAAAGTAATTTCGGATGCAGTATCGAGGAGCGTTGCGGGAGCAAAGAAGATAGGAATACTATTTTCAGGTGGTCTGGACAGCTCGCTAATAGCCTTGCTAGCTAAAGAGCACGAAGAAAATGCCCAAATCACCCTTTATACTGTAGGCACACCCGGCTCTCATGACCTCTCTAACGTTGATCGGGCTTCGAAGTTACTGGGTTTGGATTCAAAAAAAATACTTGTTCATGGAGAGGACATGATCATCGCGATCCCAAAACTCGCAGAAATCATAGATTCCCATCACCCAGTAAAAATCTCCTTTGAATTACCACTTTTTCTGGCCTTGGCAAATGTAGATGAGAAATTGATACTCAGCGGTCAGGGTGCGGATGAACTTTTTGGAGGGTATGCAAGATATCTCAAAATGGAAAAAGAGGAATTGAGGAAGGCCATGGAAAAGGACATAATGGATTTGATAAAGACGGACTTAAAGATGGATTATAAAATAGCAGAACACTTTGATAAGGTCCTTAAAACGCCATATCTGGACGGAAATATGGTAAGAACAGCGATGCAGATTCCTATTGAGTATAAGGTGAATGAAGGCCAGAGAAAAATCGTTTTAAGGGAGGTAGCTTTGCAGTTGGGATTGCCTGCTGAGCTTGCAAACAAACAGAAGAAGGCATCGCAATATAGCTCAGGGATTTTGAAGGAACTCAGAAAAATGGCCAAAAAGAAAGGTATGGGAGTCAATGAACTTATAGAAAGTTTGCTGTAAAGTTGAGTTGAATAGGGTTTCCAAATGGATTTCCCAGGTGATTGATAATTCTATCTCATTTTGTGTAGAAAGAGGCGAGGCAGAATGGAAATAGAGGCGGATATGGGAGCCTATTTTGACAGCCACACAAATAACAACCGCAAGCTTTATAACAAATAAAATCATGGACAAAAGGCTAAATATGGAGGCTTTCTTTGGTAATTAGAAGTAAGGCGCCTTTAAGGATAAGCTTTGCCGGTGGTGGAACAGACGTACCTCCCTATCCTGAGGAGAGGGGCGGAGCAGTGCTCTCCACAACTATCAACAAATACGCGTATGCCACTCTCATACCTAGAGACGATGACACTATCAACGTCAAATCATTGGATTATGACATAGTTGCAAAGTACCGTACCGATGAGAAGCTTTTTTACGATGGTGAGCTTGACTTGGTGAAGGCTGTGATCAACAATATGGAGGCAAAGCGTGGTCTTGACCTATTCATGCACAGCGATGCACCTCCAGGCTCAGGTTTGGGCTCCTCATCTACCGTGGTAGTTACTCTGGTCGGCTTGTTCCAGAAATGGCTAAACATACCACTGACAGACTACGATATAGCTGAGCTTGCGTACAAGATAGAGAGAAAGGACATAGGTGTTAAGGGCGGAAAGCAGGATCAATATGCCGCTACATTTGGCGGATTCAACTACATCGAATTCCATGCTCAGTCCACGATAGTCAATCCCCTGAGAATCAAGAGGGACATACTGAATGAGCTTGAATACAGGCTCCTGCTCTGCTACACAGGAAGAACGAGACTGTCAGCCAACATACTCAAGGAGCAGATTGAGAAATTCGTCAAGAAAGAAAAACAGTCTGTAGAGGCTTTGGATGAGATAAAAGCGATATGCGTAGACATGAAGAATGCATTGCTTAAAGGTCGTCTTGATGAATTTGGAGAGCTTTTGCATCAAGGCTGGATGCATAAGAAGAAGCTCGCCTCAAAGATAACCAATCCCGAGATAGACAAACTCTATGAAACCGCCAGGGAACATGGTGCCATCGGTGGAAAAATCCTTGGTGCTGGCGGAGGGGGATATCTGCTATTGTTCTGTGAATTCGACAAGAAGCATATTCTCGCAGAGAAGCTGGAGAATCTTGGGGGACAGATCGTGGATTTTGGCTTTGATTTCAAAGGCCTACAGACATGGGGGTTGGACTAAGGAGATGTTGAATATGGAGGGACTAGTTAGAAAGAAGCTGCAGGAAAGTGCCGATATTAAACTCAGCCTGGATGCAGGAATCATTATCGATATAGCGAATGTTATCATTAAGACCTACAAAAAAGGAGGAAAAGTGTTGCTCTTCGGTAATGGAGGCAGTGCAGCGGATGCACAGCACATAGCAGCTGAGCTTGTGGGCAAGTACAAGATGATAAGAGAACCTCTGCCTGCAATCGCGCTCTCCACAAACACCTCGATATTGACCGCTTGTGCAAACGACTATGGTTACGAGACCGTATTTGCAAAGCAAGTTCAGGCNNTTCAGGCCTTAGCGAAGGAGGGAGATGTTGTCATAGGGATAAGCACTAGTGGCTCTTCTCCTAATGTCCTTGAAGGAATTAAAGCTGCTAAGGAGAAAGGCGCATTTACCATCGGTTTCACAGGCGAGGGAGGCCGCGAGCTGGGTAAGAATGTGGATATCTGCTTGGCTGTGCCTTCAAAAGACACGCCCAGGATCCAGGAGGCGCATATAACTGCAGGACATATCGTATGTTACCTGGTGGAAAATGAGCTTTTTGGAACAAAGAGTGAAAAATAGGTTATGAGCATGGCGAATCGTGCGGTCTTTTTTGATAGGGACGGTGTCATAAATAAGGAGGTGAATTATCTCGACTCTATCGATAAGGTGGAAATATTACCAGGCATTGCAGAGGCTATCAAGTTACTCAACGATAACAAACTTAAGGTTGTAGTTGTAACCAACCAATCCGGGATAGCTCGAGGATATTTTACTGAGGATACATTGAAAGGCATTCATGAATTCATCCTTGGGGAGTTAAATAAAAAATCAGCTTTTATAGATGCGATCTATTACTGCCCGCACCACCCTAACGATGATTGTGAATGTCGAAAACCTAGGACTGGACTGATAAAAAGAGCCGAGGAGGAGCTAGACATAGACATTAAAAACTCCTACTTTATCGGTGATAAGGTCACGGACATAAAGGCTGGATTGAACGCAGGATTAAAATGCATACTTGTATTGACGGGTTATGGCAAGGATGAGAGAACAAAGCTTAATGATTCGGGTTTGGAAGTGGATTTTGTCGCTCGAGACCCGCTTTCTGCCGTGTTTTGGATCTTAAAGTGGTGTGACGTTTGAAGATAGTTCATGTAGCTATAAGATTTCCCCCTGCAAAGGGCGGTGGGGAGCAGCATGTATACAACCTTGCCAAACAACAGGTGAAGATGGGACATGAGGTTCATGTTATAACCACCGACCTCACAAAAGAGATCCCAAGGGAATTTGATAGAAATTTACCAAGCAAGGATGTGCTGAGTGGTATTAAAGTCATGAGGATGAAGGCTTACCCAACGTTTTTTCCAGTCTGGGGCTACGGCTCAATATTTTTCGGTTTGAGAAGGGCTTTGGATGGGATAAAACCGGATATTGTACATACTCATTCCTATGGGTATTTTCATTCGGACAAACTTGCACGTCTCAAGAAAAAATCGAAATGGAAGCTTGTAATGACATCGCATGGATTTACACCAGGGAGAGGTGTTTTTAGACGTGTAAAGAACTTATACACAAAACTCATAGGCAAGAGAACCGTAAAAAAGCTCGACGGTGCAATTGCACTATCGGAAAAAGATAGAAAAGTTTTTAAGGAACTGGGTGCCAGAAATACCTTCGTGATACCAAACGGATTGAATTTGGCTATGTTTGAAAATCTACCGAGTGGGGATGTCTTTAGAGAGACCTACGGAATTAAGGGAAGGATGATTTTAAGTGTTGGCAGGCTTGAAAAAATAAAAGGATATAACCTTCTGATAGGAGCATTTTCAAATATCATAAAAGATTTTCCGGACACCATTCTTGCAATTGTTGGTGAAGACTGGGGTGAATTGGCAAGTTTGAAAAAACTTGTGGAAGAGCTAAATTTAGACGGTAAGGTTATATTTACAGGCAATATTCCCTATGAGAAAATACCCGAGGTTTACGCAGCTGCTGATATTTTTGTATTGTCTTCCTTAAGTGAAGGACTGCCCACCGCGTTGCTTGAGGCCATGGCCTGCGGAATCCCAATTATAGGTACGGATGTTGGCGGGGTTTCTGAGAGTTTAGGTAACTGCGGGATTTTGGTAAAGCCTGATTCTGCAGAGATCTTAGAGGCTTTGAAAAAACTCTTCAAGGATGAGGATCTGAGAAGAAGGCTTAGTAAATGCGAAAAGGAAAGAATTCATCGATTCGACTGGAGAATAATCGCAAAGGAAGCCTTAGAGGTTTATGAAGAGTTGCTAGCAAAACCAAAGAAAGAAAATATGGGCAGATAAGCGGATAATCCAAAATATTTTATAATAGCTGGTAGGTATCATCCATATATGGCCTATGAAGATCAAAATCATCTAGCGGAGGTATGGAGAAAATATGTTGGCTCTGCCGACGATGTTTTGAAACCCAGGCCTCCGAAATACTGGTCTTTACCTGAGAATATTTCGACTTTTTTAGATGCAGGTTGTGGGCGGGGAAGCTATGTTGCTTTCGCAAGTAGTAAAGGAGCAAGAGCCATAGGTATCGATATCGTGTCTGGCGGCATGAAAATCGCAAAAAAGAACAGCACAGGTGAATTTCTCGTGGGTGATGTTAGAGCGCTACCAATTAAGGACGATTATTTCGATTATGTGGTGTCTTATGGAGTTGTTGAGCACTTCAAAGAAACTGATAAGGCTTTGAGGGAAATCTTCAGGGTGTTAAAACCTGGTGGCACCGCCGTAATCAGCGTCCCGGGTCTCATAACCCTGCATTGGCTCACTAAGACCTTCAGCAAAGCCGTGGGAACATGGGGTTGCGGCTATGAAAGGTCGTTTACACCTTGGGGATTTAAAAAAATGTTAGAGAATGAAAACCTTAAGGTCGTGGACGTAAAAATCGCCGAAACAGGAATATTCGATTTCCCGAAATACCCTAGTCTCGCAAAATTCATAGGTTTTTTTGATAGACCTTTGGCAAGATCCAAATTAGGCGGTAGATTCATCTTTGCGAAATGTCAGAAGGGCTTGGAAGCAAGGTAAAAAATCTCATCCTTCACCACGCCATATCGGATGCGATTCGAGCAACTTCTTCTTCTGCATGTCCCAGCAGTACACCTTCTCGAACATCTTTCTTCCGTTATTCGCTTTCTCTCCCGCTTCGTCAGGATGCTCATAAAAATGCATTACCGCCTTTGCGATCCCTTCAATGTCCATTGGATTCACAGCTAGACCGCAGTTGCTTTCTTCCACCACGATCTTTCTCATATTCGGAAAATCGCTCACGATCATTGGAACAGAAAAACTCATATAATCGAATAGTTTGTTTGGCACCCTTGCTATTTCGTTTGCGCTCAAAGGCTGGAATAAGGCCGTGCCCACATCAAAAGCTGCAATATGCCTCAAAAGAGCATCACTCTGTATCCTCCCTGTGAATACGACTCTTCCCTTCTCCTCTTTTGCTGCGGCATATCTCCTTGCCTTTTCGAGATTTTCCTCTATACCACTTCCTCCTGCGACAAGAAACTTGATGTTCTCTGGAAGTTTACTCAGGCAATCTATCGTTTGTTGCAGACCGTTTTCTAAACTGGCGGCACCTGCAAATCCGATGATAAAATCGTCTTTCTCAAAACCCAACTGGTTTTTCATTCTTTCGATATCGCCTTTACCAATACTTGGTGCTGCATCTATGCTCTTGGAATTGTATAGCGTTGTTGCGGGAAAGCCCATGCCCTTGAACTTCTCTGTGAGGTCATCTCCATAGGTATAACTGTGTGTGACATGCCTCAATAGCCTTTTTTCTAAGGCTGCAAAGCCCTTCGCCTCAAATCTACTGTTCAGGGCCACCATTTCGGGCCAGTTCTCATGCGCATCGTAAAATAAAGGCACATTGAGAGCTTTCGCGCCCTTTACCCCTGAAGACAACATCTCGAGATCGTGGCATACAATAGCATTCGGTTTTAGCTCAACGATTTTTCTGGAGATCTCTCTTGTGATTTTTCGATGAGCTAGCACCCTCTTCAAAAAGGATTTTTTTGGTGGCTGTAAAAAGACCCTGTGCACATTGATGCCATCCTTATCCTCAGTGGAAGGAAGCTTTGATGATCCTTTAATCCATGAGATTACAGAAATTTCAATGCCATTCTCTCTAAGTACCTGAATCTCTTTCATGGCTCGAACGACAGGCCAAGGCGTGAAGAGATCAGCATGCAAGACAAAGCATACCCTTTTCATGTTTAGATACCTCTCAGATTGTGATGGTTGAGTATAACAATATCGATGTATGCGAAATATGATAATGAACGTTATGGTTATTATCTATTTGTAGTAAATTAATGGTAATATATAAACGTGATTAAGATATGGGCTTGCTGTATAGGTTTGCCACTGGGCTGTTAAAACGATTTTTTATTGATTCTACGGATAGACCTTAGTAGTACCTACAGGTGAACATCAACATGCCGATACACCCTGGCAAATTTATAAATATACTTATTATGATAGCTATTCCTATGAGAGTTCACACCATAGTTGCATACTTCTATCCAAGCACTGGTGGGGTCGAAACCCGTATCCTAGAGGTTTCAAAACGATTGATGTCCAGAGGATGGGATGTCACAGTTCATACATCTGCCAACACTCCGGATAAAAAGGCTTTACCCTTCCAAGAAAAAGTAGAGGGGGTTATGGTACAACGATACAAACCCTTATTTCATAGAGGATTTTACTTGACTTACTGGCGCCCTAAGATCAACGATGGCGATATTATAGACATTCAATCCTATCATCATATTTCTAACTCGATTACAGCCGCAAAGTATCGGAAAAAATATCCCATATTTCTTACCACACACCTCCTTGTAGATACTCATGAACAATGGTTTCATTCCATGTTAAGATCTACATATGATTTGACCCTTGGGAAAAGGGCTCTGAAATACTCGCATAAGATCATAACAATGACCGATGCAGAAAAAGATTGGTGTGTCAAAAGAGGCGCAGATCCGAATAAGATAATAGCAATCCCAAGCGGTGTTGGCGATGAGGCATTTGATCAGTATAACCCTGCAGAAATGAAGGAGAAATACGGGCTAAAAAAATACATACTTTTCATAGGGAGAATGTTCAGGGAAAAGGATCCTATGCACTTGGTTACAGCGTTTTCCAAAATTGCGGAAAAATTCAATGATGTATCGCTTGTTTTCGTGGGGCCGGATCAGGGTGAGACGGGTAAGGTTATGGCTTTGGCCAGAAATTTAAAACTGCACGATAGCGTTATTTGCACGGGAAAAATAGCGGAAAGAGAGAAGTATGAGCTGTTGTCTGGATGCGAGTTTTTTGCTATGCCAAGCAGGTATGAAGCACAGGGCATCGTATTTATCGAAGCTTGGGCACAGAAAAAGGCTGTGATCGGTGCCAAGGTAGGAGGTGTGCCGTACATCGTCAAAGACGGTGAAACTGGGCTGCTGTATGATCATGGTGAGATAGATGCTTTCACAAAACACATTAAGTATCTTCTTGAAAATCCTGAGGTGGCGAAGGCGATGGGAAGGAGAGGTTTTGAGATCGCGTCCAAGGAATATAGGTGGAAGAACGTAATAGACAGGTTAGAATCCTTATATATCGATGCTATTCGTGAATTTGGAAAAAAAGTTTAGTCTGATTTTTAGCAAAGAATAAATACAAATAACAATTTTACTGGGCGAAGTGTGAAGAAATGAGGGTTCTTATAACAGGCATGACAGGATTCATAGGCAGTCATCTCGCAGAGTTCTTGCTGAAGAAAGAGGTAGAAGTGGTGGGCTCGGTTTGGGATAAAACCGAGTTGAAAAATGTAGAGCCTATAAAGGATAAGATTCGAATCTTGGACTGCGATATCAGGGACAGCACACGGGTTTGGGAGATCATCGAGGAGGTAAAGCCAGAAAGGATTTATCATCTCGCAGCGCAGAGCTTTCCCACGGTATCATGGGACGAGCCTGCAAGAACCCTGGAAACCAATGTGCTGGGCACGGCCCATATTTTCGAGGCTATTAGAAAAACCGAGCTTGACACCATCGTGCTCGTAGCCTGTTCAAGCGCTGAGTACGGCTTTGTCTCTGAGAATGAAGTGCCTGTCAAGGAAAGCCATGCCCTCTTGCCACTACATCCATACGGCGTGAGTAAGGTTGGGCAGGATCTGCTCGCCTACCAGTACCACAGAAATTTCGGGATTAAAACCGTCAGAGCACGAATTTTCAACACCACTGGACCGAGAAAGACCGATGATGTTTGTTCAGATTTCACGAGCAGAATAGTTAGGATAGAGAAGGGCATCGACAAAGAGATGTATGTGGGTAACCTTGAGCCGAAAAGAGATATTTCTGATGTGGAGGATGTTGTCAATGCCCTTTGGCTTTTATGCGAAAAAGGTGAGATGGGCGAGGTTTATAACCTGTGTTCCTCCAGAGCCTATAGGATCGAGGATATACTGAACATGGCTATTGAGCTGTCGAATATTGACATTGAGCCTCAAGTTGATCCAAACAAGCTTAGACCTACTGACGAACCCATAATCATGGGCGACAATACCAAAATCAGGGAAGCTTGTGGCTGGGTTCCAAAGATGAGCATGGAGGAAACATTGAGCAGGATGTTGGATTATTGGCGGGGAGTCATTTTATAGCCTTGGTGGACTGTGAAAATGGGCCAACAAAACTGCTCCTTGGCTTGAGATTGGTAAATAGGGGAAAATCGATCTCAACTCAGGTTAAGGTTTGATTCTTGATCAGTTGTAGGTGGGCAATACTTTTGTTCATCTAGACTATGATATTTAACATTAAGAAATTGGTCAAAATAAAATAATGTGTGGGGTGGTGGAAATGAACAAGGAAGCGGAGTGGGCTAAAACCGCACCTTACTGTGAGCTCCACCGCCCCACTAGGAGGTATACTCACAGCAATAGGAATATTGTTTTACCTTATTAAAAAGTTTTTGCTGAATCACTGGTAATTGAGGGT
>JABAOF010002128.1_pt2 | contig 23398 bp, 20 predicted proteins | sample 7062171 | NCBI WGS metagenome assembly JABAOF01 (sample SAMN14538628, study PRJNA623070) | marine sediment metagenome | biome: marine biome [ENVO:00000428]; feature: marine pelagic biome [ENVO:01000023]; material: deep marine sediment [ENVO:00002113] | place: India: Gulf of Khambhat ...
GGTTCTGCTCGCAAGTATACCGCTTTTTACAAGGTGGGTGTCTACGGCGGGATTTCGACCGGCTATACTGTGGGCTGTTGTTTAAGGTGTGTTTATTGCTGGGTGGGCTGGTCCAGAGATTTCCCTGAATCTCAAGGTAAGTTCTACACGCCAAAACAGGCTTTCCAGAATCTATCTTTTCATGCCAAGAAAAAAAGAGTCTCGAAACTTAGAATCTCGGGAGGAGAGCCCACTGTGTGCAAAGATCATCTGTTAGGAGTACTTGAGCTTGTAAAGACCACCAGATACCTTTTCATACTGGAGACCAACGGCATTCTTTTGGGCCACGACCCAGGTTACGCAAAGGAACTGGAGCAGTTCAGTTCCAACCTCCACGTCCGCGTGTCCTTGAAGGCTGGCACGCCCGGGGGATTTCAAAAGCGAACCGGTGCCGCCGGAAAGTTCTATGAGCTACCGTTTATGGGGATCAAGAATTTGGCGCAAACCAAACTGGACTTCCACGTCGCCTGCATGAGCGATCCCCGGGTTATGCCAAAAGAAGAAAGACATGTCGTGATCTCGAAGCTAAAGCAGCTGGGATATGAAGACTACCTGGAAGAGGAATATTGCGATCCCTACGCCACCGCATTGGCTCGTATGGAAAAAGCGGGTGTGGATTTGCTCACCGATTAAGCCCGTATAGGGGAGGTGATTGAGATGAAGATTCTGGCAATCTCGGACTGGCATGGAGAAAAAAAGGTTTTACCCCTGCTGGCCTCAACCGTCAAAGGTCTCTCTCTGGATTTGATTGTATTTACCGGCGACATATTACGGTGGAAAGCCAAATGCTCGGAATGGGCCAATGCAAAGAAGGAAGATCGAATCCCGGAAAGGAACCTGTCCGAGATTACGGAGGAGATCAGGAGGAACGAAGAGCTTTATGCCACTTTCTACGACACGGTGAAGAGCCTTGATCTTCCATTCTTTGCCATTCCGGGTAATGTGGATTCGCCTTTGTCTCAGTACATCAAGACGGGGTGGCAAAACGTGAAACAGAATTCCAACCTTCATATGGTTCATTCTAACTTTTTTGCCAAGGAGGGATTTGCTGTCGCTGGCTTCGGGGGCGAGATAACCGAAGACGATAAAGAAGACTTCTTTGTCCTGCAATTCCCCAGATGTGAACTTGAATCGGGACTGAGCTTCCTTTCCAGCGTCTCACATGAAAAGATCCTCTTGACTCACGCTCCGCCACTGGGTTCTTTGGACAAAGATGACGGGAAACACAAGGGAAGCGTCGTGATAAACGATCTGATCGAAAGATTCCAGCCTACCTGGGCGTTTTGCGGTCATGCTCACGGGGCCAAGGGAATTGAGATGATCGGTGATTGCACGGTGCTTAATCCCGGTGCCCTGAAAAGCGGCTTTTATGCCCGCGTAGACACGGAAAAGAAAAAGGTGGAACTCAAGAGCCTGTGATCAAAAGGCTTGGCGTGATCCACTCGAGCGATCTTGCCTTAACATCTCCTCCTGAGAACGGGACGCTGCCCCTCCTTTGTGTCGAGCTCAGACAGGACTGTGAAACCTCTTTCCCCGGCGTTTTTTCCGATCATGCAGGTGAGGACGCCGTATTCGGCTTCGATTAAAAGGGGGGGATACGCGACCAGGTAAGGTTTACCCTCAATCATCGCCAGCCAACAGGCGATTTTTGCCTTGCATCAGCTCGAAAACCTGGATTTGTATTTGGTCTGTACACTTTATCCCACCTTTTCATTTGACATGGAAATCGTTGGGCGTTATTTTGAGATAAGAACAATTCACTTGCAATGGCATGAGAAACAAAGAGTTTATAGAAAAGCTCAAGGGCACAATACGCCGTTGTGAGCTTCTGCAGAAGGGTGATCGGGTTCTGGTGGCGCTCTCCGGCGGACCGGATTCGGTGGCTCTGCTTTATGGTCTACTTTCAATTAAACCCGAATTTAACCTCCGGCTGTCTGTGGCTCACCTGAATCATAAGTTGAGAGGCACTGAGTCCGACCAAGATGAGAAGTTTGCCAGAAGCTTAGCTTCAGGTTTGAAGCTGGAGTTTTTCTCCAAAAGAGTCGACGTGAAAACGGAAGCCAAGAAGAAAAAATTAAGCATAGAGGAAGCTGCCAGGGAGGTGCGCTATCAGTATCTGGAGAAGATAGCCGGGCAAATCAATGCTGACAAGATCGCCGTGGGGCACCAGGCGGACGATCAGGCAGAGACGTTTTTGATGAGGCTTTTTCGGGGGGCAGGAGGGGTCGGTCTTTCCGGTATCCCTGCCAGAAGAGGCAGAATCATCCGGCCCTTAATCCAGATCAGAAGGGAGGAGATCAAAAAATTCCTGAAGGAGAACAAAATCCCTTACAGGCTGGATTCGTCTAACTACCTGAGCGATTATTTCAGAAATAGAATCAGACTCACGCTCTTACCCAAAATCAAAAAGGAGTTCAACCCCAAGATAGTCGAATCTCTGAATCGAACCGCAGATATCATCTCCCTCCAGCAGGAATACATCTGGAAAAAATGTGAACAGATCATAGAAGATATTGGTAAGAGAAGAAAAGACAAGATAATTCTTGATTCAAACGAGTTCGCAGCCTGCGACAGGTGTTTGCAAAGGGAAATGACCCGGCTCTGCGTCAAAGACCTAAAGGGAGACCTAAATCAGCTTTCTTTCGAGTCGGTAGATCGAGCCTTAAACTTGATTGGTCAGAAAAAGAGCGGCAAGAAAGTCAAATTGGCTGGCAAAATATGGGTCGAACTCGGCGGAAAAGAGTTGGCCTTCTATGAAGAAAAGCCGGCGAAGCATGACTACTCCCTTACTCTTCCTGGACAGGTGAATCTGAAGGACTGGGGGATAAAGATAAAATCAGAGATCATCAAAAAGAGGTCTGTTCAGGAGAATCTGTTCACGCAGGACCAGAGCGTCGCTTTTTTTGATTGGGACAAATTAAAGGGTCCGTTTCGCCTTCGCACACGCAACAGGGGAGATAAATTCAGGCCTCTGGGAATGAAGGGGACCAAAAGCCTTGCCGACTTTCTAATAGATGCCAAGGTACCTCGACACATACGGGATGAGGCAGCCATTTTGACTTCGAAAGGCAAGATTGCCTGGGTGGTGGGGTACCGGATGAGCGATGAGTTTAAAGTGACTCGCCAGACAAAAGAAGTGCTTAAGATTAAAGCAATATTTTCAGATTCTTAGAACGCGACGGGTTCGTTTAACGTTATAGTTTATGCGGGCGCTGCAGAAAAGCTCCGTCAGGCTGGCGGGTAAAATCACCAATGATTACACGGTTGGTAAACCCGCACCGGCAGCCAGACCGGAAGAGAAGTCGCCGGCTTGTTTTTGTGATAGATTCGGTATTCGCAGTAGGCGGCCATGCCCGCAAACATCCATGGCGAATGACCTAACGGATTGAAGATTTGGGCATAAATATCGGGGGTCGGCACGTAATAATAGTGTGAGATTCAACAGATTCTGGTCTCAGCCCGGCATATATCAGCAAACCGCAACGTGACCAAAACTTCGGAGAATCTCAAGATTAGAGCCCGGCCAAATTAAAGGAAGAGCCAAACCTTGAGCTAGATCCAGGCGAGGAGGGAATTTCCGGGGGATGATTTGACGGCTGGAAATGTTGGCTAATTGGAGTTATCGGTATCTGAACTACGTACGAACTAGTTCTTGATGTGTGACACGCAATTGCGGAGGCGACGTGCAAGGAAGTGAGCAAGCTGTATGAGTCTATTCAGAAGAAACTCAGGTGATGAGGAAAAAAGGGCCGGTCCTCCCCGGCGCCCTCCTCCCTCAAGACGACCTCCCGAGCGCAAAAAGGAGGAATTCAGATGGCGCAAGGGTCGGACTCTGCTGTTCTGGGCGATCCTTCTGCTGTTGGCTATAACCGTAATCCAGATCTATTCTGGCAGCAAGAGGGATGCAGTCACCATCACCTACACCGAGTTCATGCAGGAGCTGGAGAGATCTAACATCAAGAAGGTGACCCTCGTGGAGAAGGATATCGAGGGGGAGTTCGTAAGCCAGATATCCAAAACCGTGGGGAAAAGAACCGGCAGTTTCAGGAAGTTTAAACTTCATATTCCGTTTGAGGACCCCTCACTCTTGGAGAGGCTGGAGGAAAAAAATGTGGAGATAGATGCGGAGCCACCCAGCACCAATTGGTCCGGAATTATTCTGACCTCGCTTCCCTGGATAATTCTGATCGTGTTTTGGCTTTTCATGATCAGGCAGATGCAGGGCGGGCCAAAAGGGGTTTTCTCGTTTGGGAAAAGCAGGGCCAGGCTCCTCTCCGGCGATCGGCCCAAGGTGACCTTTCAGGATGTGGCCGGGGCGGAAGAGGCCAAGCAGGAGCTTCGAGAGATAATAGAGTTTTTGAAGGATCCCGCGAAATTCCAGAAGCTGGGTGGTAAAATCCCCAAGGGGGCACTCCTTCTGGGAGCTCCCGGAACGGGAAAGACCCTTCTGGCCAGGGCTGTGGCCGGAGAGGCTGGCGTACCCTTCTTTAGCATGAGTGGATCTGATTTCGTGGAGATGTTCGTGGGAGTGGGGGCTTCCCGAGTAAGGGACCTGTTCGAGCAAGGCAAGAGAAATGCGCCATGTATTATCTTTATCGATGAACTCGATGCAGTTGGCAGACACCGGGGAGCCGGTCTGGGAGGTGGACATGACGAAAGGGAGCAAACGCTAAATCAGCTTCTGGTAGAGATGGATGGGTTTGAATCCAACGAGGGAGTAATTCTTTTGGCTGCCACCAATCGTCCGGACGTGCTTGACCCCGCCCTCTTAAGACCGGGAAGGTTCGACAGGCAAATCGTCGTTGATACACCCGACGTGAAGGGCAGAGAAGGAATACTCAAGGTGCATACCCGCAAGATTCCACTGGACTCGGATGTGAATCTCTCCATACTGGCGCGCGGAACTCCCGGTCTCTCGGGTGCCGATTTGGCCAACATCGTAAACGAGGCTGCCCTCCTGGCCGCCAGGAGAAATCACAGTAAAGTCACCATGCCCGACTTTGAGGATGCCAAGGACAAGGTGATGATGGGAACCGAAAGAAGGAGTCTGGTGATAAGCGAGGAGGAGAAGAAACTGACCNNACTGACCGCCTATCATGAGTCCGGGCATGCTCTCATCGGCAAGCTGGTTCCCGGCTCCGATCCGGTTCACAAGATGACCATCATCCCCAGGGGTCTGGCTCTGGGCATCACGCATTATCTCCCCATAGACGAAAAACATACTCATTCCAAGAAGTATTTGGAGACCAAATTGCTGCATCTTATGGGAGGACGGGTGGCGGAGAAACTGGTGTTTGATGAGTTATCCACGGGAGCTGGCAACGATATAGAGACAGCCACGGAGCTGGCACGAAAGATGGTCTGCGAATGGGGAATGAGCGAAAGATTGGGTCCTCTGACCTTCGGCAAGAAGGAGGAACAGATATTCCTGGGCAGAGAGATAGCCACTCACAGGGATTATAGCGAATACACCGCCCAGGAGATCGACAAGGAGGTCAGAAGGATAGTGGAAGAGGCGGAAAAGAAAGCCACCGAGCTTCTGAGTGCCAACATAGATAAGCTTCACCTTCTGGCCAAAGCTCTTCTGGAACGGGAGATTCTGGATGGGGACCAGATCGACAAAATCCTCAAGGGTGAAAAATTAGCCCCGATTCGGCTGGAGACGGAGAAAGAGAAATCGTAATCCAGCTTTCCCCAATCGCCAGAATGGACAAGAGGAAAATTCAAAAAGCGGTAAGAGGGATTCTGGAGGCGGTGGGGGAAGACCCACAAAGGGATGGGCTGCGTGAAACTCCCAGAAGAGTGGCCGACTTCTACCAGGAGATCTTTGCCGGACTCTCTGAAAATCCTGAGGCTCAGATCAAGCTCTATTCTGCCCCCAATCAGGATGAGATGATCATCGCCAAGGACATCTTCTTCCACTCGCTTTGCGAGCATCATCTCCTTCCCTTCTTCGGAAAGGCTCATATTGCCTACGTCCCCGCGGATAACAAGATAACCGGATTCTCAAGGCTGGTGCGGGTGGTGGAGGTGCTGGCCAGAAGACCCCAACTGCAGGAACGCCTTACCGCTCAGATCGCAGACGTTCTGATGAAGGTTCTCCGGTCCAAGGGGGTACTGGTCATCATGGAGGCAGAACAGACGTGCCTTAGCATGCGCGGATTGAAAAAACCGGGCTCTGTAACCATCACCTCAGCCGTGAGGGGAACGCTAAAGAAAGACGCCCTCAGAAAAGAAGCCCTTGCCTTGATAAAGGGATTCATCCCGGAAGACTCAACGTCAGGAAAACTGAATTCCAGAAAATCTACTCGTGTCAAGAAGTAGGCTCATCCACCCGGTCCTTGAAACATCGGTTTTCCTTCTGTACATGCCGGCACAGGAAAACCGCAAACCCTGTTAATACTGCTGCACCAAAGCAAGAGCGGCGATAGGGAGAGGAAAGAAAACGCCCAGCCCAAAATTGAAAGAACACGTGAAATGAACGTTCAGTTCAGGGGAAAAAACCTGGATTTGTCTTCTCGAACTCATCTGATGGGGATTTTAAACGTTACCCCCGATTCTTTCTCTGACGGAGGCAGATTCTTTAAATCAGAGGATGCAGTAAGGCAGGGTATGAAGATGGCTGAAGAGGGAGCAGACTTGATCGACGTGGGAGGGGAATCCACCCGTCCCGGATCAGATCCGCTCCCAAAAGAAGAGGAACTTTCCCGGGTGATTCCGGTGATCAGCTCTCTGGTCAAAAAGACAGACATTCCCATCTCCATTGATACCTATAAAGCTGACGTAGCCAGACAGGCTCTGGATGCAGGGGCGCAGATGATCAATGATATCAGTGCACTGTGGTTTGATCCAGAGATGAAAAAGGTGGTCAGAGAGTTCCAAGTGCCCGTCGTGCTGATGCACATCAAGGGCACTCCCAAAAACATGCAGAAGGATCCCTCATATGAAGATGTAATCCCGGAGATCACGGAGTATTTGAAACAGAGTATAGAAATCGCCCAGGATGGTGGAATTGACAGACACAAGATCATAATCGATCCGGGGATAGGATTCGGAAAAAGGCTTCAGGACAACTTAAATATCTTGAAAAACCTGAAAGAATTCTCTATATTGAAGTGCCCCATACTGATTGGCGTCTCGCGAAAGTCGTTCATCGGCAAAATATTGGACCTGCCGGTGGAGGAACGATTAGAAGGGAGCTTGGCCGCTTTAGCCGCGGCAGTCATGAACGGAGCGAACATAGTCCGGGTACACGACGTTAAACAGAGTAAGAGAGTAGCTGGAGTGGCGGATGCCATCTTAAGAGCGAATTAAAAACGAAGACCTTCCAATGGATTTATTTCACATCAGTTTTTTAAGGTTCACCGTGGTCGATCTGATCGATGCTGCCGTGGTGGCATTTCTGTTCTACCGGGTATTGGTCTTGATGAAAGGGACCCGGTCGGCACAGATCGTTTTAGGGCTTTTCTTGCTTTTTGCCATTTCTTTTCTGGCCTTCTGGTTTCGCTTGGAGGGACTCAAATGGCTCATAACCAACATAGCTACCGTTGGGATCTTGGTTCTGGTGATTGTATTTCAGCCGGAATTGAGAAACGCCCTGGCTCAGATAGGACACAACAAGCTTTTCCGTCTGTTCTTTAGATACGAGAAGAGCAAGATCTTAGATGAACTGGCCAGAGCGGCAATCAGGCTTTCTCAGCTGCGTTATGGTGGGCTTCTGGTGATCGAAAGGGAAATAGGTCTGAAGAATTTCGTCGACACCGGGAAATCCGTCAATGCGGAGGTCTCGGCTGATCTTTTGGTAACCATATTCACTCCCTACACGCCTCTTCACGACGGAGCGGCGATAATACAAGGAGACTATGTGGTCGCGGTCGCTTGCACCCTTCCCCTCACCCAGAATCCTCGCTACGCCAAGGTCTTCGGGATGCGGCACAGGGCCGCCATCGGAGTGACGGAGGAATCAGATGCCATTGCCATGGCAGTCTCGGAGGAGACCGGAAACATATCGATTGCCTATAAGGGGATCCTGTACGAAAAGATCGACAAGTCGGTGCTAAAAGAGAAGTTGGTCAAAATGACAAAACCAGGGTAATCGATCAAGCCCTCGTTTCTATCGGAAAAGTGCCATGCTATTGGTCGATTATGCGGAGATTTCCGTCAAAGGGGGAGATGGCGGCAGAGGATGCGTCAGCTTCAGGCGAGAGAAGTTCGTGCCCAGGGGAGGTCCGGATGGGGGCGATGGCGGCGACGGAGGTGACGTGATCGTACGGGTGGATCCTCACATGACCACCTTACTGGATCTACGGTATAAAAGATGCTACAAGGCAGAAAATGGAAAGCCAGGAGAAGGCGCATTAAAGCACGGGAGAAAAGGTAAAGACGTTTCAATTAAGGTCCCTCCCGGCACCATCATCAAAGAGTTGGAAAACGGAAAAATCTTGGCCGATCTCACCGAAAAAGGTCAGAGCATAGTGGCAGCCTGCGGCGGCAAGGGGGGCAGAGGAAATGCCTGGTTCAAATCGCCTACTCTCCAAGCTCCCAGAAAGTGGGAGTCAGGAGCCAAGGGGGAACAAAAAAAGCTCTGCCTCGAATTGAAGCTTCTGGCCGATGTGGGAATTGTGGGGCATCCGAACGTGGGCAAGTCAACCCTTCTGTCCCGGCTGTCATCTGCCAGGCCCAAAATAGCGGACTATCCTTTTACCACTCTCAGTCCAAACCTGGGAATGGTTAAACTGGATGATCACCGAAGTTTTGTTCTGGCAGATATACCCGGACTGATCGAAGGGGCTCACCGGGGAAAAGGTTTGGGGACTGAGTTTCTTAAGCATATTCAAAGAACAAAACTGCTTCTGTATCTTTTGGACGTCACCTCTCATGATATCAAAAGCGATTATCAGGCACTTCTGAAGGAGATCAGGCTTTTTGACCGTCTCCTTTCTCGACGTCCCAAGGTGGTGGCTTTGAACAAGATCGATCTTCTGCCAGAAAACGAAAGGCCGAAGATTGGTAGCGGCAAGACCCCGGTGTGTCATCTCTCCGCCCTAACCGGGGAGGGGATAGAAGGTCTTTTGAAAGTCGTCGGATCCAAGTTGAAGGAAATCGAGAATAAAAACTGACGGAATGCTTAGGATCTGGCGGCTTATCTCAGAAGGCGCGAGGACCGCATTTTGGATTCTTCTGAACTGAAAAGCTGGCTGGCTCTTTTGACCGTCCCCAAGATCGGGCCGATCCGCTACATCTGCTTGGTGAAGCACTTCGGTTCCCCGGAAGGGGCCTTATCTGCGGGGGAGAAGGAACTGGCTGAACTGCCCGATGTGGGACCGGTGATTGCCTCCAACATAAGAAACAAGGTTTCCTGGGAGGAGGCAGAAAGACAGCTGAGCCTCATGGAGAAAAACCAGGTGCAGGTGGTCACCTTCAAAGACGAAACCTACCCCCAAAATCTTCTGTCCATTTACGACCCTCCAGCGCTGCTTTTCGTCAAAGGGGAGCTGAGTCCGGATGATCAGAATGCGGTGGCCATAGTGGGATGCCGGTCCGCCTCCTCCTACGGGAAATGGATCACCGAAAGAATTGGAGGAGAGCTGAGCAAGAGAGGAGTTACCATAGTCAGTGGAATGGCGCGAGGCATAGACTCCATCGGACATCTGGCCGCCTTGAAGGAGAACGGAAGAACTCTGGCCGTATTGGGATCAGGGCTGGATGTGCTCTACCCCCCGGAAAACAGGAAGCTCGCAGCACGGATCGCCTCATCGGGAGCCATCCTCTCCGAGTTTTTGTTTGGCACCAAACCTGAAGCCCCCAATTTCCCCAGACGAAACAGGCTGATAAGCGGGCTGTCTTTGGGGGTGGTGATAGTGGAGGCAGGGAGCAAAAGCGGAGCCCTGGTGACCGCACATTGCGCCTTAGAGCAGAACCGGGAGGTCTTCGCCGTCCCCGGAAACCTGGGCTCGAAAACCAGCGAGGGAACGAACAGACTGATAAAAGAAGGAGCGAAGCTGGTTACCTCGGTGGAAGACATCTTGGAGGAATTGAGAGTGAACGCCAAGGGAGGCCCATCCGTCTCCTATGTTCAGAAGGAAAGGGATGTGTCGCGGCTTTCGGAGACGGAAAAGAGCATATTCGAGCTCATCTCCAACCAGCCTTATCACATAGACAAAATCGCCTCCCAGGCGTCAGTCGGCGTGCCCCAGGCTTTGTCCACCCTTTTGTCGCTGGAGCTGAAGGGCCTGGTGAAACAGCTCTCCGGCAAAATGTTTGTGCGGGCTTGAACCAGAAAGGCCGATGGAGCAGATTCGTTGATGCCACACAGAATGTGCCGATACAGGTATAATATGAGTTTGTGAAGCATGAGATTTTTGAAGCTGGGTCTCTGCAACAACTTGCATTTGTCCCTATTTTGATTTAAATTGTAGGCCGGTCGTGGGTGCTTTGAAGTGCGTGAGAAAATGTAGGGTCGCTTTTCTTGCTTACCAAGGGTAATGCTTTGGTGGAAAGAAAAATCCAGGTTACAAACAAGTTGGGGCTGCATGCCCGACCGGCCGCCATGCTGGTGCAGAAAGCGTCCAAGTTCAAATCGGAGATAAAACTGAGAAAGGAAGATGTCGAGGCGAATGCCAAAAGTATCCTGGGTGTGATGATGTTAGCCGCGGAGGTGGGAAGCTTCGTGATCATCAGAGCCTATGGTGATGACGAAGACCAGGCGGTGGAGGCATTGGCTAAATTGTTTGAAGACAAGTTCGGAGAGGAATAAGTGGAAAAATCGGACAAACAGGTCTGCTCCATACATCGAGGAACTCCCGCCTCACCCGGTGTGGTGATAGGGAAGGCGTTTCTTCTTGATCCCGAAAGCATCGAGGTGTCCGAGGAGAAAATCCCACAAAATGAGGTGCCACGGGAGATTTTAAGGTTTAAAGAGGCGTTAAACGACACCAAAAAGGAGATCCTCAAAATAAAGGAAAAGGTATCCAAGAGGATCGACCCTGATCATGCCAAGATATTTGATGCCCAGGTGATGATCGTTGAGGACAAGCTGATCAATGACGCGGTGATCGAGAGAATCAAACAGAGCAGAAGCAATGCTGAGTTTGTTTATAAGAAAGTGATTGAACACACCATAGAGACCATATCTTCGGCCAAGGACGAGTATCTGCGGGAGAAGGTAACCGACATAAATGCGGTAGCTAACCGCCTGATTTACAACCTGCTGGGCATAAAGCACCTCACCTTGGAAAGCATCGACTCTCCGGTGATTCTGGTGGCCAGGTCCCTTTCCCCCGGCGACGTGGTACACATGAAGAAAGAGAGCATTTTGGGCTTTGCCACAGATATGGGCGGAGGTACCTCTCATGTGGCTTTGCTGGCGAAATCCATGGGAATCCCGGCAGTGGTGGGACTGAAGAATTTCTTCCATCAAATCCAGGACAAGCAAAACATCATTCTGGATGGCACCAAGGGAGAGGTGGTAATCTGCCCGGATGAGCAAACCCTGAGGGAATACGAGAAGAGAAGAATATACATACTGGAAAAGACAGCTGAGCTTTCCGAACTTAGGTCTCTGCCGGCCGAAACTCTGGATGGCAGGAAAATTGAGCTTTCCGCCAATATCGAGCTCCCCTCTGACGCCGATTCTGCCCTGGAATACGGGGCCGAGGGGATTGGCCTGTTCCGGACCGAGTACCTATACATTGCTTTATCCGGTTTTCCCACTGAGGAGGAGCAATACAGAGCTTATCTTGAGGTGGCGGAGAAGGTGTATCCTAAATCGGTCATCCTGCGAACCTTCGATTTAGGCGGTGACAAATTTGACCGCCACAGCGGAAGTATGTATGAGACCAATCCCTTCTTGGGATGGCGAGCCATACGGGCCTGCCTGGATCTTCCCGAAACCTTCAAGGTCCAGCTGAGAGCTATGTTGAAGGCCAGCGCTAAGAAGAACATAAAGATCATGTTCCCCATGGTATCCGGGGTGGAAGAACTTCAAAAGGCCAAAGCTATTCTAAATGAGGTCAAGCAACAGTTTAGCCGGAATAAGATTCCATTTGACCAGGACATTCAGGCGGGAATCATGGTAGAGATACCTTCTGCCGCGTTGTCCGCCGATTCGCTGGCCAAGGAAAGCGATTTCTTCAGCATAGGGACAAACGATCTAATTCAGTATACCCTGGCGGTGGATCGGGGCAATGAGAGGATCGCTCATCTTTACCAGGGCTTCCATCCGGCGGTATTAAAGCTGATAAAGGAGAGCATTGATGCGGCTCGCAGGAATGGCATCTGGGTAGGTCTATGCGGAGAGATGGCGGGCGACCCTTTAGCCACCGTGCTTCTGGTAGGCATGGGAGTAGATGAGCTGTCCACCTCCGCCATGGCTATACCCGAGATAAAAAGAATCATCCGCTCCATAAGATTCGAAGACGCCAAAAAACATGCCCAGGAAGTGCTCGGGCTTTCGACCATCGACCAGGTGAAAAAGTTTCTGACCGAGGATTATGCCAAGAGATTTGGGAGGGAAAATTAAAACAAACTCATTTGATACCACCCCTGCTGGGGTGCCCCATCTTAAAGGACGCTTCGGCATATACCCAGCTTTGCCCTAAGTCCGGTTTAGAGACAGAGAGTTTAGAATGAGAGGAAAGATACCTTCATGCATCCATTGGATGACAGAGAGAAAACAAAAAGGATAGATCGGGGTGGAATGTATGATCGCATCTACGACTTTCCCTCTCAATTTGAAGACGCGCTGGGACTCACCAGGCAAACGTCACTCCCGCGGTGGGGCAAAAACCAGATAAAAAATATCGTCGTGGCCGGTCTGGGGGGCTCCGCCATTGGGGGCGACCTGGTACGTTCATATGTGGCAGAGAGGCTTGACATACCGTTCCTTATCTGCAGGAACTATACTCTGCCCAATTTCGTGGATTCATCTTCCCTGGTCTTTGTTTCCAGCTACTCGGGAAATACAGAGGAGACCATATCTGCCTTTGAGGATGCCTCCAAACGTAAAGCTAAGATCATCTGCATAAGCACGAATGGACAGGTGGAGCGTATCTCTTCTGAGCAGAAGATCCCTTGCGTCCGGCTGCCCAAAGGGTTCCAACCTCGAGCCGCTTTGGGATACTCCTTTGTGCCCATATTGACAATGCTGGAAGAACTGGGACTGGTTCGGGGTGAAGAGGAACATATAAGAGAGACCAAAGATTTGCTGGAGGAGAATCGGAACAGATTCCGAATCGAAGTTGATGCCGAAAAAAACCAGGCAAAAAAACTCGCCACCAAGCTTCACGGCAGACTGCCCATAATTTACGCTTCCGACGACCATTTCGACGCGGTATCCTACAGGTGGAAGGGGCAGTTCTGCGAGAATGCCAAGATGCTCGCTTTCAGCAACGTGTTTCCTGAGTTCAATCACAACGAGCTGGTTGGGTGGAAGGTCTTGTTCGATTATCGTGACTATCTGATAGTGATAATGTTGCGAGACAAGGAAGATCATCCGCGTATAGGGAGAAGGATGGAGATCGTTAAGCACATTATAGAAAAGATGAAGGTGGAGGTCATCGAAATCCGAAGCCGTGGAGAAAGTCTTCTCTCCCGCATGTTTTCCCTGATCCAGCTGGGAGATTTCGTAAGCTTCTATCTGGCGATTCTAAACCAGCAGGATCCTTCTCCAGTTGACGTTATTGACTATTTGAAGAATGAGTTAGCAAAAGGAACCTGATTGGCAGTTGCACCCTTGAGAGTGCGATGTCAAACGCTATGAGCCTTCACCAAAGCTCGGAAATCATGTCTTGTTTCCTCAAACCTAAGTGTTCCCCCAGCCTTCTCTTCTTCTTTGTACTTGTTCTCTGTTTATCACACCCGGTTCAATCTGAAGAAGATACGTTGGAGATTGCTCCACCTTTCGATCTGGAGGTAAAAGATACTCCGAGCGACGGCGGAGGGAGTCTGACTCTATCTTGGACGCTCTCCCCGGATGACGGAGAGGAGATCGGCGATGTTGACGGATATCAGATATTCAGGGCTAATAGAATCGATACCACCTTGAAGTTGATAGCCCTAGTAAGCGACAACTCCACCTCCTTTACCGACGCTGAGTTGGAAAACAGTCGGGAGTATTTTTATGGGATCAGAACCAAAAAAGGGGACTCGGCGTCTGGGCTTATCTTCTCTGCCTTCGCTCAGCCCAAAGTAAACTGGTTCAGAACCTATCGGTTAAACATGCTGATTTTTCTTCTGGTCTTCTCCACCGCGGTGCTTCTGTACATTCGCAGCGCTAAAGCTGGAAGGGGCCTTTTTGTTCGCAAACTGCCAGGCTTGGAAGCTGTGGAGGAAGCGGTAGGAAGAGCCACCGAGATGGGTAAACCGGTGCTGTTCGTCCCCGGAATTCAGGAGCTGGATGAGATCCAGACCATTGCCGGGTTGTCTATCCTGGGAAGAGTGGCGCGTATCACCGCCCAGTATGAAACGCCTCTGGTGGTGCCGGTGCTCTATCCCATGGCGCTGGCAGCGGCGGGGGAGGTAGTCAGGGGAGCCTATCTGGACGCGGGCAGGCCGGATGCTTTCAAGCCGAATATGGTTCGTTACGTGGCAGGCGAGCAGTTCGCCTACGTAGCTGCAGTTAACGGAATAATGTTGCGAGAAAGACCAGCGGCCAACGTCTATATGGGTGCCTTCTATGCGGAATCTCTGCTTTTGGCCGAGACGGGCTTTGCCGCGGGTGCCATCCAGATCGCCGGAACGGCCAATCCGGAACAGCTTCCCTTCTTCATCGCCGCCTGCGACTATACGCTTATGGGTGAAGAACTCTACGCCGCCAGCGCATACCTGTCAAAGGAGCCTTTGATGCTGGGAAGCCTGAAGGGACAGGATCTGATCAAAATCCTATTGGTTGGCTTGATCGCCATCGGCCTGGCTCTATCGGTGTTACAATTCGGCGACGAATTTTTTGCAAGACTGTTCTTGGAGCGATAGCAAGATTCGCTTTTTAAAAAACGATGAAAACACAACTCCCGGTAGCAATTGCCTTCCTCTCCGGATTCATCATGGTGATCGCCTTCTTCGTTCCGGAGCAGAATCTAGAAAACTTAAGCCAAAACCTGCTCACCTTCGTGACTATCGTGGGCGGATTCACTCTTCTTTTAGGAATAGTGAATATACTGCGCGCAAACGTCGGGGTGGTGAAGAGGAGAGGGAAAGAATGGGGATTCAAGCTCCTTTTGATCCTGACTCTTGCGGTCATGTCCCTCTCCAGTTTTATCTGGGGCACGCAGGAGGGTACCGTTTACCACTGGATGTTCCAGAACATGCAAGCTCCCATGATGTCCACCATGTTTTCGCTTCTGGCCTTCTTCATCGCCTCTGCTGCTTATCGTGCCTTCAGAGCGCGTACCAAGGAGGCCACCATTCTTCTGGTGGTCTCGGTGATCGTGATGATGGGAAGAATCCCTATGGGAGGCTTTTTGTGGCACAAACTGCCGGAATACACAGACTGGATCATGGCCTTCCCCAACCTGGCAGTGCAAAGAGGCATCATCATCGGGGCGGCTTTAGGAGCTGCATCCATGTCTTTGAGGATCATTCTGGGAATAGAACGGACTTATATGGGGAGGGGATAGCAGGTCACCGCAAAGCTCTGGATCGCGGAAAAACGGTTCCACATTTGAGGGATTTCGGAGAGTTCGAAAAGAGATGAATGAGAAGCCGAAGCCAAAAAGCCTCATGTTCGTCCGCAGGATAAGACCCAGATACCCCAAGTTTCTGATCCCCGCTTTGATCATAAGCCTTATAATCGCGGTGATACTCATCTTGATCTTGAAGAAATACCTGTTCGAGCCACTGCTTGAAAAACAGGGGCTGCTCGACCAAGGCCAATCTGTGGTGATCGTGCAGACTGGCAATCCGTGCGCGCTGGAACACCCAATCACATGCGCGACGTGGAGAGGGTGATCGATCTTTCTCACGGCAGTGCAGGAGGTAAATATGAGACAAAAGAACTTCTGGACGGTGCTCTTTGCAGTGATTCTCATTGTGATCGGAGTGGTCGCTCTTCTGGACAGTCTGGAGCTTGTCTCTTTCTGGTCCGCTCTGGGTAAATTATGGCCGGTGATTCTGATAGTGCTGGGAGTATGGCTGTTGGTGAGGAGGCGTCGGCTGTACTGGGGCGAGAAGATTGAAGTGAAAGAGGGAAAGAAATACACCAAGGCCTTCGGGGATCTGAAAATCGAGCCCTCAGGAGAGGACCCCCATGGGATAGACGTGGAGATGGGATTCGGTGATCTGGAAGCCAATCTCACCCAGGCCAGCTTTTCTGATCGAGAGAATGTGATTCATCTTGCCCTCGGTTTTGGTGACATCAAAGTATGGATACCTTCCCACGTGAAAGCCAAAGTCTCGGCCAGCTGCGGCGCCGGAGACATCGACGTTCTGGGAAAGAAAACAGATGGTCTGGGCCAAAGCCTAGACTATCAGGATGAGGATTACGATTCCGTTGAGAAGAAACTGAGAATCTTTGCCAAACTCGGGTTCGGAGACATAAACGTTTCGAGAGTGTAATATTGGGAATCACCTCACCCCCTGTATCCTTCTCTCCACTTCGTGGAGAGGGGGGAATGAGGTGGAGAGGTGACCGAAAGGAGGAGTCATGACACAGCCGTCGAAAAAGATCCCGGACATAAAGGTTACGGTGAAAAGCGTGAAAGGAAAATGCTCCCTGGGACATGAGGTAGGGGAAGAGTTTGTCTTCAGGGGAGGAATTGCTCCGGGTGGTTTGTGTACCGAGGGAATGCTGACCGTGATACCTGCCGCCCGGACTTTGATGTTCGGTGGAACTCACTTCTGGGAGGAGGATCCGGACGCCATCTCGGTATGCTGTCCTGATCCCAAAAACCCGGTGGTGTTTGAGATCAGGAGAATTTAGGTCAAAGTTCATCCGCATCGGCAGGGAAATTCATCTGACGATCATGTCTTAATGCTTGCCGCAGCGGGTCTTCTCAAGAAAGAGGAAAGCGTACGTCTCAGCCTATGAACCGGGTGTCAGAAGCATTCTCAAAGCTGCAAAGCATCGACCGGAGGTATATCTTCCTCTTCGTGGGGCTGGCTGCATTCCTGCCACTGGTATTCCCGATGGGGCTCCCCCTGGGGGTGACGCCGTCTTCCCAAGACCTCTTCAATGCAGTTGACAGCTTAAAAGAGGGCTCCGTGGTAATGCTCACCTTCGACTACTACCCTTCCACCTTGCCCGAGACCGAACCGATGTCCTATGCGGCACTTCGTCATCTTTTCAGAAAGAACATCCGGGTAGTCACCTTGACTACCATCCCCTTGGGTGCGCTGTCAGTAATGGAGGGGGTGGTGAACAATGTAGCCCGAGAGTACAACAAAGAGTATGGTGTGGATTACGTGAACCTGGGATACAAATATGGGTACGTGGCGGTGATGCTGGGCATGGGCAGGAGAATATCGGACATCTTCCCCCGGGACAATTACAACAACAAGCTGGAGGACCTTCCGCTCATGCAAGAGGTCAAAAACTACGACGACGTCGACTTCCTCTTCATAGTTTCAGACAACGCCACTGTGGACTACTGGGTTTCGCTGGTGAACGCCCAATTCGGCGTGCCCATGGGAGCAGGAGTGACCGCGGTCATGGCGCCCAAAACCTATTCCTACCTGCAGACGGAGCAGATGGTTGGTCTTCTGGGCGGAATGAAGGGAGCGGCCGAATACGAAAAACTAAGCCAGAATGAGGGAAGAGCCACCAGGGGAATGGATCCCCAGTCCATCATCCACATGCTGATCATAGCGTTTATTGTACTGGGCAATATCGGCTATTTCGTCAGCAGAAGACGGAAAATGTAAGATTGAAAATGCAAAATTTGAAATTGCAGTCTCGAATTCTTCTTTTTGGATTTTGAATTGGAGTGTCTGCCTTTAGGCAGACCAAGAGCTAAGTCAGGCTGAAGCCTGACACTCCAGATGCTCGATCTGGCTATGAACTTGGAATTCATCGGAATAACTGTTGCCGCGCTTCTCACCCTTTGCATCTACAGCTTCTTGTATAAGGACAATCCCTTCTACAAATTTGCTGAGCACATCTTCGCCGGTCTGTCGGCAGGATACTATGTTGGCTTGGTGTGGCACTCCATCATAAAGCAGCAGCTCATCGGTCCGCTTTTCGAGGAAAGTCAACTCATCTTCATAATCCCTACCGTTCTAGGAATCTTGATGTTCACCAGGTTTATCCCTAAGCTCGGCTGGCTCTCCCGCCTCTCGCTGGCTTTTGTGATGGGCAACACTGCAGGAATCTTCTTGATTCAGCAGCTGCATGGATTGGTGCTGCCTCAGGTGAGAAACACTTTCACGGTCGCCCTGAACTTTTCCGGAATGGTCATAATAGTGGGCGTGATCTCCACCCTGATCTACTTCTATTTCTCCAAAGAACACAAAGGTGTGTTAGGATGGACCGCTGGCCTGGGTATCTGGTTCATCATGATCGCCTTTGGCGCATCCTTCGGCTACACGGTTATGGCCAGAGTCTCCCTTCTTATCGGCAGAGCCCAGTTTCTGCTTATCAACTGGCTGCACCTGATAAAGTAGCTTCACCTCACCTTGTTCCTCTGCCCGCAGGGGAGAGGACAGATCCCTCTCTTCGCCCTTCGGAGGAGAGGGCGAAATGATAGGAAAACGAAAGAATGCAATACTAAAAGATCAGAATGCAGAATTTCCGCTCAAAATGCCAAATCGGTGAATTGGGAAGCTGATACCCCCCGGCTTTAGCCTGCGCGGGCCTTGGCGTGGGATCCTCGCCGCGCGAAGATACTGCCTTCGGTAACAGTAAAACCGCGTTGCCGAAGTGCGGAAACACGCACTACCTGCCCGTTAGGGTTGAGCAGGAGGGGGGCCACCCATGAAGAGATAATAGATCAGGTAAAGCACGTCTTCAATCTCGACCAGATCATCGCCGTTTAAGTCTCCGGCGGATTCGGGAACAGGCGGCGGCCCGCCTCTCAGCACGAAGTTTATCAGGAAGACAACGTCCCCACTGTCTACAAGCCCGTCCACATTGAGATCTCCCCGCGCAGGCGAAATAGAAAAACTGCAAGGCAAATAGTGCCTCGGGACATAGGCTTCTCCGTACCAACTCCCGAATTCTAGGTGATTCTGCGGGGGCCAGATACAGGAATCGATAGACACTGTCATCGTGTCTTCAACGTTGAATGTAATGGTTGCCAAAAGCTTGCGCCATCCCCCCGGCCATCTCTGGTCTTCGCCGAACAATGTAAACATTGCCAGGAAGAAATGACCCGGTTCCCCGGACTGAGCCGTAGCCAGATCGAGGATCACAAGGTCCCACTCTCGACCGCTTGAGTCCTCGGCAAATGACATCATGACGTTGGGCTCTCCGGGGAGATGACGAAAGATGCTCCGTTCCGCCTCGGGGCCGAAATACCAGTAGTAGTTCCAGTATGCGGTCAGGCTGCACGATTTCCCCGGATTGGTATGGGTATAGCAAAGTGGAATGATGAAACCCGTGAGGGAATCCTCGACAGTCGGAATGTCGTTGGTCACCCGGATGGGAACTCGTACCACATGCCCGGCACCGGAAAACGAGGTGTCGGCCGGGTAAACGTCTACGTGGATGGTATCGCATGCACCATGATCATTCGAGTCTTCCGGACACGTTGTCGAAGAGTCGCAATCCTCCGCCTGAGCATAGCCGGTCGCCCGGATAATCGCATCCCCCGGAACCGGAGGCATCCAGGCGTCATACCACTCGTAATATTGATCCTGCCAGAGGAACCAGTTATCGCAAGTATCCGAAGGAGGATCGATGCCGTCCATCACCAAGCCGGGAAGCGAATCGCCTTCCGTCAGGTGATCTAGGTACCTGGTCTCCAGAAAAAACGGCTGATAGAGACAATAATGCGTGCTCAAGCTTAGATTCATCTGTCTGCCCAGATTGGAAAAGGAGGAGTCTACCGGAATACTGAAAACCTCAGAAAATAGAGCACTCTGAGGATCGGGACCCAGACAGCTATCTCCTCCTGCCGGTTCTCTGACGTTTACCTGTATGTTCACCGGCCAAAGCCACCCGACCGGCCCGGGGTGAAAGAGATACAGATGCACGTCGGTTAGTTTGAACGGGTAGGAAAACTCACCACATTGCGCTGGATTCATGTATACGGCGAGTCCCGTGCCCGAATCGAACTCCGGAAAGTAAAAGTAGGGATTATCGAAATCGTTGTAAATCTCGCAGAAAGCTTCGGATTTGTCGAATGCTTCAATCGGGAAGGGGCTGATCTGCTCCCGGGGGATCTGGTTGGGGACCTTCTTCTCTAAACACCACGTTGCCGGGACGGGGAACAAAGCCAAACTCAGCACTAAAGTGGATAACAAAATTGCCACCAATCTCCGTTTCATGGCTTCTACCTCCGTGGCTCTAAATGATAAATCGGGCTACAGCGCAGAAAAATCTCCGGGTCACCAGCCGGACGTCGGGCGAATCGATCTGAGCTGAAAATCCTGGCGGGAGACGGACAGTTTTTACATCACGCTGGATCTTTTATAATAATATAACACATTTTACCCAACATGCAAGCGGAATTTTATTAAAACTTGCGCGTTCAGCGGCAGCAATGAAGTGATCTATCCACTACTGAACCCCAGCCTTTTCGTCCAAGGCACCCGCCTGCCCGCCTTAGGCGGGTCTGCCAATCTTTAGCGGGCAAGGATCAACTTGTGGCTAACAAGTTGCGCAATCGACGCCTTCGACTTCCTGCATATTCCGAATACTCTGCGCACTCTAAAGAGTGCGGCTAGAAGTTCTCAGCTTCGCAGATCTGGGATTTTGTAGCCGCAGGCTTTAGCCTGCGCAGTCGACGCGTCAGACTTCCCGCATATGGCAAACGTCTTGGTCACTCTAAAGGGCGCGGCTACCAGTCTTTGTATCCCTCTCCCCCAGGGGGATAAGATGAATCATTCCCTCTCCCGTTGGGTTGGATTCAGGGTGAGGGAGAAAAGAGAAGAGTTCGATATTGAAAAATCAAAATCATAAATCCGGGGTCAGGCCGCCGCTTTTTCCATCTATTGCGGAAACCTGAAGGTTTCCCCTATATTGGGCGTAAAAAAACCGGAATCAACTTAAGTTAGGTTCCGGTTTTCTTTTGTTCTCGACTTCGAGTCTAGATCAACCCATATTTTCGATAATGGCGTACCATACTCACAGGTCTTGAGCTTGGTGGCGGCCTCCATCAGCCCGTGCAGATCGCGCAGGTGACGCGCTTTTGTCTGATGGTCTCCTCCTTGGCCTTACGTATCGGCTCCGCCGCCTCTCGCAGGTGCACATCTCTTTCTACGGGCAGGGAGGCGGGCCACATCTGAAAAGATAGTTTATCAGATAGACCACATCCCCGGGACCAACTTCCCCATCGCAATTACAATCTCCTCGCTCAAGAGGGTCAGGGGCAGGTCCGTTTCTGAAAAGATAGTTTATGAGATAAACCACATCCCCAGGGCCTATTATGCCATCCCCATTAGCGTCCCCGTGCCAGACAACATAATCTTCCAGCCGGAAGATTCCGCTGTTGCGTTTGTCGTGCATATACTTGGGCCAGTGCGCCTTGGTGGAATCGTAATATGCATCCAGCCCCCAACACACCACCCTATGATCGGGCCAGTCGGAAACTACTATCAGATTCAATCTACCATCCTGATTCAAATCAACGATCACCGGAGTGTAGGGCCAAAAACTATACGGCGATGCCTGAGACGATACGTACAGCGGGAAGCCGGAGATGAGATGTCCTTCGTAATCCCAGGCAAAGACCCTTTCGTAACCAGTGCCATAATAGCACCCTGCCCGAGCTACGATGTCTAGGCTGCCGTCTCTGTTAACGTCAACCAGAATCGGACTGCCAAATGTTTCAGCGACAGAGGCGAAAACAGGATCATCGGAATCGGGGAAAAGAGAAGCCACGTCCTGTTCACTCGCATTTCTGAACCTGGCAGTAATCTCTCCGACATTATCTCCTAAGGTTGAAAGAAGAGCTTTTCGAATCTCAGCATCAGCTGATTTCGTGGAAACCAAAAGCCCCAATGAGCCACCAAGGGAGCCCAGAGGGGTGCCATCCTGATGCCAGCCGTAGATGCGTCCTTCACCACCCGGACTGAAGACACTTACGACTATCTCCAGGATTCCGTCTCCCTCCAGATCTCCGATGGCCGGGTGAAAGCCATGCCACCAGTTGGATGGCAGGTCTTCCAGCACTATGGGAAAGTTGGGAACCTGAGTGCCGTCGTTCTTGAAAACGGAGAGGCAGTAGTAGTCCGGGTTTCCCCCGAACACCGCTATTTCCAGATCCTCGGTGTCATCCAGATTGGCAATGGCGATTCCGGATATGACCCGGAACATGTCGGGATAGTCATCAGGTCCAAGCAGCAGATTACCTTGCGGATCCCAGATATAGATTCCCCCCCGAACCCCATAAGCCGCTGCGCCTATCACCTCGTTCTCCCCGTCTCTATCCAAATCGGCCACCGCCAAGCACGGAAAACCGCACATCTGGCTTGCTGCCACATAAGCAAAGACTCCGTTGTTGCCCGGGATCACTGACTGACCATCATGGCGCCAAGCGTAAACTGTTCCCCCGTCATTGATAGTAAGTACTTCGGCGAAGCCGTCATTCTCCAGATCAGCTAATGCCGGGGTTGCCAAGCTCCACAGTTCACTTCCCCCAACACCTGCACTTCCAATCCAGTCGGGCGAAGACGAGAGATAGGCACGAACCCCATCTTGTCGACAACAGATCACTATGTCGTCGATCCCGTCCCCATCCAGATCTCCTAACGCTGGAGAAGACATCATGTTTTTGTCGGTGTCTCTGGGCCAGCCGGACTCGCGTTGACCTTCGTGTGTGAAAACCTCGATTCCTCCAGATCCACCTGACCAGGGGACCCCGACCCCCACCACAACCTCATCGTATCCATCCCCGTCGATGTCTCCAACCGCAGGCGACAAAGAACCACTGCTTGTCAGGTCCGCGTACCAGCCGCCAGAGGCAATGCCTTTCACATAGACTACAGCAGTGTCAGCAAAGGTATCACCGGCGTTCGTCTTCACGGTCACCCGCAAGGCGTAGTCGGTAATCTCCAGGAAACTCACCAGCCACTCGCCCAGAACGTCGTCCGCAATCATCTTGGTAGAGGTGTCTATGGGGAGCCAGAATGACGGCGACTCTCCGTATCCATACTCCAAAATATAGTGAGAGAAGTCCGGGACGACCGTATAGCCCACGACTTGCGCGCAGCCCTCAACCGTGTCACCATCATCGGGATAGGTTATCTTGACGTAGACGTCGTTATC
>JABAOF010003620.1_pt2 | contig 23388 bp, 2 predicted proteins | sample 7062171 | NCBI WGS metagenome assembly JABAOF01 (sample SAMN14538628, study PRJNA623070) | marine sediment metagenome | biome: marine biome [ENVO:00000428]; feature: marine pelagic biome [ENVO:01000023]; material: deep marine sediment [ENVO:00002113] | place: India: Gulf of Khambhat ...
CCTATCAGCTATGAGCCATGAGCTATGAGCTAACATAAATTTTTCCGCTGTCAATTCCGGGCGGTTCAAATACCCTCTTGCCACACCGGCACCGGAGACCCATAATTCCCCTACCACGCCAACAGGTAAAAGATGACGGTTTTGATCCAGGATGTAGGCCTTCATGTTGGATATAGGACGCCCCAGGGTTACTTCGGCATCGAGACGGCATGCCTGGGTCAATGCGTCTACTGTCGCTTCCGTGGGGCCATACTGGTTGTAAAGGCGGTATCCCTGCCGGAGAATATCATTTTTGAGTTCCTCTTCCAGGACCTGACCACCGGATAAAACCACCTGCAAACAGCGGGGCTTTTCCCAACCCCTGAATAATTGTTTTAATAGGCCGGGAACAAAATTGATAATATTGATTTGATTTTCCATTATGTACTGACGCAGCGCATCGATATCCAACACTATATCCTTATGCACCAGGTAAACCGCGGCACCGTGCAGGAGCGGACTGAAAACCTGGTTCACACTGGCATCAAAGGTATAATCGGATAACTGGAGTATGTTCACTCCGCTTTGCAGCCGGTACTGTTTCCCAAACCAGCACACCAGGTTGACGACATTCCGATGCTGCACCAGCACGCCCTTGGGAGTACCCGTGGTACCGGAAGTGTAGATGATGTAGCATAGGTGAGTAGGTTGAGTAAGGTGAGTAAGGTGAGTGGGTTCTGCATCTTCGTCCTCTACAATTAATGAAGATAAATCGATCACTTCAGTTCCCCCACTTACCTTACTCAACTCACTCACCTCCCTCAACAAAACCTTCGCTCCACTGTCCTTTAACATGTAGTCGACACGTTCCTTTGGGTAATCCGGGGAAATGGGCAAGTATGCCCCACCGGCCTTTAATATGCCTATTAAACCGATAATCATTTCCAGGGAACGCTCTATCATGATGCCCACAACGGTGTCCGGACCGACACCTTTCTCTCTCAATAGATATGCCAATTGATCGGATTTATCATTTAGTTGATGGTAGGTGATATGTACCTGTAATTTTCTTTCTTCGTGTAATTCGTGGGTTCCACCTATAATCGCAATATGGCCGGGGGTTCTTTTCGCCTGTTCTTCAAATAATTTATGAATGTTTTTATCCTCGGGGTAATCGACATCAGTGGCGTTAAAGGTATATAAAATTCGCTTCTTTTCTTCGTCTCCTAATATATCTACCTGGTTTAACTTCTTAGCCGGTTGTGCCAGGAGAGCGGATACTATTCGTTTAAAGTCTCGGCTAAACCGCTGGATGGTTTCGGGTTTAAACAGCCTGGCAGCGTACTGGATGGAGCAGAAGAGGGTCACCCCGGTATCGATGACACCCAGGGTTAGATCGAACTTGGATACGGGATTCTCGGGTTCATAAAGGGTTTGATCCGCACTCCCTGTTTTCGGGCCTATTGCTCCCGGGACATCGATGGTCTGCATGGAAAACATGACGTCGAACAATGGATTGCGGCCGGCATCCCTTTTGACATTTGCTTTTTCCACCAGGTCTTCAAATTGATAATCCTGGTTTTCAAAGGCTTGCAATGTATTGGTTTTAACTTCTTTTAGAAATTCTTCAAAGGATTTTTCGCCTGAGGGCTGGTTTCGAATCACCAGCGTATTGACAAACATACCGATAATTTTTTCCAGGTCCGCATGCCTACGTCCTGCAATAGGCGTTCCCATAATAATATCTTCCTGTCCGCTGAGTTTGGACATTAAAAGAGCAGCAAAAGCCAGCAAAACCATATAAAGGGTGATTCCTTTTTCCTGTGCCAACCGCTTCAAGTCCGATGTTTCTTCATTCCCGATGTCAAAACCAAGGGTCCCGCCGTCAAAACTCTGTACCGCAGGCCTGGGGTAATCCTGCGGCAAATTCAAAACCGGTATTTCACCCGCCAATACCTGTAACCAATAAGATTTCTGTTTCATTACGCTTTCTCTTATTTTTCGGCTGTTCTGCCATTGGGCAAAATCTTTGTACTGGATATACAGGTCTGGTAGAAGGTGACCGCTGTAGAGAGAGTTGAAATCCCGGGTCAATATTTCCATGGACAACCCATCGGAAATAATATGATGCATGTCCACCATGAGAAGATGTCCACCCTCGCCTCTTTCTAATAATCCTATCCGCAGTAACGGTGCCTGAGATAAATCAAAGGGTCGGACAAAGGGCGGGGTATGTTGCTCGATCACGAATTCTACCTCATCATGGACCCGCTGCACCGGCTCTTGGTCTACCATGATAAACGATGTCCTTAGACTCTCATGCCGGGCAATCAACTGCCGGAAAACCTGTTCCAATTTTTCCTTATCAATAACTGCCGCGGCAGCCAATGGAATCACCTGGGGCATATTATATGCGGTATTCTCTACCTCCATCCGGTGCAGTATATACAACCGCTTCTGGGCTGAAGATAAGGAATAGTATTCTCTTTTCTCAACCGGTTCGATAGAGATAAATTGTTCTTTGACGGTGTTGTTTATACAGCGGGCCAATTCCCTGACGGTCGGAGTTCTGAAGACTTCTGTCAGGGGCAAATGAACATTAAATGCTTTTTGTACTTTCGATACCAGGATAGTTGCTTTTAAGGAATGACCGCCCAGTTCAAAAAAATCATCATTCATCCCCACAGGCGCATGCAAGGGGTCTCTGCCTAATACTTCCGCCCATATGCCGGCCAATTGTTTTTCCATTTCATTGGCGGGCGGAACATATTTACCACTCTCACGGCCTTGCGCTTCAGGCATGGGTAATGCCCTGCGGTCCAATTTACCGTTGGGTGTTAAGGGTATTTTTTCTATGGGAATGAAATGAGAGGGGACCATATAATCCGGCAGTATTTGGGACAGGAATGCGTTCAATTCTCTTGATATTTCAGGGTCTTCACTAAATAATTCTTCGTTTTCTTTATTAAGAATAACATAGGCACAGAGGAACTTATCCTGCTGCTGCTCTCCAAAAGCCAACACCACGGTTTCTTTAATTCCCGGATGGCTGGCCAGCTGCGTCTCAATCTCTCCCAGCTCGATCCTGAACCCCCTGATTTTGACCTGAAAATCAACCCGCCCCAGGAATTCAATATTACCATCCGCTAACCACCGCACCAGGTCACCGGTTTTGTAGAGGCAGCTCATAGCTGATAGCTCATAGCTCATAGGGGGGTCTCCAGGACTACTTGCTTTCTTCTTCCTCCTATCAGCTATGAGCCATGAGCTATGAGCTAACATAAACTTCTCCGCTGTTAATTCCGGGCGGTTTAAGTATCCATTTGCTACACCATCCCCGCCAATGTACATCTCACCCGTTACATTCACCGGGCACAAATTCAAACTGCTGTCCAGCACCAGGAGATTTAAATTCGCCACCGGTCCACCGATAGGCACACTGGAAAGATATTGGAATTTATTATCATCCTCCTGGAGAATTTCTAATGTGTTGGTAATAATAGTGGCTTCAGTGGGACCATACATATTAAACACCCGGCAATCCGGGTTTACTGATTTAAAACTCTGCTGAACCAGGTCTTGCGTTAATTTTTCCGCCCCCAGGAATAAATACGTTAACGTTTCCAGCCGCCGCCCAACATCGACAAAATACCGGTAATGGCTGGGGGTCGCATGCAAAACCGTTATCCCCTGTTTATTTATAAAGTCGATACACATCTCCGGGTTCAAATGCGGTTCTCCAGGGACCACAACCAATCCAGCCCCTGTGGTGAGGGTAATAAATATCTCCCACACCGACCAGTCAAAATAATAAGAAACATTTTGAATGGTACGATCCTTCGGCCCCAGTCCCAGATGGTCATACCCCCAATGCAGCAAAGGTGATAGATTGGCATGGGTAATGGGTACACCTTTGGGTTTCCCGGTAGAACCGGAGGTAAAGATGACATATGCCCAATCTCCGGGAACCGGTTTTCTTTCCGGGTCTGCCTCCGGTATATTTGAATAACGATGATATTCATCGATATATAAATAATCCTTAAAAGGATTATTGTCTTCATCGATGAGATGAGTTAATGTCAAAACCAGTTTTACATTGCATTCCTCCGCCATATAGGTAGTCCTTGGTGCCGGTGCAGAGGGATCCAGGGGTACATAACCGCCACCTGCTTTTAGAATTCCCAATATTCCGATAATCATCCCGGGAGACCTGTCTGCAAGGATTCCCACCAATTCACCCGGTTTGATTCCTTTTTCAACCAGGCAATGTGCCAGTTGATTGGATTTTCGGTTTAATTCCCTGTAAGTTAATTGCACCGTTTCCTCAATTTTTTCTTCTTTGCCAACTACAGCAATGCCGTCAGGCGTTATAGATACTTGCTCTGCAAATAATTCATGGAGGGTCTTATCGTCCGGGTATTGTCCAACAGCGGCATTAAAATCCTCTAATACCTGTTTCTTTTCTTCCCCGGATATGATCTCGATTCCCGCTATTTCTATGCCGGGATTCTCTATGACCGCGGCAGCGACCTTTTTGAAATATCCAATAAACCTCTCAATTGTCTCTTTTCGAAATAGTTTACTGCAGTATTGAAACAGGAAATATAATTGTTCTGCCTGTTCACTGGCTTCCAGGACCAGGTCGAACTGGGAGGTGGTTTTTTCCAGTGGTAAGGGAGCGACGTTCAAATTCATCCCGCTGTCCCGGTTATTTTTATATCCCGGTACCGGCATTTCCGGGGCTGGTTGAGCGATGTTTTGCAGGACAAATACCACGTCATACAATGGATTTCGACTGGTATCCCTGGGAACCTCCAGTTTTTCCACCAGGTCTTCAAACTGGGAGTCCTGGTTTTCAAAAGCCTTTAAGGTTTTTTCTTTCACCTCGCTAAGGAACTGGCGGAAGGTTTTTTGCGGTGATGGATAATTACGCATGACAAGGGTATTGACAAACATACCGACGATTTGTTCCAGGTCGGTATGCGGCCGGCCGGCGATGGGGGTCCCCACCTGGATATCTTCTTGTGCGCTGATTTTTGATAAGAAAATATCATAAGCCGCCAGCAGCACCATGAAGAGTGTCGCCCCTTGCACCCGGGCAATTTCATTTAATCCCTTTGTCTCTTCAACGGTTAACCCGGAATGGACGGCACCTCCTGCAAAACTCTGGACCAGCGGCCTGGGATAATCAATAGGAAGTGCCAGTACAGGTATATCCCCACCCAGTTCCTTTAACCAATACGCTTCCTGTTTTTCGATGAATTCCCGCTGCTGCGGGGAATTCTGCCACTGCGAATAGTCCTTATATTGAAGACGAAGCAACGGCAGTGTTTTATTTTTATTTCCATACAACGCCGCGAATTCACCCAAAAGAACTTGCTGCGAAACACCATCAAAAATAATATGATGCATATCCACCATAAGTATATATTTATCTCCAGGAATCCCCTCTTGAGAGGGGTGGCCGAAGGCCGGGGTGTGTATCAACCCCACACGCAGCAGAGGCGCCCGGGATAAATCAAATGGCCGAATGAAGTTTTTTATCAAATTCTCCTCTTCGCGTTCCTTCGCGTTCTTGGCGGCTAAATCATAATATTCTATTTCAAATTCTACTTCTTCATGCATCCTCTGTACCGGTTCGCCCTCCAGCATCTCAAAGGATGTCCTGAAACTTTCATGCCTTTCGACCAATAACTTAAATATCTGTTCCAGGCGTTCTCTATCAAGCTCCCCTGCCAATAAGGTCACCATGGAGAGGTTATAACTGGTGCCCAGGGTCTCCATTCGATCCAGCACAAATAATCGTTTCTGGGCTGATGATAATGCATAATATTCCCTTTTTTCCACGGAGGGAATGGAGACATAACTGCTCTCTTCGCTTCCAGTTATGAACTGTGCCAGGGTTTCGACAGTGGGACGGGTGAAAAACTCATTTAACTGTACCCTTGCGCTTAATTCTTTATGAATTTTTGAGACCATGGAAATGGCTTTTAAGGAATCGCCGCCCAATTCAAAGAAATCATCGCGGATACCTATTTTTTCAAACCCGAACTGGTGTTTCCAGATATTGGCGATGGTTTGTTCTATTGGTGTGCGTGGGGGGGTGTATTGGGTAGAAAGGTCAGGTCTTGCCCGGGATTGGTATTGGTACAATGATTCCCCTGGTACCCCGGGAGAATCGTTTCTGCGCAGCGACCTGAGCTTCACCCACTGGTCTATGCGGGTTTGAAGATTACCGGCCGATACCACCACTTGACTAACCGGAGAATGGACTAGCGTTAAAATACGTTTAAAGGTTTCGACTCCTTCATCAGGGGAGATCATCATATCTACCGCTGATGCCCCCAGTGATGACGGAGAATAACTGTCAACTTCCCGGGCAAAACCCCAATCAGCCCAGTCCACACTGATCCAGCGTACTGGACCGCTGCGGTTGGCAAAATGGGCAAAGGTATCCATGAAAGCATTGGCTGCTGAATAAGCAAAAAAACCCAATCCCCCTAATATGGGTGATAAAGAAGCAGTCAATAAACAAAAATCCAATTCCTTATTTTTAAATAATTCGGCCAATATCAATGTTCCCTTTATTTTGGGACGGAATTGTTGATTCAATTCTTCCTCCCCTACTTCATCAACAGGGCAGAGAGTGGATTTAGCATTGGTGACGCCTGCGGCATGGATAACACCGTTAATGGGGCCGAAGGTTTTTTCCGCTTCCCGGATGACTTCTTTCATGGCTTCTTTATCGCCTGCATCAGCGGCAAGAACCAGGACTTCGCCTCCTGCGGCTTCTAACTGGCGAATTTTTGCGATTTTACGACTAATACGATCAAGCGTATCAAGGGGATGCTCAGTCAGCCAGCGCTCCCATTCCTCCCTGGCGGGTAAAGGAGTTGCACCGGTAAGAATCAACCGCGCCCGGAACCGTTTAACTAAATATTCAGCCAATGTAAAGCCAATATTTCCAGTCCCACCGGTAACCAGGTAAACTCCTCGATCTCTTAGCTTTAACTGCCCCGGCCCCCGGGCCGGGGCCTCCAACCGAACCGGTTCATAGGCTTTAATCCAGCGATAATGACTGCGATAGGCAATATCCGTATCAGTGGAGTCAAGGTCCAGCAAAAATTCATTGACTAAACAACCTGCCAGTATTTCTTCCTGGGGACTTCCTTCTGCAGGAAGCTCTATGTCCAGGCAGCGGCAAATGATATACGGATATTCCTGGGGAATGACTTTAAGGGGGCCCAGAACCACGGCTTTTTCCGGGATTAATGTTTCATTCCCGGTAACTTCCTGGATGTTGGTGGTCACCACATCGATGCGAATTTCCCCGTCAAAATCTTGCTTCCCGATTGCTTTAGAAAGGTAAAGCAGGCTGTAAAAGCCGGATCCAATCGTTCCTGATCCAGGGTGATTATCATTATCATTGTCTGTAACATTCCAGGAATGAACAACCCGGTTGGGGAATCTCCCCTTTTGGTTCAACACTGTAAACAACCTGTGGTAATCGTCACTGCTGTGGGGGTCGATCACAAACGCATCATCTCCTTTTCTCTTAAATGTATCTCCTTTCTCTACAGTAATGACCGAATGGTCTTGCCTGATGCCCGCGGAACGTACTTGCCCTACCAATTGCTTCACCAATGGACATTCATTAATAAACATGAGAAAACATAAAGATTCCTGCATGCTTTCCTGCGAAGGAACCAAAGTAGAACTGATCCACCGGGGAAAATAAAACCAATCGGCGATATCTTCCTTGCGAATCGGTTGAGGCGGTTGAGACATCCGGGATACCTGGGATAAACCTTGTTGTTGGGAGAGGGTTCCCTCGATCCAATACCGCGGTCTCTCAAAGGGATAGGTGGGCAAAGAAACCCGGCGGCGTTTCTCTCCCGGATAAAAATCCTGCCAATCTATTTCCTGTCCATGAAGCCATAATCGGCCGATTCGAATCAATCCCTCTTCATCCCCGGTGGGTTCAACCTTCAAGGGCACATCACGTTTCTCCGCCGGTAAACATTCATGTGTCTCTCCGCCTCCAGGTGTGGTGAGTGCTTCAATGGCTTCCGCTGCGGTAGAACATACTGTCATCCACCGGTGATTAAAGGATTTTCTCCCTACCTGTAATGTATATGCCGTATCTGCAAAAGTTAAACCAGGATTTACAGGATTAGCAGGATTGAAAAGATTTTCTTTTAAATAATTCGCCAGGTTTTTCCTCATATTATCACGTGCGGTATGGGTTTTAGCGGAAAGAAGAATCAATCGAGGACGCCCTGCTCCCTGCTCCCCGCTCTCTACTCCCTCCTTCCATTCCTCTAACACCACATGGGCATTGGTACCGCCGATGCCAAAGGAGCTGACACCGGCACGCAGCGGATAAGGTCCGGGGTTCCATTCAGTCAATTCCGTATTTATATAAAACGGACTGTTTACCAGGTCTACTTGAAGATTGGGGACTTCAAAATGCAGGGAAGGAGGAATTTGTTTATGCTTTAATGCCATTACCGTTTTTATTAAGCTTATTGCACCGGCTGCGGCGTCTGTGTGTCCGACATTGGTTTTCACTGAACCGACAGCGCAAAAGCCTCTTTTCCTGGTATTAAAGGCCTGTTTTAATGCTTCCAATTCAATGGGATCACCCAGCACTGTCCCGGTTCCATGGGTTTCAATATAAGTAATGCTTTCGGGTGGTATCCCGGCTTTGCGAAAGACGCTGGCAATGGCTTCGGCCTGTCCATCGATGCTGGGGGCTGAGAATCCTACCTTGCGAGCGCCATCATTGTTGGCTGCCGATGCTTTAATAACAGCATAAATATGATCCCTGCCTTCAAGGGCCTGTTCCAGGGGTTTCAACAACACTACAGCGGCTCCTTCTCCTCCAACAGTTCCATTGGCACCACTATCAAACGCCCGGCAGTGACCGTCCGGGGATAACACCAATCCCTCCTGGTACAGGTAACCGCTCTTTTTATCAGCCGAAAGGTTTACTCCCCCTGCTAAGGACATCATGCAGTCACCCAGCAAAAGCGCATTACAGGCAGTATGGATGGCTGCCAATGACGTAGAACAGGCAGTCTGCATAAACATGGCCGGCCCTTTTAAGTTTAACCTATAAGAAATGCGGGTAGGAATAAAATGACTATCCGTCAGTTGGTGAGATTCAAAAATATCCATCACATTGTCCTGCTCAAATAAATTCACCTGCAGCTCCCAGACAATATTTTTGGAGGCCCCGGCATACAAACCAATGGGCTTATCATAAGTTTCCGGGTTATACCCGGCATCTTCCAATGCCTCCCACACACATTCATGGAACATCCGCATCTGGGGGTCCATTACTTTGGCTTCCTGTGGAGTATAATTGAAAAACGCTGCATCAAATTGATCTTTTTCCTCCACGATTGCCCGGGCTTTTACATAATCAGGGTTGTCCAGCAATCCAGAAGAAACCCCTGATTCCACTAATTCTCCAGTAGAAAAAAACGAGATAGATTCGATACCGTTGGAGAGGTTTTCCCAGAATTGACGGATATTCTTTGCCCCGGGAAACCTGCCAGCCATGCCGATAATCGCAATATCGGTGTTGACCGGTGTCTCCTTCCCGGGTCGAGATACTTGAGTTTCCTCCACCACCCCTGGAAGTTGAACGCCAGCACCGTTTTTCAACTGCAGCAAATATTTTTTGAGTTCGGTGACGGTTGGGTATTTAAACAGGTGAACCACCGGTATTTTTACTCCCAGTGCATTCGATAATTTATCATTCACCTGGATAATTTTTAATGAATTACCACCTAAATCAAAGAAATTATCACGAACCCCAACCCTGTCCAGGTTTAACACCTCTTTCCAGGTATCGGCAATAAGCGTCTCCATATCGTCCTTTGGTGCCACATAGGTGGAATCCAGGGTAATATTAGAAATATCCAATGCCGGCAGTAATTTGCGGTCTAATTTGCCGGTGGCAGTCATGGGCATGTTTTCCAATTTTATAAAGTACGACGGAATCATATACGGTGCCAGCTTCCCGGATAAAAACGCTTTCAATTCCGATACGGTAAGATTCGAACCGGGTTCACCGGCGGGTAAAGCAGATATCCAATAGGCACATAGGTACTTATTGCCATCCTCTCCCCGGCGGGGCACCACCACTGCTTCTTTGATTTTTTCATGTTTGAGCAACTGGCTTTCAATTTCTCCTGGCTCGATCCTGAATCCCCTGACTTTAACCTGGTGGTCGATCCTGCCCAGGAATTGGATATTTCCATCCGCCAGCCACCGAGCCAAATCACCGGTTTTGTAAAGCCTTCGGCGACCAGGGGCGCTTTTTGAAAAAACTGCCCCTGGACCCCGCAAAAACTTTTCACTTGTTAACTCCGGGTTGTTCAAATATCCTCTTGCCACGCCGTCACCACCGACAACCAACTCCCCGGCAACCCCTATAGGAGCCAAATAACAATACTTATCAACAATATAGACGGTGGAGTTGGCAATGGGTTTCCCAATGGGTATGGGTATATTTCCCGGGCATTCCTGGTCAATCAAAAATGTGGTGGAGAAGGTAGTATTTTCTGTAGGGCCATAACCATCGATAAATTTCAACCGGGGTAACCTGCATTTTACCTCGTTGGCATGAACAGGGGGCATGACATCCCCTCCCACCAGGAGATACCTCAACCCTGCAAATATCCCGGTATCAATGCTGGCTAACTGGTTAAACAGAGCTGTGGAAATACAAATAACTGTAATATCATATTTGCGTATCACTTCTTTAAACGTTCCATGGGATAACATGTCTTCTTTTCTAATGATATAAAGGCCCAACCCATTCAATAACGGCCCCCATATTTCAAGTGTGGATGCATCAAACTCAATCGCTCCTGTCTGCAATATATGATCATTCTCCTGGAACGCGATATAGTTTGTATTTTTAACCAACCTCATCACATTCCGATGCTCTACAACAACACCTTTCGGTCTTCCGGTAGACCCGGACGTGTAGAGGACATAGCATAGGTGAGTAGGGAGTCCTTCGCTCAGTTCGCTCGGTTTAACCACAGCAATTCCCCCACTCACCTTACTCACCTCAATCACCAAAACCTTCACATTTCCTTCTGCCAGCATGTATTTTATCCGGTCTTCCGGGTATTCCGGGTCAATAGGCAAATAGGCACCACCTGCCTTCAATATTCCTATCATGCCAATAATTATTTCCACGAAACGCCCGATCATGATGCCTACAATTGGACTCGTGTCAGGACCAACACCTTTCTGACGCAGCAAGTGACACAACCAATCGGCCCTTTCATTTAATTCCCTGTAAGTCAGGGATAAATCTGCGGCCCCGGTAAATCCGTCTTCCGCCTGCGTACCCACACCATAAGCCGGTCCTGTAACCGCAATACGGTCCGGGACTCTTTCTACCTGCTCCGCGAATAGTCCATGGATGGTTTTATCCCTGGGGTAATCCGTCTTTGTATCATTGAAATCAAATAATACCTGCCTCCTCTCTTCAGCGGTTATGATCTCTATCTCACTTATCGGCTGTTTTCGATCCTCCAATATCGAAGCAATAACCTGGTTAAAATATATTGTCAATCGTTGGACTGTTTCTTTCTTAAACAAAGCCGTACAATACTCAATGGTAAAATGAATTCCTTCACCGGTTTCTACCCCCTGGAACATCAAATCAAACAACGATGCCCTTTGTTCAGTAGGATATGGTTTTAATGTCAACCCGGGTATTTCTATATCAGAGACTTCCATATTTTGTAGGGCAAACATGACATCAAACAACGGATTACGACTGGTATCTCTCTCTTTCACCACGTTATCTACCAGGTCTTCAAACTGGTAATCCTGGTTTTCAAACGCTTCCAGTGTTCTCTGCTTAAGTTCGTTTAAAAATTCAAGAAATGTTTTCTTTCCTTTTGGTTCATTACTCAAGGGAAGTGTATTGACAAACATCCCGATGATCTTTTCCAAATCAGTGTGGCTTCTACCGGCAGTGGGTGTCCCTACCACGATGCATTCCAGTCCGCTTACTTTTGCCAGGAATACATTAAATACAGCCAACAATACCATATAAAGGGAAGCACCCTCCTCCAATGCCAGCGTTTTTAATTGTTGAGCTTCATTTTTTGCCAGGGAAAATCCCAGGGCATTTCCTTCAAAACTAGAGATCCCAGGCCTTGGGTAGTCGGTGGGTAAGTTTAACACCGGGATTTCGTCTGCAAATTGATTCAACCAGTGGGATTGCTGGTGCTTCATTATTTCACTCCTCATCAGGCTTCTCTGCCATTGGGAATAATCTTTGTACTGGATGCGAAGTCCGGGTAACTCTTCTCCCCGAAAAAGGGTCATGAAATCGTCTATTAATAATCCCATGGAGGTTCCGTCCGTGACGATGTGATGCATGTCTACAATGAAGATATGTTCATCCCCGGATGTTTTGATTAACCCGGCACGCAGCAGTGGTGGTTGCGATAGATCGAAGGGCCGAATAAAATCCTGGATCAAACTCTCCTCTTCGCGTTCCTTCGCGGCTAAATCATAGTATTCAATTCCGAAATCAACCTCGTTGTGTACCCTCTGTACCGGTTCACCATTGACCATATGAAATGAGGTCCTTAAACTCTCATGGCGATGAATCAATTTCCTGAAAGTTTCTTCTATCATGTATTTTTCAAGTCCACCTTCCAGGGTGAAGACCGCATAACTATTATAGGCTGTACTTTCCGGGGTCATTGTCTTCAAAAGATACAATCGCTTTTGGGCCGAAGATAACGGGTAATATTCTTTGTCTTCGGCAGCTTCTATGGAAACGTACGTTTCTTTTTCTCCTGCTTCAATATACCGGCTTAACTCCCTGATGCTGGGTTTTATAAAGAACTCTGCCAGCGGGATTTTTACATCCAATACTTTATGAATCCTGGATATTAAAATAGTTGCCTTTAATGAGTGGCCGCCCAATTCAAAAAAACTGTGGTCAATACCTATCATTTCTTTTTCTATTCCCAGTACTTCAGACCATATTTCTACCAATTTTTTTTCTACTTCATTTCGCGGTGCCGTATAGTCTTCTCCGATTTTAAATCCAGGCTCCGGCAGTGCCTTACGGTCCAATTTCCCGTTCAGAGTTAACGGGATTTTTTCTAATTGAATAAAATACGAAGGGACCATATATTCCGGTAAGTATCCTGACAAATATTCTTTCAATTCGGTAATAAATATTTCATTGTCATTTTCAGTAACAAAATAGGCACAGAGGTATTTATCTCCCTTTTCATCCTCTTTTGATATCACGACCGCTTCCTCAATGCCTTCATAACCGGGCAGGCGGTTCTCTATCTCTCCCAGTTCAATCCTGAACCCCCTTATTTTAACTTGATGGTCGATGCGCCCCAGGTACTCCAGTTCGCCATCCGGCAGCCAACGCGCCAGGTCACCGGATTTGTAGATTTTTTGCCTCCGGCGGCCAGGGGCGCTTTTTGAAAAAACTGCCCCTGGACCCCGCAAAAACTTTTCATTATTTTCTTCGTGCTCCTTCGTGTCCTTCGTGGCTTCGTGGTTTATAAAATCAATAAACTTCTCTGCCGTTAACTCCGGGCGGTTTAAATATCCCCTGCCAACTCCCTCACCGCTGACGCACAATTCCCCGGCTATTCCAATAGGCTGCAAATTCAGGTGTTTATCTAACACATAGGTACTTAATGTGGGGATGGGCTGACCAATATTGCTAACATCAGACTCAATATCGCGATCCCCTATCTCTTTAAACGTAACATGTACAGTGGTCTCTGTGATCCCATACATATTAATGAGTTTCGTTCCCGGATACTTTGCCTTCCATTCTTTCAACTTTCCCGGGCTTAACGCCTCACCGCCAAATATAACATAACGAAGATTTAAATCCTTGTTGGAATTTTTTGATTCCAGGTTCACTAACGCATAAAAAGCCGAAGGGGTCTGGTTTAGTACAGTTACCTGGTGTTCTTTTAATATTTCCAAGTATCTTCCCGTATCCCTGGCTGCCATTTTAGGAATAATGATTAATTTTCCTCCATACAGCAGCGCACCATACATCTCCCAGACAGAAAAATCAAAACAAAACGAATGGAACAATGTCCATACATCCCGGTCATTAAACTCAAACCGGAATCGATCATTGACCATCAAGCGGACCAAATTCCCGTGTTCGATCATCACCCCTTTGGGTTTGCCGGTTGTGCCTGAGGTATAGATAATATAAGCAAGACTGGTTGCAGGTTGAAAGTTCATTGACAATTGACAATTGGAAAGATTAGAGGATGTCAATAGAATTTCAGCACCACTATCATTTAACATATAATTAATCCGTTCCTCCGGATATTCCGGGTCGATGGGTAAATAGGCAGCACCTGCTTTTAATATACCCAATATGCCGATAATCATTTCCACAGAACGTTCCATCATAATACCTATAATATTGTCCGCAAGGACGCCTTTTTCCCTTAATAAATGCGCCAATTGATTGGATTTTTGGTTTAATTCACTGTAGGTTACAGCATGCTGTGCCCCTACAATCGCAATATGGTCCGGAGTTCTTTTCGCCTGTTCTGCAAATAATTCATGAATTGTTTTGCTTTTCGGGTAATCTGCCGCCGTCTGATTAAAATCAAACAGCACCTGCTGCCTCTCCTCTTCTGTTATTATTTCTATTTCTTTCACTGTGGTATCAGGATTATCCAGGACCTGTTTTACGATTTCTTTTAAATGCAGCCCTACTCTCTGTATAAATTCCTTCTCATATACGCGGGAATTATAATTAAACCTCACAACAAACAGAGCCTGAGGGATGATAATGACATTAAAATCATAATTGGTTTGATTATACTGCTTTATATCTTGTATTCCGAATTGGCCATCAAGTCCCTGTCCCCCGCCCATGCCTGCATCTTTTACTTCTTCCTGGACCGGTAAATTTTCAAAAGCCATGATATGATCGATCAGGCTTCCTTTTAATGCGGTTCTCGACTGGATATCCGCCAGTAACAGATATTCATAGTTTTTCGACCGGGCTGTTTCTTCCTGGACTTTTGTTAATAATTGGACAACGTTGTCTTCTGCCCGGCTTTTAATTCGTATAGGTACGGTATTGAGAAAGAGTCCCACCATTTTCTCAATGCCTTTGATTTCCGGCGGACGGCCCGATACCACGACACCAAAAACAACATCATTATTATTGGAGTATTTCTGCAGTAATATCCCCCATAACGTTTGAAAAACAGTATTTACCGTTACCTGGTTCTTCCTGGCAATGGTATTTAGAGCCCGGACCTCTTTTTCATCGATGACCATATCATATTCTTCCAATTGATAAAGCTGATCACCGGGCTGCAATTTGGGTAAACCCGCCTGCTGTTCATACCCTTCCAGGTAATTCTTCCAATATTCAAGCCCTTCCTCTTTATCCTGCTGTTCCAACCAATTTATATAGTTTACATAAGGTGTTACCGCCTCCAGTTCCGGCGGTATCCCTGCTTTTAGCGATCGATAAACCCGGATCAGTTCTTTATAGATAATCCCAAGACACCAGCCATCCATCAATATATGATGAAAACTCCAAACAAGTGCATAAGCATCCACTCTTATTTTAAATAGAGACGCCCTCATTAAAATGTCCCGGGTCAAATCAAATCCTTTTTCTTTGTCTTTTTCTGCAAATTCTTCCAGGTAAGTATTCTTTTCTGCTTCACTCAAATGAGAGATATCTTCAAAATATGATTTAAAATTTCGCTGCTTTAAAACAAATTGCAGCGGTTCTTCCAGCTTGTCAGAACGAAAGATAGTCCTTAAAATATCATACCTGGCAAAAATGATGTCAAAACTTTGCTGCAGCAAATCCCTGTCTATATCTCCCTTTATCTTGAAGGTCATTTGCTCAAAATAAGCCCGGGAATGCTCATTTTGTAATGCATGAAACAGCATCCCGCTTTGCATCGGAGATAATGAGTATACTCGTTCTATTCGTTTCTGTTTATTTGAAACCATTGAACACCTCTTGATTTTTCTTTAGTCTAAATCGCTGAATTCCTCTTCGTATTCCTCGAGTTCTTCTTTTTTCAAGCGAGAGTACTCCAGGCGGCCCGGAGTTGAAGAAGGCTCTCCTTCTCCCACTTCCCGGTGGATGGCAACACATTTTGCGGATTCTTTGACGGTGGGATTCAAAAATAGATCGCTAACTTTCAATTCCAATCCGTATTTCCTCATCCTGGCAGTCACCTGGATCGCTTTAATGGAATCTCCACCGATTTCAAAAAAGTTATCATTGATACCTGGCTGGGGAATACCCAACACCTCTTGCCAGATTTCCACCATTTTCTCTTCAACTTCATTGGTGGGTGGTTCGTATTCATCATGAGCCCTTCCACGCTCGAATCCAGGTTCCGGCAGTGCCTTTCGATCCACTTTACCATTAGCAGTTAAAGGGACTTCATCGATTTTCACAAAATACCGGGGTACCATATAGGCGGGTATTTTCCCGGATAAATAATTTTTTAACTCCGCGATTTCGAAGGTTTCCCCGCCAGGAGAGTCAGTCAAATGGGACAAATGGGGAACCACATAGGCACATAAATATCTATTCCCCGTATTATCCACGCGGTCCGCGACAACAGCTTCTTTGACCTCCGGGCGGCTGGCTAAACAGGATTCGATCTCCCCGGCCTCAATACGGTAACCCCTGATCTTGACCTGGTGGTCCACTCTGCCCATAAACTCGATATTTCCATCCGGCAGCCAACGAGCCAGGTCACCGGTTTTGTAGATTTTTGAGGAACTATAGGTCCTATAGGACTTATTGGACCTATAGGAAACTAAAACAAACTTTTCTGCTGTGAACTCCGGGTTGTTAAGATAGCCGCGGGCCAAACCATCTCCGGCAATACATAATTCTCCAGGCACTCCCACCGGCTGTAAATGATTCCACCTGTCCAGGATATATACCCGGGTATTGGATATGGGCTTGCCAATGGGAATATTTGGCTGATGATTGTCTACAGCATAACTGGTGGTCACTACGGTACTTTCCGTGGGACCATAATTGTTCACCAATCGATAAGACTGTTGGACATATCCCTGTAATTTATCTCCACCGGTAAGCAGTACCTTTAATGAAACAGTGGAAGAATTGGTAAGCATAAATTGCTCACACACCTGGGTGGGCAAGAAACAGATGGTGATACAGTGCCGATCAAAGTACCACTTTATTTTTTCCACCTCCAGCCGCATCTCTTCATCGATAATGTAAAGACCGGCACCAACGGTTAAATAGGGGAAAATTTCCCATACCGATGCATCAAAACCAGGGCTGGCATACTGGGTGGCACGGTCCGATCCAGTGACACCATAATACCGATTGTGCCAGAAACATAGATTAACCAGGGAACGGTGCTCCACTAACGTACCTTTGGGCTGCCCCGTGGTACCGGAAGTATAGATAACGTAAACCAGGTTTGAAGTCTGGGAAGCGAGGAAGCGAGGAAGCGAGGAAGCGGGGAAGCCAGAAGTAGATGAAGACAGGTTGGTTAATAAAATTGCAGCTCCACTGTCGGCTAACATGTAATTGATTCGCTCTTCCGGGTATTCCGGGTCAATGGGCAGATAGGCGCCTCCGGCTTTTAATATTCCTAATATCCCGATGATCATTTCCATCGAGCGTTCCATCATAATTCCTATAATATTGTCCGCCAGGACGCCTTTTTCCTTTAATGAATGCGCCAATTGATTGGATCTTTTATTCAATTCACGATACGTTATATGTACCTCCTCATGCATCCATGCATCCATGCATCCATGCCCAATAACAGCAAGCCGATCCGGGGTGCGGTCCACCTGTTGGTTAAATAACTCATGGATGGTTTTATCCCTGGAATAGTCTGCCGCCGTCTCATTAAAATCAACCAGTAACTGCTGCTTCTCCTCACCTGATATCAATTGCAGCGAAAATATCTTCCGGGTGGGGTTCTCTTTTATCTGCGACAGTATTCTTTTAAAATAGCGGATAAACCTCTCCACGGTTTCCTCTTTGTAAATCTTAGTACAATAATCGACGGTAAAATAGATGACTCCCTCTAATTCAGTCCCCTGGAAGATAATATCAAAATTCGCCTTAACTTCTCCTTCATCACGAATGACATCCTCATCCTCCCCGGTTATGTTCCCCTGGTACTCTGCCTGGTTCAAAAAGTTAAACATCACATCAAATATGGGATTCCTGCTGGCATCTCTCCTGACCGAAACCCTGTCTACCAGGTTTTCAAACTGGTACTCCTGGTTCTCATACACGTCAAGGGTGCGCTCTTTTACTTCTTTCAGAAATTCGATAAAGCCTTTATCTCCTTCCGGGTAGTTCCTCATGGCTAACGTATTGACAAACATACCGATGATATCCTGGAGGTCGGCATGCCGCCTTCCGGCTGTGGGAGTCCCGATGATTATATCTTCCTGGCCGCTCAATTTCGATAATAAGACATTATAAACCGATAATAAAATCATATAAAGCGTTGCATCCCTCTGCTTGCAAAGTTCCTCCAGGAACCCGGTGGTGTCCTTATCGATAAAGAAACGCAATTGCCTGCCGGCAAAGCTCTGCACCAATGGCCTGGGATAGTCGGCTGGCAGAGCCAGGACCGGGAGTTCGCCGGAGAATTCCCTGAGCCAGTATTTCTCCTGTTTTTTCATGATTGCCTGCTGGGCGTTACTATTTTGCCACTCCGAATAGTCCTTGTATTGCAGTCGCAGCGGTGGCAGGTTTTCTCCGGCGTACAACGCGGCAAACTCTCTTTCCAGGATACCCTGGGAAGTGCCGTCCGAGATAATATGATGCATCTCCACCAACAGCAGGTGACCGGTATCCCCGGGTTTCAATACTCCCACCCGCAGCAGCGGCGCTTTTGATAAATCAAACGGCCGGATAAAGTCCTGTATCAAATTTTTTTCTTGGCGTTCCTTCGCGCTATTCGCGGCTAAAACAAAATATTCAATCTCAAATTCCACCTTTTTATGAATCTTTTGAACCGGTTCATCACCGATCATATGAAAGGATGTTCGCAGGCTTTCATGCCTATCAATCAGCTTCCCCACCGTGTTCTCCAATCGCCCCTTATCACAGCCTCCCACAAGTGGAAACATATAGAACATGTTGTAATGCGTGGTGTCCAACGCCATCTGCCGGATGATATAAAGCCGTTTCTGCGCTGCGGAAAGGGCATAGTACTCTCTCTCCTCCGCCTTATCGACGGCAAAAAATCTCTGGCCAGCCGCATTACGAATATATTGGCAAAGCTCTCGTACCGTTTGACGGTTGAATACCTCTACAAGCGGAACCTTTACCTTCAATACCTTGTGAATCTTCGAAGTCAAAACCGTGGCCTTCAGCGAATGACCTCCCAACTCGAAAAAATTAGAATCGATTCCAATCAACTCGCTGCCTATTCCCAATACTTCAGACCAGGTATCTATAACTTTCTCCTCGATCCCATCACGGGGGGCTGCGAAATTCTCAGCCAATGACAGGCGTGGGTCCGGCAGCTTCGACCTGTCGATCTTACCGGTCCGGCCCAGTGGAAGCTTATCCATTTGAACAAAATACGAGGGCACCATAAAATCCGGTAATACCTGCGATAAATAATCTTTCAACTCTGATATCTCAATTTTCTCATCATTTACCCCTACCACATAAGCGCAAAGATAACGGCTTCCTTTTTCATCCTCTGTGGCGATGACAGTGGATTCTTTTATACCGACAAAGGTCAGTAAACGGCCTTCGATTTCTCCCGGCTCGATCCGGTAACCCCTCACTTTTACCTGGTGGTCCCTTCGACCGAAGAACTCTACATACCCATTACTTAACCATCTCCCCAGGTCTCCTGTCCGGTAAATAATTTCTCCTTCACGAAAGGGGTCCGGTACAAATACCTCCTTTGTCAATGCTTCATCATTTAAATATCCCCGGCATACCCCGGGGCCTCCAATATAAATTTCCCCGGCTGCCCCGATGGGAGCAAGCCTGGAACTGCTGTCCAGTATATAAATCCATGTGTTGGAGATGGGCGCACCAATAGGAATGGTAACCTGGTTCTCATTTATTTCATTAATGGGATAATAGGTGGCATAGACAGTGGTTTCAGTAGGACCATACACATGAAGAATTCGCTCCCTGCCCAGGTATGCCAATGCTTTTGCCGCATGAGGGACCGATACCCTCTCGCCGCCAAATAACACCTTTCTTACACCGGATAGACTCTTAAGACCGACATCAACTATCGTATTAAACAACGCCGTGGTCACAAAAAATACACTAATCCTCTGACGTTCGATTAAATCACACAGCGTCTCAATTTCAAGCATATCTTCACGGCTCATCATCACCAGGGTGGAACCGTTTAGCAATGCACCATAGATATCAAACACCGAACCGTCGAAGGCATAGTCAGATAACTGCAATACCCGGTCCCCGGGTTGAAGTTCGATATAATTGGTGTTCTTGACCACACGCGTCACATTATAATGCGTGGTCAGGCTTCCCTTGGGCTGACCCGTAGAACCCGATGTATACATGACATAAGACAGGTTACTGGAAGATACGGCAGCCGCTAATTTCCCTGTACTATACTTTCGTAATACCCTTGTATCGTGCTGATGTTTATGGCGCTTTTTCTTCTCCCTGTTTATTTTTACTTTATCGATATGAAGCAGTGCATCATACCTGAACCTGGTTAACTCATTCTCAATGGTATATATCTTACTTGAGAATTCCATATCACGGATCCCGGGAATATCAAATGCCAGGTCTTCCAGGAAAGAACGGGAAAGAAAAAGTTCTTCGGACCAATCGATTTTAGTTTTATAGTTTTTACCCCTATTCTCCTGCTTGAACGTCACCAGGTCACCGATCAAATCCTCTTTCAATTCCTGGTCCATGATATCCCCGATAAAAATAAAGCCGCTGTTTCCCATCACGTCGATGGCTTTACGGATCACTTTTCCCAGGTAATTGTGACCATGGAAACACTGGACCACACTGTTAAGGATAACCAGGTCAAAATTTTTCTCTTCCAGTTGATGGATTTCATGGGCGGCAAGGGTGTAAAGTTCGATATTCTTATGGCCTTCCTTCTTTATGCGTTCCCTGTTCTTTTCGATGATGACAGCGGACAGGTCAGTGCCGTAATATAAACCGACTTTCGGGGCGATGCGGTACATAGAGATTCCTGATGCCGCACCGATTTCAAGCACACGCATATCTTTATGCAGCAGGGGTTCCAGTTTTTTAAGAATATTGTCTCCGTATTCATCCATTTCTGCTTTGGGTATGGGACTCCCGGTATAGCTGCTGTTCCAACCGCCGGCGGTGATTTCATCCACCGCGGTTTCGCCTACATACTCCCACAGCTTGCGGCTCATCAATTCACTCTCTTCCTTTTCCTCTTCCCCATGAACATCTTCGCTGTCCATGCACAGGAAGGTATCCAGTTCCTCGCATTCCCACTGCACCCGGTTCAGGGTTTTGATGTATCGTTTTTGACTGATCAGAGTGCTAATGCCGGCATCATCGATCATGGTTTTGATGCGTTCTTCCGGGAATGACGGCGATATAGGAACATAGGCGCCGCCAGCTTTCAATATCCCCAGGATGGCAGCGATCATATCAATCGATCTATCCATCAAAATTCCCACCCGCTGGTCCGGTACCACCCCGGCTTCCTGGTGCAAATAGTTGGCCAGTTGATTGGCCTGCAGATCAAGGACCTTATAAGTCAGGCATTCTCCTGCAAATACAACGGCTGCACCATCCGGAGCCTTTGCCACCTGTTCCTCGAATAACTCACCAATTGTCTTTTCCCGGGGATAAGCAGTCTCTGTATCATTAAACCCGTATAATAGTTCCTGTTTTTCTTGTTGGGAAACGATATCGATGTCTTCCAGTTTGACTACCGGGTTTGAGACCGTTTCTTTTATTGCGTTTTTAAAATGCCGAACCAAACAGGCGATAGTGTCTCTTTTGAATATCGCTGTATAATACTCGATATTTATAAGAATATCCTCTCCTATTTCGTGGACAAAAAATGTCATGTCAAATTTAGCGGTAGTGTGCTCATATTCAACAGAGGGGAAATTGTCATCTGCGATGGGAAGTTCTTCGAACCGGGCGAAATCCTCTGCTGACGAAAGTGACCTTCCTTCTCCTACCCTCCTGAAATTCTGGACCACCATCATCATATCAAACACCGGATTCCTGGACGCATCTCTTTCCAGGTCCAGTTTGTCCACCAGTTCCTCGAACTGGACATCCTGGTTTTCAAAAGCTGTGATACTGTGATGGATAACTTCTTTCAAGAAAGACTGATAGGTTTTTTCTCCCGATGGGTAGTTCCTCATGGCCAGGGTATTGACAAACATCCCGATAATAGGCTGGAGATCCGCATGCGGCCGCCCGGCAATACCCGTGCCCATGATAATATCTGTTTGACCGGTATATTTATAAAAAAGCGTATTCAGCACAGCCAGGATATTCATATACAGGGTACCGCCGCTCCGTGTACCCAGATCCTTGAACCTGGCGGCATCTTCCCTTTCCAGCATAAAATTAAACGTGGCTCCTGCAAAGGTGAATACTTCCGGCCGCTTATAGTCAGTGGGTAACTGCAGCCGGGGTATCTCTTTTGCATCCGGGTACAGTTCCAGCCAAAAATTCTCCTGGGCTTTGATTTCACCACTCTTAAATAAATAATTCTGCCACTCTGAAAAATCTTTATATTGAAGGCGAAGTGACTCTAATTCTTTCCCATTATAAAATGCCATAAAATCTTCAGTGAGATTCGTATGAGAGGTTCCATCCGATACGATATGATGCATATCCACCATCCAGATACAGCGATCCGGCAATTTGATTAATCCTGACCGGATCAACGGCGCCCGGGATAAATCAAAGGGCCGTATAAAGTCCTGTATCAAATTTTTTTCTTCGCGTTCCTTCGCGTTCTTAGCGGCTAAATCATAATATTCGATTTCAAATTCTACCTGGTCATGTATCTCCTGGACAGGAACATCATTCACTTTTTCAAAGGAGGTTCGCAAACTTTCATGCCGGGCGATCAGTTGCTTCAATGTTGTCTCAAGTTTATCTTTTTCTATACCTTTGCCCATGGGTAACACCAGGGACATATTGTAACTGGTGCTTCCCGGGTCCATTTGCTGAAGAAAATAGAGCCGCTTCTGAGCCGAAGACAGGGCATAATATTCTTTCTTTTCCACAGGCTCTATGCCTGCATATTTGGTTTGTTTCGCTTTCCGGATATATTCCGACAACCCCAGGATAGTCTGACTTTTAAACACCTCTACCAACGGGACTTTTACCTCCAA
>JABAOF010003755.1_pt1 | contig 23376 bp, 16 predicted proteins | sample 7062171 | NCBI WGS metagenome assembly JABAOF01 (sample SAMN14538628, study PRJNA623070) | marine sediment metagenome | biome: marine biome [ENVO:00000428]; feature: marine pelagic biome [ENVO:01000023]; material: deep marine sediment [ENVO:00002113] | place: India: Gulf of Khambhat ...
TCCCCACATCCGGCACGATGTGCATCCTGGGCGAGGAAGTCAAAGACCCCGACAAAGCCAGAGAGATAAAGCGCCGTGTTGGTGTGGTGCCCGAGGTGCTGGCCCTGTTCGATAATCTGACTGCACGGGAATATCTGACCTTCATCGGACGTATGTATAAGTTGCCCATTGCGATAGTCCGCGAACGTTGCCGGGAGCTGTTGACCATGATGAACCTGGATGGTGAGGAGAAGAAGCTTACTCTCGAATACTCACATGGGATGAAGAAGAAACTCACGCTTGCGGCGGCGCTGATTCCGAATCCGGACCTGCTGTTTCTCGATGAACCGTTTGAGGGGGTAGATGCCGTCGCCTCGCGCGTGCTGCGTGATACATTGAAGCGTTGCGTGGAGCGCGGTGCGACCGTGTTCCTGACATCGCATGTTCTGGAGATTGTTGAAAGGCTCTGCACAGACGTCGGGATTATTGTCGAAGGCAAGCTCGTGCATCAGGGCACGATGGACGAGATTTGCGCTGGCGGGTCGCTGGAGGAACGGTTCCTTGAGGCCGTTGGCAGCGATCACATCGATCACCAGAAGCTAAGCTGGCTGGAGGATTAAATGGACTGGAGCCAACTTCGTACAATCATCTGGTTGCGCTGGCGCTTGACCCGAAATCAATGGTCTCACCGCGGTCAGTTGAATGCCGTGCTGATAATGATCGTAGCTGTGGTTCTGCTTGTCTTAGGTTTTGTGAGCGGTGTTGCCGGCGTGCTGATTGGTTTCTTTTTGCTGGTTGAAGCGACGCCTCTACGTTTGCTTCTTATGTGGGATATGTTCATTGGTGTGTTTCTGTTTGCCTGGATGATTGGACTAGTTTCGGAGATCCAGCGTTCCGAGACAATCGATATCAGTCGAATGCTGCACCTGCCGATCTCACTCAGAGATATTTTCGTGGTGAATTATCTTGCCTCGCACCTGACCATTAGCATTATTCTGTTCCTGCCTTTAGTGTTGGGACTTTGCCTGGGATTGATCCTCGGCGGGCGATGGATAATGATCTTGATGTTTCCGCTGGTGCTCGGTTTGGTCTTCATGATCACAGCGTGGACCTATTGCCTGCGCGGCTGGCTGGCCGCGCTCATGGTGAACAAGCGGCGACGCCGTGCCATTATTGCCGGGATCACCTTTTCATTCATTTTACTTTCGCAGCTTCCGAATCTCATTGGCAACCTCGCACGCGATCATAAACAGCACAGACCCAAAACGACCAAATCAGCACCGCTGGACGAACAGACGACGAAACGCCCTGGGGACCGTGACAGGAAGCCCCTTCCCCATTCGGTCTTAATTGCACATAAGATTGTGCCATTTCTGTGGGCTGGTAACGGCGCGATGTCGCTGGGCATGGGAAATGCCTTGCCCGTCGTGTTGAGTGCGGCTGGCGTGTTCTGCATTGGTGGATTGGGTTTAAGGCGAGCTTACCGCTCAACCCTTCGTTTCTACATGGGACATGCTACTGGCAGGAAGTTGAAACATAGGCCGAAAGCTGAAAAAGCCCCAGCTGTTAAGAGGAACTTCCTTGAGAAGCGACTACTCGGTACTCCCGATGAAGCCGCGGCGCTTGCGCTGGCCTTCTTCCGTTCACTGATGCGGGCGCCCGAAGTGAAAATGGCGCTGGCTACAAATTTCATTATGCTGCTGTTTTTTGGAACGATGGTCTTTGCGAGGCGTGCGTCAAACCTCGAGGACAACTTCAAACCGTTCGCCGCAAGCGGCTTTGTCGTCTTTACGTTTCTCGGAATGAGCCATCTCATGTTCAACCAGTTCGGCTTCGATCGGGGCGGATTTCGTCAACTCGTGCTGCTGCCGGTGCCGCGAAGACAAATTCTGCTTGGAAAAAACCTTGCGTTGCTGCCGGTTGCAATGGGATTTGGGCTGACTTTCCTCTTGCTCGTTAAAATTTTCCTGCATGTCTCGCTCATTGTCATTTTTGCCACCGGCTTGCAGTTGGTGGCGACCTTCTTACTGCTCAGCATAGCGGGCAACATGATATCCGTACTCGTTCCTTATCATATCGCCCCGGGGACTATGAGGAAGACTAAAACCTCCGCCACGACGAGCTTCCTGATTTTTATATCGCGATTGTTAATTCCAACGACTATGGGTCCTATGTTTATTCCACCAGCAATTGGTCTGCTCACGTCCCGCTTGGGCTGGCTGCCGGCCGGACCGGTGAACCTCGTGCTCTCAATGGTACTATTGGCGCTCCTTATCTTCTTTTACAAGCTCAGTCTGCCCAGCCTCGGAAAACTATTGATGCGACGGGAAAAACAAATCCTTCAAGTGGTCACCGAAAAAGTTGAGTAACTTAAAAGCATCACGGCGATCAGAAACATATTCACTTTTTTTAGTTGCTAAATAATCAGCATTGCGTCGCCGTAGGAATAAAAACGGTATCGCTGCTCGATAGCGTGATTGTAAGCTGTGAGGATGTTGTTCAGGCCTGCAAAAGCAGCGACAAGTGCGAGGAGGGTAGATTTGGGCAGATGAAAGTTCGTTATCATTGCGTCGGTAATTTTGAATTTATAGCCGGGCTTTATGAATAATCCTGTTGAGTCGGTTATGGCATTGATTTTTGAGCCGGCGGCTATTGTCTCGAGGGTTCGGGTCGAGGTTGTGCCAACAGGGATTATTCGTCCGCCTTTGCTCCTCGCCGTATTTATTGTCTGGGCATTTACCTCGTCAATACTGAATCGCTCCTGATGGATTTGGTGGTCTTCAAGGTTTTCCGTAGTTACCGGTTTGAATGTGCCTGTTCCTACGTGCAGGGTTATGTATGCAAAGTAGATACTGGCCTGTTTTAACTGCTCGATAAGGCGGTTAGTAAAGTGCAGTCCGGCGGTGGGGGCCGCGACGGCGCCGGTATGTCGTGCATAAATCGTCTGGTAGCGCAGTTTATCCATTTGAGCGACATCGGGGTCGTCGTCTCGTTTGATATATGGGGGCAATGGCGGAAAGCCGATTTTATCGAGGACGGTTTCGGTGTCTGCCTCTGTATTTAGCCTCAGCAGGCATCTGCCCTCGGATTGCTTTTCGAGCAGTACGGCTTTACAAAAATCTCCCCTTTGTTTGTCTTTGAGAATAAGAATCTCGCCGGGATTTAGTTTACGGCTGCCTTTTAACATTATATCCCAGATTCTATCAGAGTTTTCAGCGAGGAATAAACCTTCGAGTTTTCCTCCGGTATCCCGACGTGCAAAAAAACGGGCGGGCAGGACTTTTGTGTCGTTGAGCACAAGGCAATCGCCGGGCGAGAGAAAATCTCCAATATTGCCGAATCGGCTGTCGATAATTTCACAGGTGGTGCGATTGAGAACCAGCAAACGTGAGTCGCTTCGAATACGAAGAGGATGCTGGGCGATCAGCTCAGGTGGTAAGTAGTAATTTAACTTTTCTGTCTTCATAGCCAAACGTTATCAGACGGTCAGCAAAATGACAAAAAAAAATTTGCTGAATAACAAGCTAAATCAGAAGTTTATGTAGCGGTATAAAAATTCCGGCAAAAGTGGTTCGATATGAGGGACGATACTAATACTGATAACACGAGTCCAACTTACTTATGGGAAAAGTTTTTCAAAGGTGAGGGTTATGTCTTCGAGAAAGTATTTTGACAGAGAAATAACTTCAATCACTGCTTTGGGCAGGAATGAACTTACGCGACGAATCAGAGGTTTCAAAGGCCGATTTAAATTAGATTTTACCGAAGATTACCTCAACAATATCAGCGTTGAAAGGTTGAGGCATATCCTTTTGGCAGCGTTAATAAACGCAAAGCCGCACAGTTAAGAAATTATATCAAAACCGCCCATTTTTCGATAAGCTCAAGCCCGTGTCTCTTTTTAGGACCAAAGTGCTATTGTTTAGCTGTGTGCGTCTATGTTCCCGACTAACCTTCTATTTCCCACCAGCAAGACTTCCGGACCCTGCGTAAATCATAGTGGTCGGCCTCGGTTACGGGCTGAACATGTTGAGAAGGGTGAGTACGATCGCGGAGTTTGCCGCCTTTTATTGTCTGGATGCCTTTCCATTTCCAGTACTCGCTGTGTCCGTCCGCAAGGGATACGCTGGTTCCGTTACCATGTCGGACCATAGGGTCGTCCCACCATTCCTGCAGATTCTGGTAAACAGCGTAGCTGTCCGGAGTTACCCAGCCTTCATCGATAAAAACAATCCTCTCGTTGGGGCTGCGAATCTGCATTCTTTTTTTAATGATGAGTCTCCTGATGACCTCAGCCGGTCCTCTGCCCTTGGGGTCCTGGGGTAGAGGATGTCCGTTCATAGAATCCATAGCAGCATAGGTTACCATCTCACCCCGCAGGCCGGTGGGGCAGGCGTAAAGACCTTCGTTCTCGCAATATGGCCACATGGCGCCACTTCTGATTTCAGCTTTTTGCTGTTCCACCGGTAGTTGTGCACCGTTTCTGTAATCATTGTGCCAGCACCTGCCGACCCAGGGATTCTCAGCGACGCCATTATACGTGTGGGTAACGCCGCCATCGCCGCTGACAATCCTGTCATCATTTTCATCTGCGTAGAGAATCCATGCGAGTGTCAGTTGCTTTAAATTGCTTAGGCAGGCCGCACGCTTGCCCTGCTCCCGGGCCCTTTGTAGGGCGGGCATCAATATCGCCATTAAGATTGCAATAATGGCAATTACTACCAGAAGTTCTATCAGAGTAAAGGCTTTTCGTTTTTTCATATTGATACTCCTTATGTAATTTTTGTTGGTTGATTTTTTGCGATGTTATTTACAAGCTCAGTATAATCTTTTGCAGGTTTTTGTGCAAGGTTTTTTTAGAGTACTCCTTGCAATGGCATAAAACTGCATTCATCGTCATTGCAAGCGAGGCGTAGCCGAGTGTGGCAATCTCGAAGTCGTACTATTTCTGAAATGGAGTAGTAGTGCTGTTCAGACGTAAAGAGGGCGAAGGCCGCAGGTTTAAGCCTTTTTGCCCTGAGTTTCTATATTGCCCTAAAACAAGCGGGGCCGATACCGAGTCGGTATAAGTCCCGAGTTAATATAAATCTGCTATATCAACCCCGTTAAATATGAGAAATACGACGTTATCTGACGGGGTTAAGCAGACCCCTATATCTTGCTTGGCAATCCGCAGTCCACAGGATGCCTTACGGCAGAAGCTTTACGGCATAAGCAATGATGGGTCGGCTAAATCTTGACTTACGGTGCCGGTGGATATAGACGAATATCGTCAAAATACATCGTACCTGAACCACCGGCCTGCGGATTTTTCCTGTTACCGAGACCAAGGGCAATCGTATTGACATTAACAAGGTCCACACCCTGGTCTGCAAATGCCTGCAGGTTGATATTCCATTGGGTCCAGGTGTCTATCAACGCTGCATTAGGATTATCATGATAGACCACCGCGCTGCCGTTGAGGGCAACATACATCGGCTCAGGGTCGTTAGCGGTCATGGTTGCGCCAATGGCCTGGTTCGTCCACATCGGAGGACTAACCGTGCCGATGGTCTGGACGTTGGAGAATTCGGCCAGGCACGTGGCATTAACGTTATGGCTGGTCAGTGCCAAACCAATATAAACGTTCGGACTCATCGAGATGAGCTGCGGCTCGGCATCCTGTATGGGCTCCCAGGTAACACCATCAGCCGAGTGGTAACCTGTAAAGCTGCCCGTGGCGCTACGCTCTAATTTCACCCAGTGCGGCGCAGTAATACCGGTCTGGTTCACGTTGACACTGCTGGCATTAGTATTAGTACGGCGCTGAAAAGCAACACCGTTGATGGGTGTAATACAGACAAAGGCGTGTTTTGAGCCTGGCTCCAGGGTCTCGCGAATCATTACGCCGGCCTTGGCCCATCCGTCCGTGTTCTGTACGCTGAGCACCTGTGCCGAAATCGACCCGGCACCGGATAGTTGCTTGTAGGCGTAGCGGAACTTGTCGTCTGCCCCCTCAATGTCCGCGCCGGAGGCGCTCATTGTATAGGTGCCGGCCGGGGCCTCTGTGAAAGCTTTAGGAATGCCTCTGAACCAGATAGTCAAGGTTTTGACCCCTTCCTCTGTCCAGTCACGAGGATAAGTCAATGTCATCTCGACCTCTGAATATTTGAGCTTTTCCTGTTGATTGTTATCGTAGAATACAGGCATCGATTGCCTGCCTCCGTGAACGATAGTTTCCTCAGTGTAAGAAGGAGTGTTTTCGTCGCCAACCATAGAGCCGGTTCCGTTACCGGGATAGGGCGGTAAAGTAGGATGCGAGGCATAGCCAAGCCCGTCTATCCATGCCCACCATATTTCGTTGTTGCCAATGTCGTAGTCCTCAAAATCGTCCACGATAAGGAAGTTNNCCTCATCAACACGCCAGTAGTAAGTGGTATTCCAAGGGAGTTTTCCGGGGTCATAGCTTTCAGAACCAAGGTCCCTGGTGCCTTTGTACTCCGGCGAACCGGTATTAGCGTTTTTCACGGAGTCTTCATCAGTGCTGAAATAGACCTGATGCGAAACGGCTGCATCTCCGGCACCCCATTTGAGAATCGGTATGTGCTTTACATCTGTAGCTCCATTAGATGGACTCGGGCTGCTGGCCTTTACGGGCAGTGACAGTGCGGTCTGCGGAATAAACTGCTTTGGCGTGCGGGGACTTTCCCAGCGCAGTTGTGCTACTGCATCACCGCCGTTATTATACATTTCCATTACGATGCTATATACCTGCCCTGCAACAAGGTCAATTGTTCCACTGTCCTGGGTGTTCTTGTGGTCGGTCCAGTTGTCAACAAGCTGTTTACTATCCACCCACAAATGTATTCCATCATCGCTGTTGGTGTAGAAGGTGTAGGTCTCAGTAAATGCTGCCTCCACCTCGCCGGTCCATCTGACCGAGAAGCGATCATCGCCAACCAATGGATCTAGCTCACCATTGCTCCAGCTAAAGTTAATTTGAGGGTCTATTCGGGTCAGCACAAGGTTGCTTAAATCCATACCTTTGTAGTAATCTGCTCGCACCCCTCCGCCGGCTCGCGCAGTCGTAAAGCTCCAGACATCACCTTTATAGGTAACAACAGTATCGAACTCATCGACCCGCCAGTAGTAAGTCTTCTTTAATTCAAGAGGGCCTGGAGTATAGGTTGTATCTCCCTGGGGGAGTCCTGCGGCGGCATTGTTCACATCTTCAAAGTTATCGCCGAAATACACGGTGTGTAATTTTGCACCGAAACCTCGCTTCCAGCTAAGCTCCACATTCGGGTCTATGAAACTGGAACCGTCAGACGGGACTGGACCATAGGCGGTCCTGGGTGGTATCATAAAGCTCCAGACAAAGCCCTTCCAGGGACTATTGGGGTTCAGATCATTGACCTCGTCAATCCGCCAGTAATAGGTCGTGCCCGGAACAAGACCATCCGGATAAGGAAATCCAGGAAATCCGACAACAAAAAAGTTCGAGGGCTGGTTGCCCTGGAAGGTGTCAGCGGAGCTGGCATCTACAGCTTCGAAATTATCGCCGAAGTACACATCGTGCGAGACCGCAAATTCTCCCGGCGTCCAGGAAAGGCTTATCCAGGTGTCCGGATGGATGGCACCATCAGCAGGATCCGGCTTATGGGCTCTGAACCATGCTAACCACGGTGACAGATAGGCGCCGTCGATAATCACAGGTCCGGTGCCAATGGTCGGACCTCCCCATCCGACGGTCAGGCTGTCGCCGCCCCCTTCTTCCTTCATCAGCGCCTCAATGTAATACTTCTGACCAGCCGCCAGGGTGATAGGTTTTGACTTCTGCTGGGGGTATTTGTCCCACTCAAGGTGGTTGGTCCAGCCGGGCACCTCGGCAACTATAGTTGCCTTCTCAGGGTCATCGTTGGTGCTCAGCCGTAGTTCGCAGTAATCGTCACCTGATACCCAGAAGGAGTAATCACCGTCGGCAGGCGGATACAAAAAACCCCGGGCACGTACGCCGTAGTTGTCTCTCCAGTCGACCGGCCCTTCGAATCTTTCCCTCCATTGGCTCTGGTCCGGATTATCTGGATAACGGGGGTCGTCAGTTAGATTGGTAATCCTGTTGCCAGTGAAGTCAAACCAGTACTCGAACAGAATGTTGCCATTGTCCGATTGCCCGTTGGCGTTACTGACCATGCCTAAGGCCACGACAAAAGAAGCAAAGTAAATCAATTTTTTATACATAATGTTTCTCCTTCAAAAAATTAAAATAAACAACTGTTCTTTGGTCACACAACAATATTTGTTCCAGCAGAACTGGGATATGAATTTTTCGCTGAAATGTGGAAATCTCCTCTCCGAAGCACAAAGTTATTGTTATAACTCTGTGTCTGGCACAATACATAACAACTCCTCCTCTATGGAAAAGCCGGAAAAAATGCACCCGATGAGAAACCAAAAAATGTACATACACCCGTCCCTACAACTACACTCAGAGTAAACTCTCCACGGACACAAGCTTCACTATTTTTATTTATACCAAATCAGGCCTCTTTCCGTCAAGGACAATATTTTGGAAGAACATAGGGCATTCACCTTGCCGCTCTTTATCCCCCTGAACGGGCACTTATTGCCAATTCTATAATACTATTGGCTGGACCTTGTGTGGGCTAAGTTGAATCACCCTCTTTTAGACTCGACGGGTCTGACTTGCATAGAGGTAAAAACAGGGCATTTTCCCCGCCTGCAGTCCCGTACAACCAGGTGGTTTGCTTAGTCTAAAGAGCTCGGTAAGCTTAATACCACACGCTTGGTGTATAGCCTAAGCCTCCCCAGCAGCCCCTCTGGACGAAGTGCAAATCCTTCTTGGCCTCGTCTGTTTGGGGTGTGCGGTTTACGCTGCTGTGCACGCGGTTCTGATCTCTACCCAGCTTAATCGTTTCGATGCCTTTCCACTTGTGGTAATCACTGTGGCCATCGGCGAAGCTAAAATTCGTGCCGTCACCGTGTCTGACTGTCGGGTCGTCCCACCACTGCTCTTGTACGTAATGAACAGCGAAGCTATCCGGCGTTACCCATCCTTCGTCAATGAAGACCATTCTGTAGGCCGGTTCGCGAATCTCTGTCTTCTTTGTGACCCACACGCCGGGCTTTTGGGTGTCTGTTCTTGGGATACCATTGACGCCATCCATCGCCGCATATGTTACCATTTCTCCCCGAAAACCGGTCGGGCAGCGGTAAAGTTTTATATCTTTACAATATGGCCAGAGCGCGCCATCTTTTATTTCTTCTATTTGTTGTTCCTCTGGTAATTGTGCACCGGTTTGATAACTAGAGTGCCAACACTGGCCTACCCAGGCCTTCTCTTTTGAGCGGTCAATGCCTCCCATACCATTAACAATCTTGTCATCGTTATCATCCGCGTATAGAATCCATCCAAGTGTTAACTGCTTTACATTGTTAAGGCACACCGCGCGTTGACCCTGCTCCCTGGCTCTGTTCAGTGCAGGCATCAATATCGCCATCAGAACCGCAATAATAGCAATTACTACCAGAAGCTCTATCAGGGTAAAGCCTTTTCGTTTTTTCATATTGAGACTCCTTATGTAATTTCAGCTTACTTTTTGCAATTCTGTCCTATAAGCTTAGTATAATCTTTTGCAGGTTTTTATTCAACTGTTTTTTAAAGTGCTCCTTGCGCATAAAAAAGGCGGACATTGCATCCACCTATAATCCCAAAGAGGCCAGGTTGACTGCTTAGCCGAATAAAAATCTATACGCCAAAGAATTATACTTATCAATTAGTTGGTGTATAACCCAATCTCCCCCAGGTGGCCTTCTGCATCTTTTGCAAATCAGCCAGGCCCTCGTTGGTAGTAGGCGCATATTGATGCGGCGGGTTTGCCATCTTGCCGACCTTTATCGTCTCTGCTCCTCTATACTTCCAGTAATCGCTGTGGCCATCAGCGAAAGAAACGTTCGTGCCGTCACCATGTCTGACGAACGGTGGGTCCCACCATTGGGGAATAACGTAATGAATAGCGTAACTATCCGGAGTTATCCGTCCTTCGTCAAGAAAAACGAGTCTATATGCCGGAGCGGGGACAGTAATCTCTGTTCTCCTCTTGACCATCAACACCGTTTTGCCCACTCTCACTCCCTTGTTACCACTATAAGTTCCAGCTGCATCGAAACAACCATTCATACCATAACCTGTGGAGTACGTGCGCATCTCTCCACGAATACCGGTCGGGCACCGGTAAAGCTTTTCGGTTTTGCAGTATGTAAATAGCGCTCCGAGTCGGATAGCTTGTATTTGTACCTCTAACGGTCGTTGTTCTCCCTGCATATAATTGGTGGCGCAATCGTTGCCTACCCAATAGCGCTCGCCCTTATGAGGACCAGATGTGGGCACGGGTGCAACGGGGTCGGCAGAAGGGGCCCAATGGGCTTCGCCGTTAACAATCCTGTCATCGTTATCATCTGCATACAAAATCCACGCCAGCGTCAGCTGCTTTAGGTTGCTTAGGCAGGCGGCGCGTTTGCCCTGCTCCCTGGCTCGGTTCAGAGCCGGCATCAGTATCGCCATCAATATGGCTATAATGGCAATCACCACCAGAAGCTCTATCAAGGTAAACCCCGTTAGAAATCTTCCGCTTTGGCGGTCAAGAATGTTAATTTCTAACGGGGTAAAGGCTTTTCTTTTGTTCATAGTGAGATTCCTTATGTATTTTTTGCTGGTTGATTTTTTGCGATGTTGTTTTATAAGCTCAGTATAATCTTTTGTGAGTTTTAGTGCAACTGTTTTTTAGAGTGTTCCTTGCGCAGAAAAAAGGCGGACATTGCATCCGCCTGTAATCCCAAAGAAGTCAAGTTGTCTGCTTAGGGCAAAATCAACAAGCACAAAAAATCACGTCAATAGTTTCGGCTAATACCCCAATCTGCCCCATATAGCCTTTTGCATCTTGTGCAAATCCTCATAATCATCAGGGCTTTCAGGCTGCATCTGGTGCAAAGGGTTTGCATCAAGGTAGGGAACAGCAGCGAGCTTGCCGATACGTATCGTTTTCGTGCCCATGTACTTCCAATAATCAGCGTGCCCATCTGCAAAAGAGACGTTAGTACCGTCACCATGTCGGACAAAGGGCGGGTCCCACCAGCGCTCATTAACATAATGACAAGCGTAACTATCCGGAGTTATCCGGCCTTCGTCAAGAAAAACTACTCTTTGGGCCGGGCCTGGGCTGATAATCTCCGACCTCTTCTTAATCCACAACACTGTCCTGCCTACTCTCTTTCCCACGTTACCGGAGTAAGTCCCTTCCCTGCGAAGACCATTCATAGAATCGACTATGGTGTATGTGCGCATTTCTTCGCGAACACCGGTGGGGCATCGGTAAAGGTGTTCTTTCTTGCAATATGGGTATAAGGCGCCGGCTCTAATAGCTTTTAGTTGTAAATCTCTGGATAAATTTATGCCGGCCCAAAAATCCCCGACATCGTCTCCTGTCCACCACTGCTCACCCTTGTGGATACCACCAGTGGGTATCGGTGCGGTGCCATCTCCGCTGCCGTATGCTTCGCCGTTGACAATCCTGTCGTCGTTCTCATCTGCATACATAATCCACGCAAGCTGTAATTGCTTCAAATTACTAAGACAGGCGGCACGCTTGCCCTGCTCCCTGGCTCTTTGTAGGGCGGGCATTAATATTGCCATCAATATAGCGATAATGGCAACAACCACCAAAAGCTCAATCAGGGTAAAGGCTTTTCTTTTGTCCATAATAATAGTCCTTCCTGTATTTTTAGTTAGCTTACTTTTTGTAATTCGTTTTTCTATTAGGGTTATAATTTAATAATCTTTATAATGTCTCATCCAAGCCGGCCAGTCGCCCGGAGCGGCACCGCCGGCTGTGGTCCACGGGCCGTTGATATCATAACTTTGATGCCATTTTAACGTCCAGAGCTCCTTGAGTCCAATTTTTCTGACAGAATAATCGCAGAACAAAACATTCAAAAAACCACCGTGGCGGTCGACGCAATTACGCTCCATTTCGTTCACGTTGGGTCTGTCCGGCGGCCCTCCTATGATTTCCGGAGGATTGTCTGTCTCTCTGGGCCAGGCATCGACCCACCAGCTACCGGTAAATAACGGTATATTATAAGCACCCGGCTGTTCGGGTTTCCTCCAATGGTCTGAAGCCGGGCTTCGTCCCCAAACACTGGTTGTTCCCGGCCGTGGGTTACACATCCACCCGTTTGGTCCGTAACTACCTATCCATTCACCGGTTTGCCAGGCCTGATAAAACCAATAACCTATGCCCATATGAACTCCAGAACCGAGTGCTTTTGTAGCCTGGGGGCAGCATCGCATCTTCTCTCCGATCTTGAAAATCTCCAACATCGGCTCGAACCACCATCTGCCGCTGCCGCCGCCTGCGCCGCTGAGCCAGTATCCGTTGTTATCAGCACAATACATTGACCAAAAAATACCCCATTGATTGAGATTGGCCAAACAGGCCACGGCCCTGGCCTGTCTTTTTACTCGATTCAACGCAGGCATCAGGATTGCCATCAGTACGGCAATAATAGCGATTACCACTAAAAGCTCTATTAGGGTAAAACCTTTTCGTCTACCCATAATAATGCCTCCTTCTGCATATTTTAATTGTTTACTTTTACAATTATATTTTATAGTCGGTCAAAATCCTACTTTTTTTCGTTTTTGTACGACGTTTGTTTTAATAATCTTTAAAACTCTGCATCCATTCCGGCCAGTCACTCGGCAGGACACCGCCGCCGATTGTCCAGGGGCCGGCTTCAATGCACTTTTTATGCCATTTGAGGGTCCACAGCTCTTTGAGTCCCACTTTACGGGCCGAAAAGTCTAAGAACAGGCAACCGCCAAACCCATCATGTCGGTTCAGGCAATACCGCCCCATCTGCGCGTTGTCGTTCCACCGCTCGCCGCTATAGCTGGGCGGCGTGTCTGTGTGTAACGCCCAGCCGTTATAACGCTGGGCCTCCAGGAACAACGGCACGTACCCGGCCCCGGCCACCGTGGGCCCGCGCCAGAAGAAATCCGGATCCCCCCGCTCGGGATGAGGTTCATTGCCTGGCGGGGCATCGACAACCCAGCCATTGACCCCATAGCTTCCCTTCATCTGCTTTTTCCAATGCCCCTGGTTCATATAGCCCCAGGCCATAGTCACACCGACACCTAAAGTGCTTCCTTCGGCACCCGAATTTACCCCATATTCATCCACCCAGGGCTTATACGCATTCGGACAACAGGTAAACTCGTCATCCCATTTATAGTAGTCCCCAAGCGCATAGACCCATCGATTGGCGACAGTAAAGCCCCTCATGAATCGGCCGTTGTAGTCGTCGGCGTACATCGCAAAATATATGCCCCACTGCTTGAGCTTGCTTAGGCAGGCAACACTCCTGGCCTGCTTCTTTACCCGCTGCATCGCCGGCATCAATATCGACATAAGTAACGCAATGATTGCTATTACCACTAAAAGTTCTATTAGTGTAAAGGCTTTTTGTTTGTTCATAATAGCCCCTTTCGTTTTTTACCTGTTGGGATGCGCAAAAAAAGCTTTATGTTTCGTTAATTTCGTATCCCTAATGTTAATTTAGGCTATTTCGCCAAACACTGTATTATACACCCAATTTTGATTTTCCGCAATAGCAAAATAGCTCAAATTCAGGGATTTTTTATCGGTAGTACAGGACATAGCCGCTTAGTGCAGGCGTTAAGAAACAGTACCGTGACGCCTCATAAGTAAATATAAGATATGGTCTTACAGCCCACAGCCTATGCAAATTGCCGAGAGTATTGGAAAACATCTGCCTTTTAGATACATTTTCCTTGAAGTGAGCCATAGAATTTGATATAAAAAAAATAAGATAAGATTATGGGCTTGGAACCACATTTTTGTATTTCTATTTGTGGTTGATGTCGTATTTTTTAAGGAAGGAGGTAATATCAAATCGGAAAAAAATACCCCGGACAAGCATAGGTAGAACTTAGTAAGTGTGAAAATTATTATCGGTCGTTTTTGTTTTAACTTTTTTTGAATCCCGCCCGTCGTCCGCAGGATGCCTTGCGGCAAAGACGGGACGGAGTAAAGGAGGACAATTATGTCTATTATGTCTATTATGTCTAAGAAATTTATTTATTCAGCCTGTTTTGTTTTAGCGCTGAGTCTGACCGCCGGCGTGGCCGTAGGAGGTGTCGAATATGCAGAACCTCTTGGTGGGTGGACGTACATCTACACTGGTGAACAGGCGCAAGTTGGTGACCCAGATGGTACGCAAGGTTTCAATGCGCTGGATGGTACGTGGAGTCACGAGAACGGCTCGGACGAGTTTGACATTACGGACTGGGAGATCGGCGGTGGCGGTGAGCCTGGTGGTATCAAGGCCATGATCGAAGGTGATGTGACATTCCTAAGGCTGCAGGACTGTGGAGACCCCAGAGATTACGACATGCCCGATCCCAGCATCCGCAAGATTTTCTTGGGGCACCTGCTCATTAATGACGGGGTGGATCAGGCGACGGCAGACCAAATATTATCAGAAGGCGGCATTACCATCTCGTTCCGTGCTCGCTTAGCCACAACCGAGCCGTTAGACGGCCAGTATGCAGACGAGGGTGGAGAGAACGCTGGTGTGGTCGCGGACACTCCCTGGCCAGCTGGTGGTAATGGGTATACATGCCACGACGGCGGCAAGGATATCTTCGGCGTCCACCAGGAAGCCGGAGGTGACCAAACAATCGGTTTTGCTCTAACGCTGCCGTCAGATCCTTGGGATGCAGAAGCCGATTATATGGAAGGCAGGCAGGGGCTGACTATGAACTGCCTAGCTGGCACGAGTCCTAGCGGCGACGTGGATGTCGAGGGTGGTGAAGGTACACTCAACATCCTTGATATTGCGGACCTGACGCTCTGGCATGAGTTCTGGATTACTATCGAGCCAGATGACAGTGGAGGTGGCACCCACAAAGTTAATATCTGGATGGACGGCTCACCCACGCCAAATGAATTCCATGTTACTGCCGGTACCGGCGGCGACTACACCGAAAGCTACATTTCTATGGGCGTCGGTGACACCAACCAGCAGGGAGCGATCGATGTTGACTTTTTTGGCTATAAGGAAGGTCTTTTTGCACCGGCCCCTGCCGACCCGGAAAGGGCCCGTGCCGTGGCTCCCACTCCGGGGACAACAGTGGACCTGCCAGATGCCCGTCAACTTGGCTGGATAGCCGGAGAGAGTGCTATCCAGAACGATGTGTACTTTGGGACTAATTCCGACGATGTGAATAATGCCGATGTCACCGATACGACAGGCATTTATCGAGGCCGGCAGGAGCTTGTCATTTATACTGTACCAGAAGCTCCTGAATTAGGCCAGAGTTACTACTGGCGAATCGACGGGGTCTGGGCCGACGATACGATATACAAAGGCGACGTCTGGAGCTTTACGGTAATCGACCATTTTCTTGTGGACGATTTTGAAGACTACAACGACTATTCGCCCGATGAGATATTCAGCACGTGGCTGGACGGATACGAGATTGATACAAACGGTGCTCTTGTAGGACATGATGCAGATTTTAGTAGGGGAGAGCACATTGTCGAAACTACGATTGTCCACGGCGGAAAGCAGTCGATGCCATATTACTACAGCAATATTGGCGCGGCAACCTATTCGGAAGCCGAACGCGCGTTCAGTCCCGCGCAGGATTGGACCAGAGAAGGCGTTGGAGTATTGTCGCTGTGGTTCAGAGGCCATCCGGCGTATATGGGCAGCTTCATAGAAGGACCGACCGGCACTTATACGATGACCGCAGAGGGCACGGATATCTGGGGTAATTCCGACGAGTTCCACTTCGCCTGGAAGGAGCTTTCCGGCGCCGGCTCGATTGTAGCTAAGGTTGAGAGTGTGGAGAACACACACGAATGGGCCAAGGCCGGTGTGATGATTCGCGATACTCTTGATGCGGATTCAAGGCATGCTATGATGGTCGTTACGCCCGCTCAGGGAGTTTCTTTCCAGCGTCGCACCACGGCAGGCGATAGCAGCAGCAGTGACACCGAAGCCGGAATCACAGCGCCTCAGTGGGTGAAATTGGAGCGCACCGTAGGTGGTCTTGTCCGGGCCTACTATTCGGCGGACGGCAGCACGTGGACGCAACTGAGTACGCCTCAGACGGTGACAATGAATATGCCTATGTACGTAGGCTTGGCACTGACCAGTCATAACCCCGGTGTAGCGTGCGAGGCCAAATTTTCCAACGTTACCAGCGATGGTACGGGCCAATGGGTCGATGAGGACATCGGTCTGCTTAGTAATGAGGCTGAGCCGATATATGTAACTGTCAAAGACAGCAGCGGCACGGCGGCGACGGTGTACCACGATGACCCTGACGCATCGCAGGTAAGCACCTGGACGGAATGGCGTATCGACCTGAAAGAGGTCGGTGATGCCGGCGTTGTTCTGACCGATGTCAGCAATCTGGCTATTGGCTTTGGCGGCGCGGACGACCCGCAGCCTGGTGGTTCGGGTCTGGTGTTCTTTGACGATATCCGGCTGTATCCTCCGGCAGAGCAGGCACCGTAAGCCGGTCTTTATGTGGCCCAACATTGCTTCTGCGGTAAGGCATCCTTCGGATTGCCAAGCAAGATGTGGGAGTATCGTTGATATAGAAGTTTTGTATCATTTCGGGGCTTATACCGAAGCGGTATAGGCCCCTCTTTTTTTAGTTCAATCGGTTATTTTCAGTAGTCTTTGAGGTGTCTCATCCAGGGCGGCCAATCTCCCGGCTGGACGCCGCCGGATGTGGTCCAGGGGCCGGCCTGATTATATGCGCGGTGCCACTTCAAAGTCCACAGCTCCTTAAGTCCGGCCTTTCTGACGGACCAATCCAGAAAAGCCATGCCTATGAATCCATCGTGCCGGTCAATGCAGATACGTCTCATATGCTGCATGCCCTGCCAGGCCATATCCTGTACTTCCGGGGGAGTATCCGTATCCCTGGGGAAGACATTGAACCTCAGGGCATCCATAAACAGAGGTACATAGCCGGCACCTTTTACATTGGGAGTTCTCCAGTTATATTCGGTCTCAAAATCTTCATAAACCGTCGCATATGACGGCGGCGGGTTTTCCACCCAGCCATTTATGCCATAGCTGCCCCAATCACCTTCCGGTGCGTAGCCCTGGCCTTTGAATATACCCCAGGCTGAAAATACATTCCACTGGGGCGAGAGCTGTCCATTCTCGTCGTATAGGGGTTTCATGGCGGTAGGGCAGCAGCGAATTTTGTGATCGTTTTTATAATACGACCTCAGCGCATTGGTCCAATGATATGTATGCCCACTGCCGACGCCTGCCTGGAATTTGCCTTCGTGGTCCTCGGTGTACATCGAAAAGTAGAGTGTCCATTGCTTGAGGTTCGCCAGACAACCCATTGTCTTTGCTTGTTGCTTTACCCGTGCCAGGGCCGGCATTAGTATCGACATCAATAGTGCAATAATTGCAATTACCACTAAAAGTTCTATCAGAGTAAACCCCGTTAGAAAACTACGGTGTCGTTTCCGGACGTCTGTTTGGCTTCCCGCGAAGCGGGGTCCCTCCCCGCGTCTTTCGGGCAATCTTCCTCTTTCTCGATTGGGAATTCCTATTTCTAACGGGGTAAATCCTTTTTGGTTGTTCATAATTGTGCCTTTTTATTTTGTTTTAGCTGTCCACCTGTTAAGACATGCAAAAGCAGCTTTATGTTTCGTTAATTTTGCATTCCTGCGTCACCTTAAGGCTCTTTTGCCAGAAAAGACATTATCATTATAAATCTGCTTTTGTTACAACATCAAATCGTTAATGTGGAAGCAGTAAAAAGGATTCTCCTCCAATAAAGTCAGTAGATTCCATCTTTGTCAGAGGCTGTTTTCCACCGGTTGGTAGCTGCGCTTTGTGATGATTTTTTAGTATTCTTTGAAACCTCTCATCCAGCTCGGCCAATCACTTGCCACACACCCGCCAGCCGTTGTCCAGGGGCCGTTAAGGTTGTACTCTTTATGCCATTTGAGTTTCCACAACTCCTTAAGCCCCACCTTTCTAACGGACCAGTCCATAAAAACGTGGTTTATAAATCCGTTGTGTCGGTCGATGACAAAATGCATCATTTCCCTGTTGTAACCCGACCATTGGCCATGGTATTCGGGAGGGTCGCCTCGCGTGCCATTTTCGTATGGCCCGCCTCCCCTCCACATTGAATCTCCTAATATCGGCGCATTGGCTGAGCCCTTAGTATTAGGCGTCCTCCAGTTCCATTCCGTGGGACGTGATTGAATTGCTGAAACTCCTGCTGCCGGATGATAAATCCAGTTATTTCCTCCATAGCTTATTTCTTCGCCGCCTCCTGTGCTGCCTTTTCCACCCATCGGCATATAGTAAGTATTGAATGGACCACCCCACTCCTGCCCGGTGGGCAGGCGTTTAACAGCCATCGGGCAGCGGAGAATGTTTGACTTTGTTTCGTAATCGTCTCGTAAACAAATTATCCATTCGCCGCGATTCCAGCCGACGCCGGTACCTGAGCTAAAATAGCCATTATTGTCCTGGCAGTACATCGACCAGATAACGCCCCATTGTTTCAGTAGGGCCTGACAGGTAACCGTCCTTGCCTGGTTCCTCGCTCGTGCCAGTGCGGGCATTAATATAGCCATCAATAGGGCAATAATAGCGATTACGACCAAAAGTTCTATTAAGGTGAATCCCGTTAGAAATGCCGCACGAAATCCTTGCACTTTCTGAATCTGGCTTGTTTCTAACGGGGTGAACGCTCTTGGCTTATGCATAGTATTACCTTTTCCTATACCACCTTATTGATGTAATTTTGTCTTTATGAGTTAGGCAAAATCAAGGCAGCTGACAGGTGATAGAAATATAACCAGTTTATCCTTTTACAATCTTTAATATTTTAACAGATGGAAAAATTACTATCAAAGCAAATTTTAGATAGCTAAAGCTTTTTTGGGTTACAGGTGCATAAGATGCAAAAAAAGCTGGAGCAAGAAACTCCAGCCTTTGTGAGACAGTTTGTCATTTAGTAAATATACTCCAAGCTTATGAAAAATCTACCGTCTCACGAAAACCAAGATTTAGAGAAGAAAAGAACTCTTTATACAGTTTTAATTATAATCGCTGCCCTGACTTTTGCAAGCAAATTTTTTAGGATTTTCGACTTTTTTCAAGATTTTTTTCAGCGATTCAGGCATTATCCAGGATGATTAGCCTCCTTTCCGGTTGGAGCTCTGTTTGATGGAACGCATATGCTTTTTCGTCGGTATTACTCGCCGGCTATGGGGGCGACGCAATAGACGTAAACAAGTGGTTCAGGGCCGGTATTTGTAACGTCGTGGGCTGTGTGCGGGGGTATATAGGAGACCTTACCGCGGCCAATTTGATAGGAGTCTTTTTCGCCAATCATCAATTCGCCTTGTCCGGAGAGAAAAACGAGCAGCTCCTCACGGTTCTTTGTGCTATGTTGGCCACAGGCCTGGCCGGGCGGCAAATATACCCTGCCCGAGCGCATTCCGCAGGTTTGTGGTTCGCCGTGGAGGAGCTTTTGATTTTCGGGATTTTCGTTCAAATCGATGATGAGCACTTTTTCTGACCAAGCCATACAGTCTCCTTGAAACCAGTGATTCATAAACGGATGAGCATATGTATAAAATTTTTATTTTTTTGTCAATTATATTCTTGATTTGGTAGCACGGATTCGTTATTTTTATGCGCAGGCTTTAGTAATGAATATTGGTACTTTTGAGGAGTAAGTTATGACAGCGGAGCTGAGTGCTCTTGTTATCACCGCTGCTTCCATCGGTTTTTTGCACACTGTGCTGGGCCCGGACCATTATCTGCCTTTCATCATGATGTCATGGGCACGAAAATGGTCACGAGCAAAAACTATAGTGATAACCTTCTTGTGCGGCCTTGGTCACATAGCAAGTTCAGTGGTGCTGGGTCTGATAGGTGTGTCGCTGGGTCTGGCGGTCAAAAAACTGGAGGTCATCGAATCATCCCGGGGTAACATAGCAGCCTGGCTGCTTATCGCTTTTGGACTTGCCTATTTGGTTTGGGGTTTAAGGCAGGCGTACAGGAAACGACCACATATTCATACCCACATTCATACAGACGAGACCGGACACACCCACTCGCATGACCATCATCTGGAGCACAGTCATGTTCACAACGGCAAAAGTGCTGCGAGCATTACACCCTGGGCGCTGTTTGCCATTTTTGTTTTCGGGCCGTGTGAGCCTTTGATTCCCATTCTGATGTATCCGGCTGCAAAAAACAGCTTTTTTGGAGTGCTGCTTGTCGCCTTTGTGTTCGGCACAGCAACTATTGCTACTATGTTAGGGGCAGTTCTCCTTGCAAGTACGGGAGTGAATTTTCTACCTTTGGCTAAAGTGCAGCGCTTTGCTCACGTTATAGCGGGAGCCACTATATTTCTTTGTGGCCTCGCCATTCAGTTCCTGGGGCTGTGAGTAGCAATTCATCAGCTTATGGAGCGTTATCAAACCAGAGAAACCATGCCGGAAAATGGGCAACAGATCTACCTGCAGAAAAGGTTTAATACCAATTACATTTTATTACCACGCTCCTTGTTTTTGGCACAAAAGGGTGGCAGCCTCAAGCGCAGTACCCGCTTTCGCGGGCACAAGCTTGGGGATGGCTCGCTGCTCTTTATTTAAAGCGCATCTTTTAATTACAATTGCTTTAAATTTACTTGCAGTGTATCTGAACAGCTCTTAAAATTGCGTTTTCCAAATCAGTAAAATAGGGGAAAAAAATGTTAGCCAGACTGCATAGCGTTACACTTGAAGGGATTGAGGGAATAATATGTGAGGTTGAGGTTGATGTTGCGCGGGGCGGCTTCGAGAAGTCCGTTATCGTAGGGCTGCCTGATACTGCGGTGAAGGAAAGTATTGAGAGGGTCAAAAGCGCAATTGTTAACAGCGGCTATAAGCATCCCAAAACCCAATCGTTAATAAATCTAGCGCCGGCCGATGTGAAAAAGGCAGGGCCTGCCTTCGATTTACCCATTGCCCTGGGTATGCTCATCGGCCAGGGCGCCACCGTCAGTTCGGTTCTTAATGAGACAATTATCGTGGGCGAATTAGCTCTGGACGGCAGGGTCAGGTCGGTCAACGGCGTATTGAGTATGGCGATGACCGCCGCGTCAAACGGCTTTAGCCGAATGATAGTCCCTCTGGAAAACGCCAGAGAAGCTGCGGTAGTTACCGATATTGATGTTTTTGCTGTCGGCTCGCTCGCCCAGGCGGCAGGTTTTCTTTCGGGGCAGCTGCCGTTGGAGACAACCACGGTTGACGTTGACGAGCTGTTTAATGTGGCGTCAAGTTACGATGTTGATTTTGCCGATGTTAAGGGGCAAGAAAACGTCAAGCGGGCAGTGACGGTTGCGGCAGCCGGTGGACATAACATAATGATGATAGGCCCGCCCGGAGCAGGCAAGACAATGCTGGCGCAAAGATTGGCGACGATTTTGCCGCCTTTGAGTCTGGAAGAATCGCTCGAGACCACGCGTGTGTACTCCTCCGTGGGGCTGTTGGGTAAAAACAAGGCGTTGTTGGCTACCCGCCCCGTGCGAATGCCGCATCACTCAGCAAGCGGGCCGGCCCTGATAGGCGGCGGCACGACACCCCGGCCGGGGGAATTGTCTCTGGCTCATTTCGGGATATTGTTTCTGGATGAATTTGTCGAGTTTCCACGACACGTTCTTGAGATGATTCGTCAGCCATTGGAGGATGGTTTCGTCATTGTCTCACGAGCGAAAAAGACCATCAGGTTCCCTGCGCAATTTATGCTTGTTGGGGCGATGAATCCCTGTCCCTGCGGTTATTTCGGCAGTGACGCGAGAAGATGTAAGTGCACGCCGGGGCAGATAGGGCGGTATCTGTCAAAAGTGTCCGGCCCGTTGGTGGACAGGATTGATATTCATATCGAGGTGCCTGCGATTAGTTTCAGCAAGCTTCGCTCGAAATCAAGTCGGCTCGACTCGGCTGCAATGAGGCAGGATGTTGTCAGGGCCGGGGACATTCAGGCAAAGCGCTTCGGTGACAGCAAGGTTATGACAAACGCAAGGATGAGTCATAAACAGGTGGAGAAGTTCTGCAAGCTCGACTCGGCGAGCGAATTTATCCTGAGACAGGCGATGGTGGAATTCGGGCTGAGCGCTCGTGCTCACGATAAGATTTGCAAAGTCGCGCGGACAATAGCCGATTTAGCCGGTACTGAGAACATCCAGCCGGAACACATTGCAGAGGCTGTCAGCTACCGAAAGTTGGACCGAAAATTATAACAAGACTTTTGCAAAATCGAGGTTAGGCATACTTCAGTTATAAGTACGTTTAGCAGAGACAAAGAATAAAATTCTCACCTTTTTTCGACGCTTTCTATTGTTCATTTGCCTGAGGATACAGAAACTTTAGTTTTTATAGGCTGATGCTGTAAAGAGAATAAAGTTTCTTTTGTTTTTCTTTCTTAACCCGGCCGAAATTTCTGCCGATAAAATATCTGAAAGTTGCTCGGCAATCCGTTTTGTAATGAGTTGCAAAATGTAAAGCTTAAACGCTTTGTTGATATGAAAAAGGAGATTAAAATGGGGATTCAAGATTGGTCTGAAGATATTATTCTTGTGGACTTGCCCCAAGAGCCGGAGATGGGAGATGAGCTCAAAACGGTCACGGAGATGGTTCGTGAACGAGGCGACTGTGACGTGGTAATAGACTTTTCGAGCGTGGATATTGTGACATCCTCCAGCCTTTCGAAGCTTCTGAAGCTGCGTAAGTTGTTAACCGATTGTGGTCATCAGCTTATTTTCTGCAACGTTGCGGCAGCAACCAAAGGTATCTTTACGGTAACCGGTCTCGACGGGATTTTTGAGTTTGCCGATGATAAGTTTGTGGCTCTGGCAAGTTTGCAGATGGAAGTTAGCAAGTAAGCCGGATTGTGTTTTGCTACCTTGCTTTTCTGCAAAAAGCAAGAAGCCGAGCAAAGTTGGGACTTTACAACCGGTTTACTCTCTGTTAAGATGGTGGTTTCTGTTGAGCCGGCTACCCCAGCTCTTGCTTTCGCAAGAAAGCGCTGGGGTAATCTGCTCGCAGGGCTTCTATAAAAGCAGGATGTGAGTAAAATGGATAAAGAAACTCTGCAGCAAATCGAGCAGACGATAGGTTACACATTTTCTGACAAGACAGTTTTAGCCACAGCATTTACTCATTCCTCTGCAGTGGATAATCGACTTATAAGTAACGAAAGGCTGGAGTTTCTCGGTGACGCAGTTTTAGCTGTGGTTATCTGCCAAACACTCTTCGAGAGATT
>JABAOF010003232.1_pt2 | contig 23375 bp, 23 predicted proteins | sample 7062171 | NCBI WGS metagenome assembly JABAOF01 (sample SAMN14538628, study PRJNA623070) | marine sediment metagenome | biome: marine biome [ENVO:00000428]; feature: marine pelagic biome [ENVO:01000023]; material: deep marine sediment [ENVO:00002113] | place: India: Gulf of Khambhat ...
GTTTTGTTTTTGCTCGGGAACCTGGACAAGCTGGATTTTTGGGAAGTGTTTTTCACCTACTGGCCTGTGATTCTCATTTTTATTGGCTTATGGCATTTAGTTGTTCATGAGTCTCGCAACTGGGGATTTGGGCTTGTCCTCATCGCAGTTGGGGTTTTTTTCTGCTCAACAATCTGGATGTGATAACAGGAAGAATGTGGCTGTATTTCTGGCCGCTGCTGGTTATCGCTGCTGGATTGTGGATTATTTTCCGGCCTCGGTTTAGACCTTCTGGACAAGAGGTGCCAGAGATAAAAGAGAAAGACCTGGATGTATTCACGGTTTTATCCGAATCCAAGCGGCGTATTGAATCAAAGGAATTTAAGGGCGGGAAAGCCTCGGTTCTCCTGGGAAGTATTGAGTTAGACTTTTCTCAGGCTTCACTGGCAGGAAATCAAGCCACACTGGAGTTGACGGCCATTCTTGGCGGAATCGAGATCTGGGTTCCGAGGGAGTGGGAAGTTGTGGTCGATAGCAGTGCCTTTCTTGGAGAAGTCGAAGATAAACACAAATCCGATTCCGCCGCAGAAAGTAAATCGACTCTTTTCGTTAAAGGCACAGCCATCCTTGGCAGCATAAAAATCAAGTAGAGCCAGTTATTCTAAGATTCACAAAGAGAGTCTGAGATGAGAATAAGTACCTCTATACATATCCAGGCTCCCATGGATATGTGTCGTGAATGACTCTGGCTTTGGTCAGGATAATCCGAATGTGTTGTTTCCAGAAGAAATTGAATGATTAAGGCTGAAATTCTTATTTTTGCCTGTGCAACTCTATGTTTGCTGAGTCTCCGGCCTCTGATTCCCAGCGGCCTTTCATCGTATCCCCTTCAACTGTCAGAGTGAAATAAACCTTCATGTACTCTTCTCCGGTAAAAATGAGGAAATTGGCTGTCAACTGATTATCCTTAAACTCGACATCGTTGAGTTCAGCCTCCATTGCGAATCCGAATGCATCAGTCACTTTTCCCTTGTATTCCCCATTCGTTTTTTCAAGGATGAGCGTCACCTTATCCGGCTCTATCTCGTCAGGGACTTCCGTTTCTCCAACCCATGTGCCGCTTATATTGGCCTCTTGACTCAAGATAGCTCCGGTGAAAAGAACCAGCAGGAAAGCAGACACGGTTAGGATTGATTTAAGTTTTTTCATGTGGACTCCTTTTTGGTTTTGTTTGTTCATTCAATTAGACTCTTGATATTTCTATTAAGTTTATCTATAGAATTCCATTCTCCTCGAAATTGATACGGAATTCAACACATAATACGCACCAGCAGCGAGGATAGTTCCAAGAATTCATTCAAAGAAGAAAATTGTTCTTTGAGGTTCCTTTGATTTCTCGGGTATGAGATAAATCTATCTCTTGCTCTGTGTTGGAGGAAACGAGTTTTTAGTCTAGATCATAATGGCTATTAAAGTGATATTTTATCTAAGAATTATCTCTTGAATTCTTGCCCCACTATTGGAATAATAAAATCTAATCTTTAAACAGAAGCTTATCACAGAATTCGGGAGGATCAAATGGAAAGCCCCATCGCTTTAGACAAAAAAGATGTCTCTATCGTTTTGTGTGGACAGGCGGGACAGGGAATTCAAACCGTGGAAAAGATTCTTGTGCGGCTTTTGAAGCTTTCCGGGTTTCACGTGTTTGCCACGAAAGAATACATGTCCAGAGTCAGAGGGGGGAATAACTCGACTGAAATCCGTGTGGCTTCAAACCGAGTTTCTGCTTTCATAGACAGGATTGACATTTTGATTCCTTTTCATGAGGGAGCCTTGAAACATGTCGAGAAAAGGATATCCTCTCAGTCTTTTATCTTGGGTGATGAGGAGATAGTTTCTAAAGATTGTCAGTTAGACGAGGGTCAGTGTATTCCTATTCCAATCTCCCAAATAGCATCTGATATTGGTGGAAAGATTTATGCGAATATCGTTGCAGCGGGGATAGTTTTAGGCTTGTTCCAGGTCGAACAAAGCATCTTCACAGGTTTCGTAAAGAAATATTTTGCAACAAAGGGCGAGGACATCATCAAGAAAAATCTTGAGGCCATACAAAAAGGGTGGGAGATCGGAAAGAGACTTCTGGATTCGGAAAGGACCGATGTGAAGTCGTGGAGAGAAAGCGCGGTCGGGGAGGATGTACTTCTCAACGGAGCAGAGGCTGTAGGCCTGGGTGCGTTAGCCGGAGGATGTAATTTTCTTTCTTCCTATCCTATGTCTCCCTCCACAGGAGTGATGGTTTTTCTTTCTCAGCAGATGAATGAGTTTGAGATCATTGTGGAACAGGCAGAGGATGAGATAAGCGCCATCAACATGGCTCTGGGAGCCTCATACGGGGGAGCACGCGCTATGGTGACTACTTCTGGAGGTGGCTTTGCCCTCATGACGGAAGGAGTGAGCCTTTCTGGGATGCTTGAGCTTCCAGTCGTCATCCATCTCGCTCAAAGGCCGGGCCCGGCAACGGGATTGCCCACCCGGACCGAACAAGCAGACTTGGAACTTGCCCTCTATTCGGGTCATGGAGAGTTTCCGCGCATCATATTCGCACCCGGCAAACTTGAGGATGCTTTTTCTCTCACTCAGAGAGCCTTTAACCTTGCGGATAAATATCAAATTCCCGTGTTTATTCTCACAGACCAATATTTCATGGATTCATACGCAAATGTTCCAATTTTTAATCTCAAAGGAATGAGAGTCGAAAAACACATTGTTAAAAGCAAAAAAGAATACAGACGGTATGAATTGGCAGAGAATGGAATTTCTCCCCGTGCGATTCCCGGGTTTGGTGAAGGGCTCGTGGGTGTGGACAGTGATGAACACGACCAGGAAGCCCATATTACTGAAGACTTGGAATTGCGAGGGAAAATGGTGGAGAAAAGGCTGAGGAAGCTGGAATCTATTAAAGAAGAAGTGCTTCCTCCAGAGCTCTCAGGGAATCGAGAATACAAAATTTTAATCGTTGGCTGGGGCTCAACCTATGGAGTCATCAAAGAATCGCTTAAAATACTGGATAGGAAAGATATTTCATTCCTGCATTTTAAACAGATCTATCCTCTCCATGAAGAAAGTCAAAAATATCTCCAGAAGGCCAAGAGGATTATCATTGTTGAAAATAATGCGACATCTCAGTTCGGGAGGCTGATAAAGCTTTTTACCGGGATAGATATCAAGACAAAAATCCTGAAGTATAATGGGCTGGCTTTTTCTACAGAAGAGATTGTTGATGAAATTCAAAAATATATCCAATGAGGAGATGAGAAATGAATACTCAGGTCTATGATATGGGCGCAATAGATATTGCCTGGTGTCCGGGCTGCGGGAATTATAGTATTCTCAAAACAATGAAGATTGTTTTTGCTGAACTCGGGATAGAGCCTCAGGAGCTCGTCCTCGTTTCCGGAATTGGACAGGCAGCCAAGATTCCCCATTATTTCAAAACCAATTTTTTTAACGGACTTCATGGAAGAGCTATTCCCCCAGCCACAGCTATTAAAGCCGTTAATCCAGACCTAACGGTCATTGCGGAAAGTGGTGACGGAGACATGTATGGGGAGGGAGGAAACCATTTTATTCATGCTATCCGGAGAAATCCCGATATCACCACTATCGTCCACAACAATATGGTGTATGGGTTGACAAAGGGGCAAGCTTCTCCCACTAGTCAACTGGGTTTTAAGACTCCTGTACAGGTCAAGGGTGTTTTCCTTGAGCCCTTTAATCCGATTGCAATGGCTGTTTCCTTGGATGCCTCCTTCGTGGCCCGGGCATATGCGGGAGATGTCGAGAAGACAAAGGAGATCATTAAAGACGCTGTAAACCACAAAGGATTCGCTCTTGTGGATATCTTTCATCCTTGTGTTTCCTTTAACAAAGTGAATACACACAGCTGGTTTAAAGACCATACCTATTATCTGGAAGATTCCCATGATCCCACTGACCGGATGAGTGCGTTCCAGAGGGCAGTCGAGAAAGAAAGATTCCCCCTGGGGATATTTTATAGGAATCCTGATAAAGTAACTTTTGAAGAGAATGTGGGAGTGTACGGTCAGGATAAAACCCCCCTGTCTTTGAGAGATATGGAGAGGGTGGAAAAATTGAACCTTCTCCTCGAGTCAAAAAAATAAAATGGAGAAGAGGAAAGATGGATGTTATCCAAACCATAAATAAAAGAAGGGCGTATCGCTCCTTAGAACCTGTGGAAATCACAGAGGATTTGATCAAGGACCTGGCCGAGTCTGCTCGACTGGCGCCTTCCTGCTTCAATAATCAACCCTGGCGGTTTATTTTTGTCCAAGATACAGAAGTTTTGAAGAGCATGAGGGAGGCTCTTTCAGAGGGAAACAAATGGGCGTATTCAGCATCTCTGATCATCGCTGTCTTCAGCAAAAAAGAGGATGATTGCATCATCAGAGACAGAGAATATCACCAATTTGATTGCGGTCTTGGAGCGGGATTTCTGATTCTGAGGGCGACCGAATTGGGCCTTGTGGCTCATCCCATTGCGGGTTACAGTCCGAAAAAGACGAAAGAGATCCTTGGGATCCCAGAAGAATATCAGGTCATCACCCTGATTATTGTGGGAGAACATTCTGAAGAGATCAGCTCGATTCTTTCAGAAAAGCAGGTCGAGCTGGAAAAAGAAAGACCGGCTCGGTTGAATTTCAACAAATTTGCCTTTATCAACCGTTTCAAGGAATAATAAGAATAGAGGATCTCTCTGATTCAGATGATGCTGAAACCTGTCAAAAGGATGGGCTTTTGTTTTTAGGTGAGATGAAATGGACAAAGTCATAGTCACCGGCGCAACTGGATTTATAGGGAAAGCCCTCTGCTTTCGACTGGAGAGGGAAGGTTATCAGGTTGTGGCTCTTTCTCGTAATCCCGAGAAAGGGCAACGGCTCTTCGGTCCCAAGTTCTCAGTTGCAAAGTGGGATGGTGCAAATGCCAGTGAGTGGCGGGAATATGCGGAAGGTGCCCACGCTATCGTTAATCTGGCGGGAGAGAATATTGGTTCCGGACGCTGGACCTCCAACAGAAAACAAGCCATCCTCCAGAGCCGACTGGATGCGGGAAAAGCCGTGGTTGAGGCGGTCGAATCGGCCAGTGTGAAGCCCCGAGTCGTCGTTCAAGCTTCAGCTGTTGGATTTTACGGCTCCTGCGGTAATGACTCGATTGATGAATCTTCATCTCCCGGAAAAGACTTTCTTGCCGCTGTCGCCATGGAGTGGGAGGAGTCAACACAAGAAGTGGAGTCTTTTGGTGTGCGACGAGTTGTCATCCGTTCTGGTGTGGTGCTTGGCGCAGAAGGGGGGGCCCTTATCCAACTTCTGAAGCCCTTTCGCCTTTTTGCTGGCGGGCCATTGGGGAGCGGTCGACAATGGTTTTCCTGGATTCATATCGAAGATGAAGTGAATGCCATCCTCTTTCTTTTGAAAAGGGAGGATTTGAAAGGCATTTTCAACCTAAGCGCACCCCATCCTCTCCTCCAGAAAGATTTGGCTCGACTCCTCGGGAAGATTATGAGACGGCCGTCCTGGTTTCCCACTCCTGGTTTTTTGCTTCGCGCTATTCTGGGCGAGATGGCAGAAGAGATGCTTTTAGTGAGTCAGAAAGTGGCTCCCAAACATCTTCTCGAGGCCGGATATCGATTTCTCTATCCTGAGGCAGAACACGCCCTTAAAGACATCTTAGGGAAAAGCCCCGAATATAACTCTGAAGAGCCTTCCTAGTTTAGCGGGCTTGACAGAGAATTCTCTCCTTGGCGAAAGAAAGGCGGAGGTTCTATCCTTTCCAGATATATCCGGATTTGAGGATAGATTAGAGGAGAATTTCTTTCGGAATATCTCTCAGGTTGAAATTTGATGCCATGCTGCTACAATAAGCGCCGGCATTCAAAACAGCTAGAATATCACCTCTCTGTGGTAAGGGCATCCTGATTTCTTTTCCGAAAATATCTCCGGCTTCACAGAGGTTTCCGGCGATAGTCACTTCCTCCATCTTGCCAGAACTCACGTGAGAACAGTTGATGATATGATGACGAGCCTCAGAATAAATGGCTGGCCGGGGGACGGTGTTGAACGTTCCTGCATTCACACAAGCAAACGTGTTAGTGTAGCTTTTTTTTAGGTACTCCACTCTAACCAGTAAAATCCCGGCGTTTCCCACCAGGAATTTTCCTGGTTCCACGGCTATGGCTTTTATCTTTAATCCGGATTTTTTTATTTCCTGGCAAATGTATTGCACATAGTCATGGACAGGAAAATCATCCTGTTGTTCGGAATATCGGGGCGCAAATCCACCTCCAAAATCTAAAAACTCAAGTTCGAAGCCTTGACTTTGTATCTCGGAAGCCTTGGAGATCATTTTATCGACCGCTTTTTTAACAGCTTTATAATCCTGCCTGGTCCAACCAGACCCGAGATGTTGATGAAGTCCGATGGGAACGAAACCAAAGCGAAGTGCCTTGGAAAATATGGCTATAACCTTCTTTTCTTCGATACCGAATTTAATGGGTATGCCATCATATGATTTTTCTCCTGCTGTAATAGCTTTGGAGTCAAATCCTCTGCCGATACCTGGATTCCATCTCACAGCCACTTTAAACTTTTTATGCTTAAACAGTTTATCTTTGATTTCTATCATAAGGTCCAGCTGTTCTGCTGCGTCAATGTTGACGATCAGATTTTTCATCCGGAAGACCTCCTGGAGATCGTCAGAACTCACGCTCGTTCCTGTGAAAAATATTTTTTCTTCTGAAAAACCTGCCTTCAGCGCTTTGTCGATTTCCCCTGGAGAAACGGCATCGATCCATACTTCCTCATCATTGAGAACTTTTAAAATATCGCTGTGTGGATTGGCTTTCATCGCATAGTAGATTCTTATTTGCAGGGGTGTGTATTTTTCGAAGTCTTGGCGCAGAGTGTAAAGATTTGTCAGAATCTGATTTTGGCTGTAGATAAAAAGAGGTGTTCCGTATTTTTCGGCCATTCGTGAGGCTTCTTCTTCTCCAAGATAGAGTTTCCCTTTTTTTGTTTTTAAAAAATTGTTTTCCCACCAGTGCATGTTCAAAACCTTTGGCCTGGCATTAATTAGCCTTCTTTTTCTTTTTTTTCTTCTTCTTTCTCTTCTTCAAACAGGTCGAGCTGTCCACTCCTGATTTTTTCAACGATTTCTTTCAGGACAGGATATTGTTTGAGCAGAGGAAAGGGAATATCCAGTTTTTCTTTCGTGATCATATTTTTGATCTGGAGAGCGTTGGCCAGGGCCTGTCCTCTGTAATGGTTATTGGTGATGACTAAGACTTTTTTACTTTGATTTCCCAGTTCCTTTATTCTTTTTATCCAGTCTTCGAGCTCCTCTTTGGAGTAGAGATAGTTGTACCGTTCATCCCGGCCAGCATCTTTTTTAAACCAGTTCGTGTAATTGCGGCCGTGAAGTCTGACGTAGGAAAATTCAGGATTGGTGCTGATGGAGCTGGGCTTGATCGAATTGCGGAATATCGGCTGGTCGATGTTGCAGAAACAAACACTGTGTTCAGTTAAAAGTGCATAGAAATTCGGTGTGTCCCAGGACGAATGTCTCACTTCCAGGGCCAGTGGAAAATCCGCGAATGATTTGAATAGATTGACCAAATAATCAATGTGTGCGGCCGTGTGGATGAATGACCAGGGAAATTGAATCAGGATAGCCGCGAGCCTATTTTTGACGCGGAGCGGTTCAATACCAAACTTGAAATCATCTATATCCTTTTGTGTGAAATCTTTCCTTTTGTGCGTGAAGACTTGATGAAGCTTGACTGAGAAAAGAAACTCAGGATAATCTCCGACTCTTTTGATCCAGGAAAGTGACATTTGGATTGCAGGTGGCCGGTAAAAGGTGCTGTTGATTTCGACGATATTGATGTACTGAGCCAGCAGGAGGAGTGGATGGAATCCCTGTGGTTTTTTCTCCGGGTAGACGATGCCTTCCCAGTCTTTATAGCTCCAGCCTGCCGTGCCTGTATAATAAAGGGCCATCGAACTCTATTTTACCAAAAAAAGAAAATGGAGTCAGACTCAAAGAAAAAAGGGGATAGGCTCCAAAAAAGGGGCTTGTCTTCAGTTCACCAAGACTATCGAAGCTTGCTAAATTAAATTGCTCAAGATATACTTTTGGATTAACATGATTAGGTCAAAGTAGGCACAAATCCATGAAAAAATTAGCTGCTCTTCTTCTCCTCTCTCTATCGCTTTTCTTTTGCGGCAAAAAAAATCAGGAAGATCTGTTCACTATCGGCATATTTCAGTTTAATGATGCTCCTCATCTGAATGAAGTCCGCAAGGGAGTGATTCAGGCTCTATGGGATCACGGTTTCCAGGATGGTATAAACATCCAACTCGAAATCAGGAACGGAAACGGCAGTACCCCTGAAGTCCAGAGGATCGCTCAGGAATTCGTTGAAATGGAAGTGGACATGATCGTTGCGCTTTCCACTCCATGTCTTCAAGCCGCTCTGATTGCGACGCATGAACATGAAATTCCGATCATATTCTCATCTGTGGCCAATCCTTATCTGGCTGGTGCGGGGAGATCTGCCCAAGACCACATGAGAACGGTCACAGGAGTGGCTTCAAGAGGCCCTATACGAGAGAGTCTACTGTTCATCAAGGAAACCATTCCAGGCGCAAAAAGATTGGGAACTTTATGGACGCCTGCAGAGATCAATTCAGAATTTTATCTGGAACTGGCTCGGGAAGAAGGGAGAAAAGTAGGCTTGGAGATAGTGGATGTCCCCATCGCGAACAAGAGCCAGGTTTTGCATTCAGCGCAGGTTTTAATCAACAAAAAAATTGATGCCATCTATCAAATATCAGACAACACGATCAATGAATCCTTCCAGGACGTGGGAAACGTGGCCGGGGAAAATTCCGTTCCTCTTTTTGGCGGTTTTCTTCTCTCCACGCGCCTTGGAGCCTGTGCAGCCCTGGGCTGGGACTTTTCTGAAATGGGATACACCACAGGAGAAATAGCCATTCGGGTCAAAAACGGCGAGAGCCCTGCGGATATCCCCATTCAATCCATGAGCAAAGTGAGAATCCACCTGAATTTGTCGGCGGCAGAAAGGCAAGGTATCGGTTTTTCGGATGAGTTTTTGAATAAAGCGGATGAAATCCTTAAATCTGAGGAAAACTCACGGTCTCTTTCTGATTCTTGATGAAAAAAAAATTTAAGATCTCCATAATTTCTGTTCTCTCTCTTCTGTTGGGTTTTGTGCTTTTTATCTTGATTCAAGTCTTTCATTCCGCTCCAAAGATGAAAGGGAGAGTCTTGCTCGATGGCATGAATGAAGAAGTGAGGATAGTCATCGATAAGTGGGGAGTTCCCCATATATTCGCCCAGAACGAAAGAGATCTTTTTTTCGCCTGTGGCTTCATGCATGCGCATGAGCGGATGTGGCAGATGGAACTCACCCGGAGAACTGGTTTTGGCAGACTTTCTGAGATTTCAGGGAAAGCGGCCCTGGAGAGAGATAAGTTCATGAGGAATCTGGGTCTCAGGGAGGCCGCGTTGCAGGATTTTGAGAAACTCTCACCTGAAATGAAAGAACTGATATTCGCTTACAGCGATGGCATCAATTCCTGGATGGATTCCCGCCAAATGAACTGGCCGTTTGAGTTTCTAGTTTTGCGCTATCGTCCCCAGCCCTGGACGCCTCTGGATTCTCTTATCATCAAAGAAGTCATGGCCTTTCTTCTCTGCCCGGACTACCGGAGTGAGGCCGTCAGAGGAAAACTAGTGGAGAAGTTTGGTGCCGAAACGGCTCTTCAGATTTTAGAAGAAGGCATTCCTTCTCCTCCATCTGAGGTTGAGGGCGTATCTCTCTCAAGCAGGTTTCCATTTCCTTCTTTCCAGGGGAGTAACAATTGGGTTATTTCAGGGAATCGAAGTGAATCTGGAAAGCCTCTCCTAGCCAACGACCCTCATCTGGATATCAGTCTCCCCCCCATTTGGTATGAAATTCATCTGAACTGTCCTGGATTGGATGTTATCGGTGTTTCACTTCCAGGTGTTCCGTTTGTCATAATCGGACACAACGAATCCATTGCTTGGGGAGTGACAAATTCCGCAGTCGATGTCCAGGACCTGTATATAGAAGAACTCAACGATGCCGGAGATATGTACCTGGATAACGATGAATGGAAGCCCCTGCTCGCAAAGAAAGAAGAAATCAAGATCAGAGGAAGAAAAAGACCCGAAGAAATAGAAATCCTCTGGACTGAACGCGGTCCAATAGTCACTCCAATCGTTATCGAAAGTCAAAAACCTCTCTCTTTAAGCTGGACGATTTATGAGGGAGGGAGGACTATGGAGGCATTCTATCTCCTGAACAGAGCCCAAAATTGGCAGGAGTTTTCAGGCGCTTTGGCCCTTTTCGATGTTCCATCGCAGAATTTTGTCTATGCGGATAGAGAAGGGAATATCGGTTATTATTTGAGCGGGAAAATTCCATTGAGATCCGCGATTGCCGCTCTCTATCCTTATCCTGGTTGGAAAGAAGATGGCCAATGGAACGGATACCTCGATGAGGACAAGAAGCCGAATATTTTCAATCCTGAAGAAGGGATTATCATCACCGCCAATAACAAAATCATTTCAGATGATTTTCCGCACTATATGAGCTTTGACTGGGATGCTCCTTTTCGGGCAGAGAGGATTAAGGAGCTCCTGTTCCAGAGGGAGAAGCACGATATCGAATCCTTTAAGATTATACAAAACGATGTGTATACCAAGAAGGGAGAACGAATTCTTCCTGTTATCAAAGAAATAGAAGGAGTCAATGAAACCATCGATGAAGTACTGAGTGAGATTAAGGGCTGGGATTTAAGGATGTCTTCAGGAAGGGAGCCGGCTCTGTTTGAAGTATTCATGAATTTTTTCCATGAAGATGTATTCAAGGATGAGATCGGTGAGAGCTTTGAAGATTTTGATCCATCATTCAGGCGGAAGAACGCCGGGATTCTCAGGATTCTTTCCGATCCTTTCTCTCCCTGGTTTGACAACACAAATACTCCTGGTGTTGAAAACAGGAAGGATATTGTGAAAGTCAGCCTTGAGAAGGCTTATGAATGGCTTGAAAAAAATTATGGATCTTCGGACGAGTGGGATTGGATGAAGATTCACTCTATCCGCTACCGTCATGCCTTAGGCAATGTCTCTTTTTTCGGATTCTTGAATCGAGGGCCTTATCCAATGGACGGGCATGCGTATACAATAAGAGCCTCTTTCCCTGGATTTGGAACATCTTCAGGGTCCTCATACAGGCAAATCATTGATTTGTCCGGTTTTGAAAATTCTATCTGTGTCCTCACATCCGGCCAGAGCGGTTGCTTTCTGAGCCGATTTTATGATAATCAGATTCCTCTCTGGTTAGAAGGCAGCTATCACCCGATGCTCTTTGACCCTGAATCGATCGAGAAAAATTCAGTCGGGACCCTAAAGCTAAAGCCTTTATCGAGAAAATAAGATGCTGACTGATTGGAACAGGATTGAAAATATAACGCTTGAAAAACAGAGGCGAAAATGAAAGTACATGAATATTTAAAAGAAAATCACATTTTCCTCGATTTAGAGCCAGGAGATAAAAGACATGTTCTCGAGAAGTTTGTTTCGGCTCTTAAAAAGAGGGGATTAATCTCAAGGGAAAAAGTCATTCTTGACGAGCTCTTGAAAAGAGAGGGGCTCGGCAGCACTGGTCTGGAAAAGGGGATAGCCGTGCCTCATGCGTTGATCAAGAAGATCAAGGAACCGATCGTGGCTTTAGCTCTAATCAAAGAAGGAATCGATTTTAAAGCCGTGGATCAAATGCCGACGTACATCGTTCTCCTTCTTCTTGGAGATAAAGATAATCCTGGATTTCAGCTTAAATTGCTGGCTCATATCTGTCGAATGGTCAAGGAGACCGACTTTGTGGAGAACGTCAAAAAAGCCGAGACTTCCCAGGATGTCTGGTCCATTTTGAAGGAAGAAGAAGAAAAGATTTAATGAAACTTTTAATATTGATCCTGAATAAAGTTGAAAAACTTGAAGAGGTTCTGGAGGGTTTTCTGGAAATAGGCATTAGCGGGGCAACCGTTGTTGACAGTGTGGGAATGGGGCATATCCTCTCCGAGGACGTTCCGATTTTCCTTGGCCTGAGGTTCATGTTTTCTGGCGCCAAGCCTCATAACAAGACGATTTTATCCACCATAAAGGACGAAAAGGAAGAACCAGTCATTAACCTACTCAAAAAAATCTTAGGAGATTTGAATCAGCCTGGAACGGGAATTGTATTCACCGTCCCTGTGGACCGGGTTGAAGGCCTGATGCCTGAATTTTAGTTTTATGAAAGCCATTTTCGCCCTTGGCCTTCTCGTCCTTGTCGCTTTTCTCGGGTCTCGATTCTTTTTCAAAAGAAAAAAAGCTTTCCTCCCCTTGAGTTATTTTTTCTTCTCAGGTCTTGTCTATGTATTTTTGGGCCTAGCCCTGAGCGAAAAGGGATTGAATATTTTGAGCTCAGAGGTTTTGGAAGGGCTGAATCCTCTTATCAGCCTCGGGCTGGGATGGATAGGATTCCTTTTCGGCTTTCAGCTCGAACTCAAATACATCCGGAAGTTTCCTCAGAAATACATCAGCCTTTCGTTTCTTCAATCCCTCTTCTTGATTATTCTTGTGTCTATCTCGCTCTTCGTCCTGTTGAGGTTTTTATACCCCTCTCAGCCTGTTTTTCTCCTTTATGGGATGGCAGTGGGTCTTGGGCTTTTCATCAGTCTCAATTCTCCCTCACTCTTGAATTACGCCTCTCCTTTGATTCCGGTCAAAGGAGATTACTATCATTTAGCCCGTTTTTTAGTCAGTGTGAGTGGATTCTGGGGTGTCGGCGGAATGGCCCTTGTTTCTTCCTTTTGGCATTTTCCGTTTTTCGTGGATAACGTTATCCGTAAAGGTTTGATTCTTCTCCTTGCCTCTTTGCTTTTTCCTTTTATTATCGGATATGTGTTCCATTTTTTGACTCTCAGAAAGACTTCTGAAAAGGATTTGCTCGTCTATCTCCTCGGACTGGTGTTTTTTACATCAGGAGTGGCGGCCTACTTTAACCTTCCTTCTCTTTTTGTCTGTATGGTATTGGGCCTGACCTATTCCAATTTGACCAGGATTCAGGAAAAGATATATCCGCTTCTCCTCTCGACGGAGAAGCCCTTTTACATCATTTTCCTTATTTTGATCGGTGCACTCTGGGATTTTAGTTTTGATTATAAAATCGCGATTTTGGTTATCTTTTTGTTCGTCTTGAGGATGATAGGAAGCACTCTGCCCATGCGCTTTTTTGGGAAGATTCTTCGTTTTTCTTTTCCCTTGCCTTCGCTCTTCGGTTTCTGTTTTCTCTCTTCTGGTGGGATCGCAATTGCATTCATCATCAGCTGGAAACTGATTTATCAGTTTCCGTTGACGGATGTTTTCGTGTCGGTGGCATTGATAACCACAGTGGTGAGCGAACTTTTGAGTCCCTTGGTTTTAAAGAGTGCCATCCTCAGGCTCGATTCGGAAAAATGAATATTGTTGTCTTGATTGTGATTTTCCTCCTCATGTTTTTCCTGAAGAGCTCCCTCCTTGCTCCTTTTGTCAATCCAGGCTTTTCCCCGACAGTTGCCGTCGGGTTTATATTGATCTTTGCTTTTTTGATCGGGAAAAAAATACGCCGTCTCAAAATTCCTCAGATCACGGGCTTCATCCTCGCTGGGATTTTCTGCGGTCCCTATGTCATGAAATTCCTGAGTGTGGGAGATGTCAACAACCTCCAGCTTCTCGATGGATTGGCTTTAAGCTTAATCGCGTTAACAGCTGGAGGTGAAATGAGATTGGCTCAGCTCAAACGGGATAGCCGGGCCATAACTTCGATTCTTCTTTGTCAGACAGTCATCATTATTGCTGGATTTGTTGTTTTTGGTTTTCTCAGCCGGCCTATTTTTCCCTTTTTTTCTGAGGCAACGTTGGTTCAAGGATTTGCCCTATCACTCTTGCTGGGAACCCTCGCGACTGCGACTTCTCCTTCGACTACAATCGCTGTGATCACTGAATCAAATGCCAAGGGAAAATACACAGACCTTATCTTGAGTACAGCGGTTGTCAAGGATTTCTTAGTCATCTGTCTCTTTGCCTTTACACTCTCCGCTGCTAGAGCCATGACTCTTCCCGGGCAGGCTTTTGATGCTTTATTTCTAGTGGGTATTTTGGAGGAGGTCGGGATTTCTGTGCTCCTCGGTGCGGGCATAGGTGGAGGAATCATACTCTACCTCAAGTTTATAAAAAGAGAAACAGCGATTTTTATCCTGGGAATCGCCTTTTTTACCTACCAGATTTCCCACACTCTCGGTTATCACCCTCTGCTGATTTGTTTAGTGGCTGGTTTTCTGGTGGAAAATTTTTCTTCTCGAGGTGATAACTTGATTCAAGCTATTGAGAAGGTCTCTGTCCCGATTTATGTGGTATTCTTCGCGATATCCGGCGCCTCTCTTGATTTAGACGCTCTAGGCAGAAGCTGGGTATTAGCCCTGGTTTTTGTTGTCTTACGTGCCGTTTTAAAGTTCTCCGGGACCTACCTCGGAGCCAGATTGGCGAATGAAGAAAAAGGCGTGCAAAAGCAGAGCTGGAAGGGATTTATCTCTCAGGCAGGAGTGGCTTTGGGAATGGCCGTTATTATCGAAGAGACATTCCCGGAATGGGGAGGTGAATTTAAAGCGCTGATTCTCGCTTTTATAGCCATCAACCAGATTATCGGTCCGGTATTGCTCCAGAGCCTCCTCGTTAAAGTTAACGAAGCCGGAAAAAAAGTGATTGGGGTCAGACCTTAGTAACTTCAGTAATTTATATCCCTGAAGGATTTGGATAATTCTATTGACTACAAATTACTGAAGTTACTAAGGTCTGACCCCATTCAAACTAAGGTCTGACCCCATTCAAAGATATGATGTGTTGTCCCCGGCCGATTTGAAGAGCGTTTTGAATTGCCTCGTGTGTGAGTTCAGTGGCAAGATGACATGCTTTTTCCAGCGAGTTTCCCTTTACCAGATAGGCCAGAAGACTTGATGAGAGACAACATCCGGTTCCATGGACCTTTTTGTTGATTTTTTCCGTCTTAAAGATGTGAAAACTCTTCCCGTCGTAGAGAAGATTGGCACTCTTTTTTGATGAATCCCCTCCTGTGATGAGACAGGGAATGGAACTGAGAGAATAAATTTTTTCTGCTGCCTTTTTCATCTCTTCTTCGGTTTGAACCTTCAGTCCTGAGAGTAATCCGGCTTCTTCTCTGTTCGGTGTTAGGAGAGATGCATTTCCTTTTAAGTCTGAGATATAAGTCGAAATGGCCTCTCGTTCTATGAGCCAGGTGCCTGAGCTGGATTTGAGGACCGGATCCACCACTCTCGGGACAGCCAGGTTATCTCTTAAGATTTCCTTGATGACGGGCACGTTTTCTCCGCAGCCTACCATGCCAACTTTGATTCCTGAGATGGAAATGTCTTCCTGGAGAGCTTCATACTGGCTCTTCAGGAACTCTTGAGGAAGACAATGAACTTCTTTCACTTTCTCAGTGTTTTGTGCGGTGAGAGAGGTCAATATTGACATTCCATGGAAACCTAAATGCTGGAAGATTCTCAGGTCGAGCGATGCACCAGCCCCGGATGTGGGGTCAAATCCTGACACAGAGAGAAGAATTTTTTTCATGGGAAATCTTATCGAATGCAGAATCTATGAAAATTTCTATCAGACTCAATTTTTATTGTCAATAGATTGGTCAGACCCTGGGGTTTACTCTTTTTCGGAGTATATGATAAGATAAGACCAGCGAAATGAAGGGAAGGGCGCATATTTTCGTCTCAGGATGGGTTCAGGGAGTTTTTTTCCGCGATCAGACTCAAAAATGGGCGACCGCTCTCCATGTTACAGGCTGGGTGCGGAATTTAAAAGATGGACGAGTGGAAGTAATGGCCGAGGGGGAAAAAGAAAGTCTCGAAGATCTTATCGGCCAACTGAAGCAGGGACCGTCTCTTGCTCGAGTGGATAATGTCGAAGTCAACTGGGAAGATTATAAAGGGGAATTCAAAGATTTCAGGATATCTCACGCTGATTTCTTCTAAACTAAAAAAACTCCTGATTCATCCAGAACAATGGGGACATTCCCCTTTTTAATGAGGCTTTTTTTGCTCTAAAAACTTCTGACGACACTCATTCGAGCAAAAGTAGTAGTCCTTTCCCGCATAGTTTGCCTTGAGAGCATCTTCTTTGGGGAGATAGGTATTACACATTTCATCTTTGACCATTATGCCAGATTGGCGTTTGGAGACTCGAGGAGTCTTGCTCCCTTTGTTAATAGCTTTGAAAAAACGGTAGAGCCAGTAGACGATATAGGCGAGGAAGGCATAGAGGATAATCTTAAAAAATGTCATTACTTCTCTAAATTAGACGATTTATATGGTTGTGTCAAATAAGATGGGGACGTTCCCCAAAGTACCACCTTAGCTCAATCATTCCACTATTTTAACCTGTCTTTTAAAAGATAATGCATTGGAGATGAACTAGGTAGGCTAAGGTGGTACTTTGGGGAACGTCCCCAATACAAATTTTTCTTGATTCTTGAAAGGCTAAAAAGTAACATGAAAAAGAAATAAGTCAATCAATAAAATAGGTAGAGTCATACATAACTATAATAAATATCATCATTTAGCATCCTTAAAGAGGAGCCATTATGGATTTTTTATTGACCAAAGAACAGGAGATTTTGAAGGATTCAATCAAGAATTTTGCCGAGAAAGAGATTCGGCCCTACATCAAGGAGAGCGATGAAAAAGGGGAGTGGCCAGAGGAGCTGACAAAAAAACTGGGAGAGATGGGGCTGCTGGGAATAATCATTCCATCGGAATTTTCAGGAGCCGGCTATTCGAATGTGGATTATGTGATCATTCTGGAGGAAATCTCCATGGTGGATCCTTCTGTCGGCCTGGTCGTGGCCGCTCATAACTCTCTGTGTTCGAATCACATTAACCTCTTCGGGAATGAAGAGCAAAAAAAGAATTATCTGACACGTTTGGCCTCAGGACAGACTCTAGGGGCATGGGGCCTCACTGAGCCGGATGCGGGTTCGGATGCAGCTTCCTTGAAAACCAAGGCTGTGAAAGACGGAAATCAGTGGGTGCTCAACGGGACAAAGCGTTTTATCACTAACGGGACACTGGCAGAAATTCATGTGGTGATGGCGGCGACAGACCCGAAGAAAGGGAGAAAAGGAATTTCCTCTTTTATCTTAGAAAAGGGAATGAAAGGCTTTAGTCCGGGCAAGAAGGAAGATAAGTTGGGCATTCGGTCAGCCGATACATCCGAACTCATTCTTGAAGATGTCAAAGTTCCTGCTGAGAATATGCTGGGAGAAGAGGGAAAAGGATACAAACAGGCTATGGCCATATTAGATGGAGGACGAGTCAGTATCGCTGGATTTTCTCTGGGAATTGCCGCAGGCGCTCTGGAGTCGAGCTTGAAATATGCGAAAGAAAGAGTTCAGTTCGACCAGCCCATCGCCAATTTTCAGGCTATTCAATGGATGCTGGCCGATGGTTTTACCGAATTGGAAGCCGCGCGGCTCTTGACCTACAAAGCTGCTTTTATCGAGGACCAGGGCAAAAAGGTCCCGAAAGAATCTGCTATGGCGAAGCTCTTTGCCAGTGAGTTAGCTGTAAAATCTTCCTCAATGGCCGTACAGATTTTTGGAGGCTATGGATTTACAAAAGAATATCCGGTGGAGAAATTCTACCGGGATTCAAAATTAGCCACCATCGGCGAAGGGACTTCTGAGATCCAGCGCTGGATAATTGCTCAAAAAGTCCTTTCTGAATACTGAATTCAATTGATGATCTGGATTTATACTCTGTGATGCATCTCGGAAGAAAGAGAATAGAGAGAATTCTTTCCTGAGAGAACGGAACTTTTTAGCGCCGGAGAGAAGGCAAGAATGAAGAAGAGAGAAATGTCTGATTTAGCCCAGGAAGTCATCAAAGGAAACCACAGAGCCATTGCGCAGGCTATCTCTCTTGTGGAAAATGACCGGAGTGCAGCTCAGGAAATGATGAAAAAAATCTTCGCGCATACTGGTGAATCAGTCATTATCGGTATCACCGGCTCACCGGGCTCTGGCAAAAGTACACTCGTTGACCAGATGGCGGGTATCCTCCGGAAAAATGAGAAAAAAATAGGAATTGTGGCAGTGGACCCTTCCAGCCCTTTCACCGGCGGAGCGATTTTGGGGGACCGGATCAGGATGATGCAGCACAGTGTGGATCCTGAAATATTTATCCGCAGCATGGCCACACGAGGGCATTTAGGCGGCTTAGCGAAGGCAACCGGAGAGGCCATCTCGGTTCTTGAAGCCGCCGGAAAAGACTTCATCCTGGTTGAAACAGTCGGAGTGGGACAGGATGAAGTGGAGGTAGTGAAGCTGGCGGATATTATTCTCGTGATTCTTATCCCAGGAGCTGGGGATGAAATTCAGGTATTTAAAGCCGGAATCATGGAAATCGCCGACATTTTCATCCTGAATAAGGCGGATTCACCTCTGGCCGACAGAACAGAAAAACAACTCAAAGCCATGCTGGACCTGGGTTTAATCGGAAAGACTCCTCCTCCTGTGATCAAGACTGTGGCTACAGAAGGAAAAGGAGTAGACAAGCTCGTCAAAGAGATCGATAAATTGGTCAGGGAGAGAGACCAGGAATTGAGGGATTCCCGGAAGAAAAGGCTCATCCCCTGGATGCTGATGGATATTATCAGTGAAAAAATTTATCACTCTGTGACTCAAGACATTAAAACTTCCGAGTTCGACGACTTCATCGAAAAAATTCACAGGAGGGAAATTGACCCTTACACGGTTGCCGATAAAATCGTCGAGAGGTTAAAGAACAGCAGATGACAGGTTTGAAGAAGTTTCTTTTTAGGTAAATGTGTTCTCTCTTTCGGGAGGAGAAAAAGAAGATGAAAATCGACCATATAGGAATCGCAGTGAATGATCTTGAGGAAAGTCTGACGCTCTGGACTGAATCGCTTAATCTGAGCGCCCGAGGAATCGAAGAGATACAAGAAAGAGGTGTAAAATTGGCTCATCTGGAGGTCGAAGACGGGCCATCCATTGAGCTGGTGACTCCCTGTGGAGAAGGATCTCCCCTTGAAAAATTCTTGAAAGAAAGAGGGGAGGGGATCCACCACTTTTGCTTCGAGGTGCAGGATGTCGAGGATGCTGTCAATAAGCTGAAGGACAAAAGAATTCAGTTTGTTCACGACAAACCGCAGAAGGGAGCCGAGGGAAGCCTTATCGCTTTTATCCATCCCCATCATTTCAACGGCGTGCTGATAGAGTTAAAAGAGAAAAAAAAGCCAACCTGAAATCAGGGGAAGAATGCTGAAGACATTGGGGAATGTCTTAATCATAACGGGAATCCTGATGGTTATCTTCGGCATCATTCTGAAATTGTCCGGAAAGTTAAAATGGATCGGTAAATTGCCAGGGGATATCGTTATCCAAAAAGGGAACTTCACTTTCCATTTCCCGCTTATGACCTGTTTGCTGGCCAGTCTTATCCTGAGCCTTCTGCTTTATTTGATTTTTAAATTTGTTGTGAAGAATTAAAGACCAGTGAACTCCACTCGGGGAAAATCCTTTTACTGAGTACTGAGAGTCTCTATCCTTCTGGCGAAGGTCCTGGCGTCTTCCAGGTCGGCCTCATCAGGATGAGTTTGAGCAGAGGCTGCCATTTCTGCCCATAGCGTGTGCTCTGGAGATTTGCTTAAAACTTCAAGAGCTTTCGAGGAAACTCTTCCTCTGCAGGAAAAAGTACCCAGGATTTTGGCTTTCGAGGCTGTGACAGCTGCATTTTCAAGAGCCTCCTGAGAGAGATGGCTTCCAGTGATAGCACCGTGAGTGGAAAAAAAAGCGATTTTTTTTTCTTCGGGGATTCTTTTGAGCAGGCTGACAACCTTGAAGGGAACACTGTGAGAGTGGACAGGAAAACCGATGAATACAAGAGTGTAGTCGTCCAATTCTTGAACTTCGTCAATGGGCTTTATCGTTTTATCTCCCTCCAGAACGCTGTGAATGGCTTCAGCCACTTTTTTCGTGTTTCCCGTTAAACTGAAGTACGTGACCAGAATATTTGACATCCTCAATCTCCCTCAAAAACCTAAGTGTGAGTCTTGATCTTCCGCTTAATCAACTCAGCTCTGATTTTCTATTCTTTTAGACTCAAGAAGGATATCATTTTTCCACAAAAGATAGAAAAATACCATGGAAAAAAGAGGATGGGTCTTTATGCTCAGTAATTAATTAACACTTTTGTTAAAAATACTTAGGGTAAAAGTGTCATTGCGAGCGAAGCGTGGCGATCTCCTAAAAAAGATATCTTCATTCCAGTAATAATATAATTTCTCTCAATGAGATTGCCACGCTTCGCTCGCAATGACACCCAAAAAATGTTGCCAAATTACTGAGCACGTACAATAAGTTACTTTTTTGGGGACTGTCCCTTTCAGTCCTTATGCTTAAAAAAAAGGGACTATCCCTCTTCTTAAAAAATAGCCTTTCCCCTTTTTCACTTAGGAAGGTCGATAAAAATCTGAGTTCCCTCTTTCTCCCTGCTCGATGCGTGGATCGAACCTCCATGCTCTTCGATGATCTTTTTTGAAATGGGGAGTCCCAATCCTGTTCCCATGTCTTTTGTTGAGAAATTGGGTTCAAAGATTCTATCCAGCATCTCTTTTCCGATTCCAATGCCTGTATCTTTAATCTCCAGTCTGATTCTGTTTTTTTCCTCAGAAACAATGATCTCGATCTCACCCTTCCCCTGGATGGCTTCGATTGCATTGATAAAAATGTTTCTCAAGGCGATCATTACCCGGCTTCTATCTCCCACTATCTGAAAATCTCGACCTGCATACTCTTCTTTGAATTTAATTCTCTCAGAGATCATATTCTTATAGGGCGTAACTGTTTCTTGAACGAGTTTCTTCAAATCGAAAGGCTCTTTTTGAAGGACGATTTCTTTTGATGTCTCCAAGAATTCTTGGGCAATTTTTCTCAGATTTTCGACCTCTGTGATGATATAAGAAGCCGACTCTTGGAGAGCCTTTTCAAAATTTTTCTTTTTATCCTTATAGACTCTGAGCAAATGTTCAGCTGAGAGCTGGATGGGAGTAAGAGGGTTCTTGATTTCGTGGGCCACTTTCCTTGCCATTTCTGCCCATGCGACCTTTTTTCCCATGTCAGTCAGTTCCTGCTGGTGTTTCTTCAGGTTTTTGATCATCGTGTTGAATCCGTCGATGAGAGTTTTCATCTCATCCTGGGGTTTATGGGGGATGGATATCTCGAGATTTCCTGAGCTCACCTCTTTTGTCCCCATAAGGAGTTTTCTTATGGGAGTCACGATCATATGCCCGATTCCTCGAGCGAATACGAGGACGACAGCGATGAAAAAGACAGAAATGAAAAATAAAAATTCAATCAAATCTTCCGTCGCCTTAGATATCTCTTGTTGTTCTAAAGGAAAAGGGAGTGAGATGAGGAGAAGAGTGTCTCCGAGCGAGTAAGAAGTGGTTAGCGTGTGGAAAGAGTAACCTCCAATTTTCTGGGTTTGGGTGTAATACGGATTGTTTTCATACTGAATCTTGTAATAGATTTCTCCATCGATCAAATCTGGAATCAATCCGGAGTCAAAGAACTCCCGACGGCTGGAAGAAGTGATCCGGCCGTCTTGATAGAGATTCACATCGCTGGAAATAATGGAGCTGATTTCCAGGACAACAGTTTCTGGAGGCGTGACCAGGGAAACCATTTCTTCTTGTTGAGTAATCATGAAGTCTTCCATCACCCGGCGGACAAAATTGGCATGGATTTCTGCTTTTTCCGTGAATTGTTGGGTGAAGATTTGAGCGAAGAAGTTTCTGGTTAAAAAAGTGAAAAGAAGAAGTGGGATGAGCGCTATGGCCACAAAGGATATATAGACCCTGTTCGAAAACGACCAGAGAGGATTCTTGATCCTCTTTCCCGTGACAACTGTGAAGAGAATGAAGAATAAGAGAGACATAGCGAGGTAGAAAAAGAAAAGCCTCATGAATTCTGTGGAGAAATTAAAGAAGTTTTTTTTCGGGATAAAAAGAGAATAAATTCTATAATCTTTCTTGAAATAAAAAGAGCGAAATTTTTTCCTCTTGTCAATAAAAACTGACCAGAGAGAGTCTTGAGAGTCGATTTTCTCCAGCACTGCCGGCGGAATGCCAGAGGAGATATTGTTGGGATTGAATATCAACCGACCTTCTGAATCGAATATAGCAAACCCTAAGTCAAACTGGTTGAGGGAAGGAATGGAAGTGACTCTCAAGAGCTCAAAGTAGGGATTCGCTGAATAGAGGAAAGGAAGCATGTCATAATCGATCGAAAGGTAGAGAATCGTCCGTCCCAGGTGTTTTTCTTCTGCAAACCAGTCCTTGTAACCAAGCAGAAAATCTCTTTCTTCACCCATTATTGGGATGTTTAGATAGGAGATAGACCATTCCCGGCTGATGGGGAGTTCGAAATCAGCGCTGTAGAGTTCTGGAACATTCAGAGAGAACCGGGAAAGAAACTCCCCATCAGGATAGATAATTCCATCAGGATCGATAATTTCCAAGCTTGAATACCAGTTGAATTTTGCCGGAAGAGTCCTCTCCCATAGAGACTGCGCAAAATCAGATGGCTCAGAGCTCTGCAGGAAAGAGATGATGGATTCTTCCCTTTTATCGATCTCTGGAAAGGATTGATTGAGAATAAAGAAACCCCAGGGTTCCTGAGATTTTATGATGTTCTGGAGAGAATTCTGGAGAAGAGAATTATTCCGGCTGGACATGGAAAGATGAAGAGAAGCGTAGATGAATAGCATGGGGAGAAGAAAAGCCGAGAGCATGACTTCCTTTCTTTTTATGAGCTTTGGAAAAAAAGAGACAAAAAGGGCCAGAATGATAATCAAAAACTGAAGAGTAATGAGAAAGAGAGAATTCCTGCCTTTAAAGAAGAGAAAATAGGCTCCAAACTCAAAAATGAGGATAAGGAGGGGGAGGAGAAGTTTGGCGGAGTGGAGAGAAATGATTCTCAATCCTGCGAATATGGCAAACAGGGTCACAGAAAGGAAGAGAAAGATACTGAGATGGAGAAGAAAAAATGAAGGATTGAGGGAGAAACGGAGCAGGTTAATGTTGGAATGTGAGACAAGGCGGAAGAGTAATTCCTGAAATATGAAAATGAAAAATAGAGAGGT
>JABAOF010008389.1_pt7 | contig 23340 bp, 23 predicted proteins | sample 7062171 | NCBI WGS metagenome assembly JABAOF01 (sample SAMN14538628, study PRJNA623070) | marine sediment metagenome | biome: marine biome [ENVO:00000428]; feature: marine pelagic biome [ENVO:01000023]; material: deep marine sediment [ENVO:00002113] | place: India: Gulf of Khambhat ...
GATCCTGCCGCTGCGCGGCAAGATCCTCAATGTGCAGAAGGCGCGGGTGGACAAGGTCCTGTCCAACGAGGAGATCCGGGCCATCGTGACCGCCATCGGCACCGGCGTGGGCGAGGACGACTTCAAGCTCCAGGAGGCCCGCTACCACAAGGTGATCATCATGACCGATGCGGACGTGGACGGCTCTCACATCCGCACGCTGCTGCTCACCTTCTTCTATAAGGAAATGCGGCCGCTGATCGAGGCGGGCTACGTGTACATCGCGCAGCCGCCGCTGTACCGCGTAGCCAAGGGCAAACAGCAGTTGTACGCCTACGACGACTCCGAGCGGGACGAGTACATCAAGCGGCTGTCAAATGGCGGGCAGGGGAGCATCACGGTCCAGCGCTACAAGGGTCTGGGCGAGATGAACAAGGATCAGCTGTGGAACACCACCATGGACCCTGCCTCCAGGACCCTGCTGCGGGTGGAGCTGGAGGACGCGGTGGAAGCCGCCCGGCTGTTCGAGACCCTGATGGGCGACGAGGTTGAGCCCCGTCGGGCGTTCATCGAGGAGCACGCCAAGTACGTGAGGAACTTGGACGTGTAGGCCCCCCAACCGCACCCCACCCCGGGAAAGGGGAGGGTACGACACTGCGGCCATCCGGATGGCGGCCTGTCGTATCCTCCCCCTTTTTGCTGCGCCTCGCGCCCACCAAGGCACCGGGCGGGCTCGGCACTTGACAAAATATCCATATTGCTATACTATATGTCCCATGCCAACGCGCCAACTCGTGAGATCGGTCGAGGCGGAGACCCTCCAGCGGGCCGCGGAGATCATCAAGATGCTCGGGCACCCCGATCGGCTGAAGATCGTGGAGGTGCTGGAACAGGGTGAGACCTCGGTGTCGGAGATCCAGGCGGCCCTGGACCTGCCTCAGGCCATCGTATCGCAGCATCTGGCCAAGATGCGGGGCTGCGGCATCGTCAGCTCCCGCCGCGACGGCAACCATGTGTACTACAGGATCGTGGAGCCGAAGGTCGGGCACATCTTGGGCTGCATTCGGAGCTGTGACATGTAGGTGCCCGTGGGATCGGGGAGCCCCTTTTTTTTCGCAAAATAGATATGTCCATCGCTATTAATATATTTGTCGCGGCTGCCCAGATCGCAGTGGGCGACACCCTCCGCATCTCGTTGGAGGACGCGGTCAGCCGCGCCCTGGAGGCCAACCCGTCGCTGCAGGCGGTCCAGGCCGATGCGCGGGCCGCGGCCGAGCTGCCCCGCCAGGCCAGCCAGGCGTTCCTGCCGAGCATCACGCTCGACCTCAACGCCGTCCGGACGAACGACCCGGTGGCGGTGTTCGGCCTCAAGCTGCGACAGGAGAACTTCAGCGCGGGCGACCTGGACCTGGGCGCCCTCAACGATCCGGACCCCTACGGCGGCTGGACCTCCGCCGCGGTGATCCAGCAGCCACTCCTGGTACCGGAGGCGCTGTTCGGCCACGGCGCGGCGCGCAAGGCATCGCAGGCCAAGGCTGCCGCGGCCCGCCGCGCGAGCGGGGCCACCAGGTTCTTCGTGACGCGCACCTACTGGGACGCCCAGCTCGCCGCCCGGCAGGTGGAGGCGCTCGACACCGCCATCACCGCGGCCCGGGCGCACGCCCGGCAGGCCGAGGCGATGCATGAGCAGGGTCTGGTGACCGGGCTCGACGCCCGGCTCGCCCGGCTCAGGGCCTCCGAGCTCGAGGTGCGGCGCCTAGCGGCGCAGGCGCAGGCCGACAACGCGCTCTCCGCGCTGCGCACGCTGCTCGCGCTACCCGACTCAGCATCTGTCGCGCTCACCGACTCCCTGGGCGACGGCACGTGGTCCGACTGCGCCGCCCAGGGCGCCCAGTGCTCGCTCGAGAGCCGTGCCGACCTCGAGGCCTACCGGCTCGGGGCGGAAGCCGCGGACCTCGGCGTGCGCAGCGCGTGGTCTTCGCAGCTTCCGGCCCTCGCGGCATTCGGCTCGCTGGCGTACAACGGGCAGGACTCGCCCTGGGATGAGGGAAGTGGGAACTGGATGATCGGCGTGGGTCTCACCTGGCCCCTGTTCCACGGCCTCAAGGGCGTGGGGAATGTGCGGGCGGCCAAGGCCGAGCACAGCGCGGCTCTGGCGCGCCAGGAGGCGGCCGAGCGCCAGGCAGCACTCGAAGTGCTGGAAGCCGAGCGCATGCTGGAGGCCGCCCGGGGCGGCGCCCAGGTGGCCGCGCAGGCGGCGGCCGAAGCCGAGGAGGCCGTCACGCACGCCCGGGCGCGTTACCGCACGGGCGCGGCACCCATCACCGAACTGCTGGACGTCGAGGCGGCGGCCACCGTCGCCCGGTTGAACCTCGTCGCCGCCCGTCGGGGCCTATACGTGGCGCAGGCGGCCCTGGACCTCGCTTACGGAGTGTACGATCGATGACCCGTCGTCTGACCCCTGTAGTGCTCGCCGCCTTTGCCGCCGCGTGCGGCCATGCCGCGGCCGATTCGGAGAACACCGCGGAGCCACCTGCCACGACGCTGACCGTGCAGATGGAGCCGCTCACCACCGTGGTACCGGTCGAGGGCACCGTCGCGGCCCGCCGCACGGCGGAGATCTCCACCCGCATGATGGCCCGCATCACCGCTCTAGAGGTGGAGGTGGGCGACCGAGTCCGTGCTGGCCAGACGCTGGTGCAGCTCGGCACCGCGGACGTGGCCGCCAACCGGCTGAAGGCCGAGGCCGCGGTGCGGGCCGCCCGGGCCGCCCGCGATGAGGCCGCGCGGCAGGCCGCGCGGATGGACACCCTGTATGCACAGGACGTAGTGGCCCAGGTGCGGCGCGACGGCGCTCGCCTCGCGCTGGCGCAAGCCGAGTCGCACCTCGCCCTCGCCAGGGCCGCGCTCCAGGAGGTTGAGACGGCGGCGAGCTACTCCACGATCACCGCCCCGTTCGCCGGCGCCGTGGTCCGCCGCTTCGCCGACGAGGGTGACGTGGCCAGCCCCGGGATGCCGATCCTCACCCTGGAAGACGCGGGCCAGAGGGACGCGGTCATGGCCGTCCCCGCCGATCTCGCAGCGCGACTCGAGAGAGGCCAGGCGCTACGGGTAACAACCACAGACGGACGCGCCGCCACCGCGCTGGTGCGCGCCGTCGCGGCCGGCGCCGACCCGATGACCCGCACCGTCGAGGTGCGCGCCACCCTACCCGCCGACTGGCCCACGGGTGTGGCGCTGACGGCCCTGGTCCCCGCCGGCGTGCACGAAGGGATCGCCATCCCCGCCGCCGCGGTGGTACGGCGCGGCCAACTGACCGGTGTGCGGGTGCTCACCGCCGCCGGCGTGGCGCTTCGCTGGGTGCGGCTGGGCCGGACCCTGGAATCGGGCGACGTGGTGCAGGTCCTGAGCGGACTCGAGCCCGGCGATCGGATCGTCCTGTGAAGACCGGACCGTCCGGCGCGATCGCGCAGCGCTTCCTCAACTCCAAGCTGACGCCGCTTCTGGTGGCGGCCGCGCTGGCCGCGGGAGTTGGCGGCCTCCTCACCACCCCACGGGAGGAGGAGCCGCAGATCCGCGTGCCGATGATCGACGTGGCGGTCGGCTTCCCCGGCGCCAGCCCGAGGGAGGTGGAGCAGCGGATCGTCGAGCCGGTGGAGCGCGCCATCTGGGAGATCCCCGGGGTCGAGTACGTCTACAGTGCCGCGCAGTCCGACGGCGCGCTGGTCACGGCCCGCTTCGAGGTAGGGACCGATCCCGAGATCGCCCTCACCCGGCTCTACGGGAAACTCCTGGCGAACATGAACCGGGTGCCGCCCGGCGCGACGCCCCCTTTCGTCACCCTGCACGGCATCAACGAGGTCCCGATCCTCACACTCACGCTGTCGGGCGGCTCCGACGCCGGCGACGGATACCTCCTGCGCCAGCAGGCGGTGGAGCTCGCGGCCGAGCTGAAGCGGCTGCCCGACGTCGCCGAGACATGGGTGATCGGCGGAGCACCCCGGGAGGTTCGGGTCAGCCTCGACCCCCAGGCTCTGGCCGCACGGGGGCTGTCGGCGGCGGCGGTGCTCCACGCGATCGGCGTAGCCAACGCCGAGCTGCCGGCGGGCGACATCCTGAGCGGGAACCGCAGCGTCCCCGTGCGGGTGGGCCACCTGCTGCGCAGCGCCGACGACGTGCGCGAGGTGGTGGTCGCGGTGGTGAACCAGCGCGCGGTGCGCCTGCGCGACGTGGCGCAGGTGACCGACGGACCCGCAGAGCCCGATCAGTACGTCTCGTTCCTGCCCGGCGGCGGGACGGGGGCGGACTTCGAGCCCGCCGTGACCATCGCCCTGGCGAAGCGGCCGGGGACCAACGCCGCCACCATCGCCGATCAGGCGCTGGAGCGGGTCGCTGAGCTCCGGGGCGAGGTCCTCAGCGACGACGCACGCACTACCGTGACCCGCAACTACGGCGACACGGCCACGGAGAAGTCCCAGGAGCTCTTGCTGCACATCCTCATCGCCACCATCGGCGTCGTGCTGTTGGTGTGGTGGGCCCTGGGATGGCGCGAGGCCGTCGTCGTGCTGGTGGCCGTGCCGGTCACTCTAGCGCTCACGCTGCTGGTCTACCGGCTGTACGGCTACACCCTGAACCGCATCACGCTGTTCGCGCTCGTCTTTGCGATCGGGATCCTGGTGGACGACGCCATCGTCGTGGTGGAGAACATCGCGCGGCACCTCGGCCTCAGGCACCGCCACCCCGATGAGGCGGCCGTGGTGGCGGTGGACGAGGTGGGCAACCCGACGATTCTCGCTACCCTGACCGTGATCGCGGCCATCCTCCCCATGGCGTTCGTCTCGGGGCTCATGGGGCCCTACATGCGGCCCATCCCGGTGGGCGCCTCGGTGGCGATGCTCTTCTCCCTCGCAGTGGCATTCATCGTGACCCCCTTCCTGGCCGTGCGGCTGGTGAAGCAGCACGGCAAGGACGTGAAACTGACAGGCCAACCGGTGGCGGCCGCCGACGAGGAGCTGCCGACGGGACGGCTCGCCCAATGGTACCGGTCGGTGCTGCAGCGCCTGCTGGAGGACACCCGGCGGCGACGCCTCGCCTACGCAGGCATGGCGCTGCTGCTCGTGCTCTCGGCCGGGCTGATCCCGCTCAGGTGGGTCACGGTGAAGATGCTGCCGTTCGACAACAAGAGCGAGTTCCAGGTCATCGTCGACATGCCCGAAGGCACGTCGCTCGAGCGGACGGCCGAAGTTGCACAGGCGCTGGCCCTTACCGTCGCGCGCGACGCAGCGGTGCACGACGTCGAGGCCTACGCCGGGGTGGCGGCGCCGTTCAACTTCAACGGGCTCGTGCGGCACTACTTCCTGCGCCGCGGTCCCACCGTGGCCGACGTGCAGGTCAACCTGCAGCCCAAGCATCACCGCTCCGAGCAGAGCCACGACATCGCGCTGCGGCTGCGGCCGGCCATCGACTCGGTGGCCCAGGCGTACGGTGCCTCGGTGAAGGTGGCGGAGGTCCCGCCCGGCCCGCCGGTGTACGCCACGCTCACCGCAGAGGTCTACGGGCCGTCGTACGACGCCCAGATCGAGGCGGCGCGCCGCGTGCGCGACGTGTTCCTCGCGACCGACGGCGTGGTGGACGTGGACTGGTCGGTCACTGCCCCCCACGCCGAACTCCGCGCGGCGGTGGTCGATGCGGAGTCACGCCGCTCGGGAACCAACCCGCAAGAGGTGGCCCAGACCATCGCCGCCGCCCTGGGCGGCGCGAGCGCCGGCCTGTTGCACGACGACGCCGCAGCCGAGCCCGTGGCGATCCGGGTGGAGTTGCCCGACTCGGCTGCCGCCTCGGTAGGCGACCTGGCCAGCCTGCCCGTCGCCACGCCGAGTGGCGCGCGTCGACTGGGCACGCTGGCGGCCATCGACAGCGCACCTGCGGCGACGACCATCTTCCACAAGAACCTGCGGCCGGTGGTGTACGTGACCGCAGAGGTGGCCGGCCGGTTCGAGAGTCCCGCCTACGCCATGCTCGACATGGCGCGGCCGATCGCCGAGAACGCCCCCGAGCTCACCACCTACTGGGCGAGCTCCCCCACCCTCACCGAGGAGACCTTCCTGGTGTGGGACGGCGAGTGGCAGATCACGGTGGAGGTGTTTCGGGACCTGGGAATCGCGTTCGCCGCCGTGTTGGTGCTGATCTACGTACTGGTCGTGGCGTGGTTCCAGTCGTTCACGGTGCCGCTCGTGATCATGGCGCCGATCCCGCTAACGCTCATCGGCATCCTGCCGGCCCACGCGGCCAGCCGGGCGTTCTTCACGGCCACCTCGATGATCGGCATGATCGCGCTGGCCGGGATCATCGTGCGCAACTCGATCCTGCTGGTCGATTTCATCGAGCTGGGACTCAAGCGCGGCAGTTCACTCAAGCAGGCGGTGGTGGCCTCCGGCCTCATTCGCGCCCGGCCGATCATCCTCACCGCACTGGCGGTGGTGATCGGCGGCCTCGTAATGGTGCGGGACCCGATCTTCGAGGGCTTGGGGATCGCCCTGATCAGCGGCGCGGTGGTGGCAACGGCGCTCACGCTGGTGGCCATTCCGCTCCTCTATTACGAGATGCGCAAATGAGCCTGCTATTGATCTTCGTAGACTCCGACCACGCCGACGACGTCGAGCGGCTGCTCGAGGACAGCGCGGTTCCCGGCTACAGCACGTTCCCCAACGTGCTGGGCATGGGAAAGACCGGCCGCAAGCTGGGAACCCGAGCGTTCCCGGGATCGAGCACGCTCTACTTCGTGGCGCTGCCCGACGGCGACTGCGCCGGCTTATGCGACCGCCTGAAGGCGCTGCAGACCAACAAGGGGCCCGAGGAAGGCCTCAAGGCATACATGCTCAACACCGTGGAGGTCCTCTGATCATGCACTACCTGATTCGCGGCATCGCTGGGACGTTCGTGCTCGTCTCGCTCGCCCTGGGCCATTGGGTGAGCCCGTACTTCTACCTGTTCACCGCCTTTGTCGGGCTCAACCTGCTGCAGTCCAGCGTGACCAAGTGGTGCCTGATGGAGGACATCCTGGCCAAGGTGGGGATCGCGCAGAAACCTGAAAAGCGGTGAGGCGCTAGGCCGACGGCGGTAGCGCGGTAGGCACTTCCCGGCGTCACCGCCCTACCGCCCTACTCCCTGGTCAACCGGTACATCAGCAGGGCCGCACGCTTCGCCATGACAGGGATCGACCCGAGGTCGACCGTCTCGCGCTCCGTGTGCGCTCCCTCACCGATCACTCCCAGGCCTGACAGGGATGCCTCCACGACGTCCGCGACGAAGGAGATGTCCGCGGCGCCCCGCCGACCCGGATCCACCTCCGTTACCTCACCGTAGCCCAGATCGCGGTTCACCCGCGAGAGCATCTCCATGAGAGCGTAGTTCTCCCCCGTGGGCTCCATTGGGGGATAGGAGTCGCGAAAGCTGATCGTGGCCTCCGTGTGAGGCAGGCTCTCCTCCACAATGTCTTCCATCCGCTCCTTCGCCCGCTCCCGCTGCAACTCGGACAGCGCGCGCAGGTCGCCGATGACGACGGCCGTCTCCGCGATCACGTTGGTCTTGCCGAAGGCGCTCCCCCGGCTCAGCTCCGCCTCGAAGTCCACCGTGGTGCCGCCCAGGATCATCCCGGGGTTGAACGTGAGATACTCTTCGCCCTTGAGCTCCTCGTGAAACTCATTGAGGATCCGGGCGGCCTCGAAGATGGCACCGCTGCCCAGGTCCTGGCGGAAGATCTGGGAGGAGTGAGCCGGGCGGCCCGTCACCCGCAGCGTCCAGCCGGTGAACCCCCGGCGCGCGACCGTCACCTGGCCGACACCGCCCACGTTGCCCTCGAAGCCCAGGGCGACGTCGCTGCGCAAGGCCGCTTCCCTCAGATGCTCGCGGGCGTAGTCGAGCGGGTCTCCGGTATGCTCCTCGTCTCCCGTGAGCGCGACGATCACACTGGTGCCCTCCAGCACGCCCGCGGCGTGCAGGGCCTGGAGCGCCAGCAAGATCACGACATCCCCGCCCTTCATATCGGATACGCCCGGCCCGGTCGCAGTCGAGCCCTCGCGCTCGAACCGCTGGAAGGGGCTGTCCTCCTCGAACACGGTATCCAGGTGGCCGATGAGCAGCAGTCGCCAGCCCTGGCCACCCCGCCGCTCGGCGAACAGGTGCCCGGCCCGGTTCACGCTGTCCATGGGAACCCAGCGGGTGCGGAACCCGAGAGCCGCGAGCTCGCTGTCGAACACCCGCCCGACCTCGCGGACCCCGTCCAAGTTCATGGTCCCACTGTTGATGTTCACCACCCGCTCGAGCAGCGCTATCGCGTCCTCGGCGTGGGCGTCGATATACTCCACGATCGCCTGCTCTTCCGCTGAGAGATCCTGCGCGGATGCGGCTGTGCCACCCAGCGTCGAGGCGAGCAGTGTGGCGGTGAGAAGCGTCAGCATCCTCATCACGTCGGCCTCGCGATGAAATGGTCGAGTAGTCCCGCAGTAGGAGTTGACCCTAAAGACGCCGGGCGCGCAAGGGCCCTTGCGGTCCCGTACCGAGAGTCTAGCGGCACCGCTCTGCCGCCGGCAGTTTCTTCGGACCCTCCCCAGCTCGAGGGGGACGGCCGAGGGGCTCCTGGCAACGTGTCGGCACGGAGCTGAAGGACCATGACCGCACTCCGCACCCTGACGAGCCTCACCCGCGCCATCACAACCTGCCGCGCGTGCCCCCGCCTGGTGGCCCACCGGGAGCGCGTGGCCCGCGACCGGAAGCGCGCCTACCGCGAATGGAAGTACTGGGGGCGCCCGGTGCCGGGGTTCGGCGATCCCGCTGCCAGGCTCCTCGTCGTGGGGCTCGCCCCCGGCGCCCACGGCGCCAACCGCACGGGACGGGTGTTCACCGGCGACTCGAGCGGTGACTGGCTGTACGAGGCGCTGCACCGCTTCGGCTTCGCTAGCCAGCCGGAGTCGACCGCGCGGGACGACGGGCTGCAGCTCTTGGATTGCTACGTCACCGCGGCCGGTCGCTGTGCACCACCGGGCAATCGCCCGACGCAGCACGAGCTCGACACGTGCCAGCCCTTCCTCGAGGCCGAGCTGCGCTTGCTCGCCCGGGTGCGGGTGGTGCTCACGTTGGGCCACGTGGCCCATCGCCAGTGGCTCAAGGCGGCCGGATGGTGGGAGCGGCTCGTCCCGCGCGATAGACCTGCCTTCGGGCACGGCGCCGTGTCGCGCCTGGACAACAGCACTGCGCTGATCTCCTCCTATCACCCCAGCCGGCAGAACACGAACACCGGCCGGCTGACGCGGGAGATGTGGCATTCGGTGTTCGAGCAGGCGCGGCAGCTGGTACGAGGAGCTGCGACGTAGGTGAACGGTACGACTCGCGGGAAACGGGAAGCTGGAAGCGGGAAGCGCAATAGGGACGAAGCGAGACCGGGGGTGCCACCCGAGTGAGCATCGGCGCACCGCTCACCCCGGCGCGAGAGCACTCCGAAAGGTCAGCGGTCAAGGGGCGTGGGGGAGCCTCGCAGGCGGGGCTTCCGGGGGCGGACGTGGTGGGTGGAATGGGAGGTACGGGGTGGTGGGCCGGTGCATCGGAAGTCCCGCTCAAGAGGCTACCCCACGCCCCTCAATTGCACGTGGCGGGCTAGCGCTCCTCCTCACCCTCCCGAGCCCCCGCCCACTCGCGCAGCACCTGCCGCTGCTCCTCCGACAGCCTCGCATCGGAGTGCATCCACAGGTACTTGCCAAGGGGCATCTCCCCCTCCTCGACCTCCTCCCAGACCTCCTCCCTGAGCTCGGCTGCGTCCTCGGGCGAGAGCAGCCCCGACGCCGAGAAGTTGAGCTCCTCGCGCGCCTCGTGTACGTCGTGCGCCACCAGCCACGAGACCGGCGCGACGTAGCCGTACCACGGCCAGCGGGTTTCGTTGGAGTGGCAGTCGTAGCACGCCGTGCGCAGCACCTGCATGACCCGGGGAGGCGCGTCGATCTCGGCGGTCACGGGCGGATTGGCGCGGTCGACGGGCCACAGCTGGATCAGCACGACCAGCCCCGCGACGCCGATCGTCGGGACCCACACACGTCTACTCAACTTCATCTCTGGACTCGCAGGGTCGAGTCGTGAGGCATGAGGTCGTCCACCTTCCAGCCGTAGAGCCAGTACACGGTCTGCCCCGCTGCATGCCGCACCCAGTAGCCGGCGTCGGTCGAATCAAACACCAGGGCAGCGAGTGTGTCACCGCCCGCGCCGACGAGCGTCAGGCGGCGGTCCGGACCCCGGAAGTCCGCGGAGTCCGCCTGCGCCGGCGACGCGAACGCGCTTCCCTGGGCCGAGACCGTACCGTACTCCCGCAGCAGTCGCGCCACGGCCGCAGAGTCGGCGTCCGCCCCATCGGCGAACGTCCAGACGCTGTCCGCCCGCACCAGCGCGTAGCGGCTCCGGCCCCGGTCGACCGCAATGAACTCGACCTGTGCGGCGTCCACGGCGACGATGCGCTTATCGCGCCAATCCGTGACGCTGCGGCCTACCAGGGTGGCCAGCGGACCGCGCACCAGGTACACGAGATCGTCACCCACCTCGCGCACGAACACCGAGCGAGACTGGCGCCCCCGATTGCCGACCACGAGCTCGGCCACCGCCCGGTCCTCACGCACGACCCGCAGCCGCTTCCCCCCCGCGGAGTCCACTCCCATGCGCGCGTGCGACGACCAACTGCGAGCCGCCAGCGCCCCCCGCAGCGGGTCTGCCACCGCCTGGAACAGCTCGTCCACCGCGTCGGGCGAGGCGGGGTAGCCGTTCACGCTCCACTCGTCTCCGGCACCCCGAGTCAGGCGCACCGTGTCAGCGGCACTCGCAATCTCGAGGGTGTCGACCTCGGCGGCAGTGAGGGCCGGCAACAGCTCCCGCTCCTCGATGGTGTCGCCCCCTCCCCCGATGATCGTGACCAGCCCCCAGAGAAACAGCGCCGCGGCGAGGGCGACTCCGATGTGCAGCAGCTGGCGCGGCGTCACACGGCCGCTCCGACAGGACGGTAGCTCTGGCGGGTCCAGCGGCGGCGACGCCACAGCCAGGCCGCCGCGAGCACGATGACCAGCAGCGGGATCCCCACGACGTTCAGGTACTTCACGAAGTCCCGCAGCGTCTCGCTCTCGAACACCAGCGCTGGCGGGCGGCGGTTCTTGGAGCGGATCTGGATGAGCGCGTCGTCCTGCGCCAACCAGTCCACCGCGTTGAGGGCGAAGCCGATGCCCATCGGATCGCTGCGCGCGAACTGGTCGGTGATGAGCTCCGCGGTTCCCACGAGCACGACCCGCCCCAGCCGCGCTGCGCCACCGCTGTCCGCGGCGAGCGGATTCACCAGCGCGGCGAGGAGTCGTGTCGCCAGGCTGTCCTGCGGGTAGTCCCGCTGCGGGGCGATGAAGGCCCGACCTTCCTCCGTACCAGCGGCCCCGCTCGACGTGAAGAGCGGGATGACGGTCCCGGGAGCGGCCAGCGCCGTGTCGATGCTGCTGACCCACGGGAGGGTCATCGCCTCCAGCTCACTGTTCACCGTGGTGGCCTGTGTGCTGAGAGCGCGGATCCAGAAGGGGTACGACACCAGCACACGACCGAACGACGCCGGCATCGAGACCGCCTCGTTGGAGGCGAGGTCGTACACCAAATCGGACCGGATCGACACACCATACGGCTCGAGCAACGAGTTCCAGCCCAGCGGCTGCGCCACGGCCTGGAACCCCTGGGGCTGGATCTGCATGCCGCTCGCCAGAACGAGCGCGCCGCCTCCCCGCGCCAGGAACACCCGGAAGCGATCGAGCCGCGCGCTGTCCAGGATCGGCGGCGCTCCGGCGAGCACCAGGACACCGATCTGCTCGTCGATCGGCGCGCTATCGGCGGCCGGCACGGTGCGGACCTCGTAGTTCTGCTGCAGCTCCCGGCGCAACGCGCCGTAAGTGTTGCCCTGTCCGGGATCGGGGCGCGACTCCACCAGCGCCACGACGGGGCGCTCGGTGCGTGTGAGCGCGCGGACGAAGGAGATGAGGCGGTATTCCAGGTCGTCGGTGCGGGTGACCACGGGAATCGTCTCGACCGCGTCGGCGTATTGCACCGCGAGGCCGAGATAGCCCTCCTGTACCTGGAGCTGGGCCTCGCCCACGGAGCTGAACTGCACCGGTGGGATGCCGAGGGAGCGCGCCTCGGCGATGGCGTCCTCGTCGTCCGCGGGATCGAGCTCCAGCACCAGCAGGTTACCGCCGCCGGCCGCCCGGAAGTCGGCCAGCAGATCTCCGATGTCGCGCTTGATGATGCCAAAGTCCTCGGGCAGCTCCTCCGTGACGAACAGCTTGATCGTGACCAGATCGTCGAGGTCGCCCAGGATCTCCCGCGTGGCCGGCGACAGGGTGTATGCCTTGCCCGGCGTGAGATCGAGGCGTCCACCGATGCGACCTCCCAGCAGGTTCACCACGACCACGAGGGCCGCGATGAGCGCCGTGCCGAAGTGGAGGCGCCGCCGTCCCGCCCGTGCCGGCGACAGCTTGCGCCGCATCAGCGCGGCGTACGCGAGGGCGAGGAACAGCGCCCCGAGCGAGACGAAGTAGATCGCGTCCCGCAGGTCTATGACACCCCGGGCGATGTTCTCGAAGTGCGGCAGGACGGCCAGGCTCGCGGCGATCCGCTCCAGGCTCGCCGGCAGGCCGGTGATCATGGGGCCTGCGCCCACGAGGATGAGCAGGAACATCACGGCGACGCCCACGATGAACGCCGTGACCTGATTCGGCGTCACGCTGGAGGCCCAGAGCCCCACGGCCGTGAATGCCGCGGCCAGGAGGGCAGCGCCCACGTACTGCGCGACCATGACGCCTACCTGGAGGTCCGCGCCGAGGGAGAGCCCGAGCGGGATCGTCACCGTGAGGACCAGCGCGATCCAGCTGAAGGAGAGCGCGCCCAGGTACTTCCCGACCACCAGCTCCAGCTCAGTGATCGGCTGGGCGAGCACTACCTCGAGGGTACCCGAGCGGGCGTCCTCCGACAGCATCCGCATCGTGACGGCCGGCGCAAAGAAGAGGAGGATCCAGGGCAGGAGCCCGAACATGGGGCGGAGCGAGGCGACGCCCTGGAGGTACGCCGTGCGGAAGAAGAGGAAGTTGTTGAACGCCAGGAACACGACCAGCAGGATGTAGCCCGTCGGATGATCGAACAGGAACCGTAGCTCGCGCCGCGCCAGGGTCCAGATCGCCTGCATCACTCCCCCGCCCCACCGGTGAGCTGCCGGAACAGCTGCTCCAGGCTCCGGCTCTCCTGGTGCAGCTCGTACAGCGTCCACCCGCGCTCCTTGGCCAGGGCGAACACATCGGGCCGCACGTCGCGCGAGCCGTCGGTGGTGAGGATGACCGCTACCCGCTCGCCGCCGCGGGGGTGCGGGCCCTCGACACCCAGCACGCCGGCCTGCCGCTTGAGGGCGTCCACCAGCCCCTCGCCGACCGCCTCCACCGTCACCTGGGCAGCGCCCTCAGCCCGGGCCGTGAGCTGTTCCACCGGACCGTCGGCCGCCAAGCGTCCCTGGTGGATCACGAGGAGCCGGGAGCAGGTGTGCTGCACCTCCGAGAGCACGTGCGTGGACAGCAGGACTGTGCGGTCGCGCCCCAGCTCGCTGATGAGGCGTCGAATCTCCACCCGCTGATTGGGGTCCAACCCCTCGGTGGGCTCGTCCAGCACCAGGAGGTCGGGCCGGTGCAGCATGGCTTGGGCCAAGCCGACGCGCTGGCGGAATCCCTTTGAGAGCTCACCGATGGGTCGATAGTAGACCGTGGCGATTCCCGTGCGGGCGATCGCCTCGTCCAACGCCTCCCCCCCACCGGGCCCTCCCAGCCCCCGGAGCCGCGCCACGAAGTCGAGGTACTCCGCTACGGCCATCTCGTCGTACAGCGGGTTGTTCTCCGCCAGGTAACCCACGCGGCGCTTGGCCTCGCGGCCGGCCTCGGCGAGCGGCACTCCGTCGAACCGGATCTCGCCCTCGTCAGGTTCGTAGAACTGCGTGATCAGCCGCATCGTGGTGGACTTCCCGGCGCCATTGGGGCCGAGGAACCCCACGACTTCCCCGCGGTCGATGGTGAAGCTCGCGGAGTCGACGGCGGTCACGCCGTCGAAGCGCTTGGTGACGTTGGTGAGGCTGAGGAGCGGCATGGATGCGGTCGCGCGCCACGTCGGAATGGGCAGGATTGTAACCACGGCACGGCACACCGTTCAACCCCCGGATCGCCCTTCGGATGGGGCGATTCCCCGTGACCGGCTCCCTTGCGCCACCCGGCAGGAAACGTACTTTATCATGCAAAGTCCTTTACCTACACCGGCCTCGGGGGGAGCCGTGTCCATTCCTACGCACGAGGAGCAGCAAGAGGCCAAGGAGACCCTCGCCTACATCCGGCGCACCATGGAGTCGGCATCCACGTACACCGCCGTCTCCGGGTGGGGCCTGGTTGCGGTCGGTGCCCTGGGTCTGGTGGCGGCGTGGCTGGCGTGGAGCGGCGACCTGGGAGCCGACCTTCGCATCTGGATTCCGGCGGCCCTCGTCTCGGTCCCAATCGCCACCGGATTCAACATCACCAAGGCGCGGCGGCTGGAGGTACCGATCTGGACCGGCGCGATCCGCAAGGTGGTGTGGGTGATGGCGCCGACGCTCGTGGCCGGCGGCCTGCTCACCCTAGCCCTGGCGGAGCACGGCACAACCGAGCTGCTGCCCGGCACCTGGCTCGCCCTCTATGGGGCCGGCGTCACCGCGGGTGGCACGATCTCCATCCGGGCGATCCGCTGGATGGGGATGGCATTCCTGATCCTGGGCGCGGTCGCGCTGTTCCGACCCGACTGGGGGCTGCCGCTGTTGGCCTTCGGGTTCGGCGGCCTACACGTGGCGGTGGGACTTGACATCGTGCTGCGGCATGGCGGATAGCACCACCACCGACACGCTCGACCGGCTCATCCACGAGCGCATCCGCCTCGGGATCGTCTCGGCCCTCGCGGCGGAGGAGCGGATGAGCTTCGCCGACCTGAAGCAGGTGTTGCGCACCAGCGACGGGAATCTGAGCGTCCACGCCCGAAAGCTGGAGGAAGCCGGCTACATCAAGGTGACCAAGGGCTTCGAGGACCGGAAACCGAAGACCGAGTACCGGCTCACCACGAAGGGGCGGCGTGCCCTCGAGACCTACTTGGCACAGATGGAGACGATACTGAGCGAAGCGCGCGACGCGCTGGAGCGCACATGAGCGGGCTGCACGTCGGCATCATCATGGACGGCAACGGGCGGTGGGCGCGCAGCCAGGGGAAGCCTCGCTGGCGCGGTCACCTCGCCGGGGTGGACAGCCTGCGGGATGTGGTGCGGGGCGCGCCGGACCTCGGTGTGACCACGCTGACGGTGTACGCCTTCTCGAGCGACAACTGGAAGCGGCCGCCCACGGAGGTGGGACGGCTCTTCTGGTTGCTCAGGGAGTACTGCCAGCGCGAGCGCAGCGAGCTCATCAAGAACGGCGTTCGGGTGACGCACGTGGGCCGCCGCGACCGCATCCCGGGCTCGGCCCGGAGGCAGCTGGAGGAGACCGAGCACGCCACGGCGCGGGGGCGGCGCCTGCACCTCCGCCTGGCGATTGACTACAGCGCGCGCTGGGCCATCGCCGACGCCATGAGCAAGCTGGCGCGCAAGGTCAAGCGGGGCCGGCTCGACCCCAGCGCCATCACGCCCGATCTGATCCAGCGCCAGATCTGCGGCAACGTCCCGGAACCCGACCTGATAGTGCGGACCGCCGGCGAGCAGCGGCTGTCCGATTTCCTGCTGTGGGAGCTCGCCTACGCCGAGCTCTACTTCACGCCGGTGCTGTGGCCCGACTTCCGGCGTGCCGACCTGGCGCTGGCCCTCTCGGAGTTTCGTCGCCGCGAGCGGCGCTTCGGAGCCGTACCCCCGGAGCAGGCCGCCGAGCCAGAGGCGGCCGCCAGCTGACCCCCAGCTCCGCCTTGCCAAGACAGGGCAGGTACCCGAGCTTTCTCCGACTGTTCGACTCGTGATTGGTCTCACGGCGCCCGAAACCGGGGGGCGCTACTCTGAGACCGCCCAATGAGTGAGGTTCGACCCACGTGAGACCCTCCAGCACCCGACTCGCGACCGCGGCAGGACTCCTGGTGGCCGCCACGGCCTGGGCATCGCCCGCGGCGGCGCAGGTCTCGTTCCGCGGGCAGGGAGGACCTGTCGCCCTGCGAGCGCAGTTCGCCCCCGCGGTGCTGGTGGAGGGGCGAATCGCGGGAGCGGCTGCCGCGGCACGCCCGACCTTCATGCTGCAGCAGCATCACCACTGGGTCGCGAGGCCACTGCAACCCGGCGACGCCGCAGCATCCGGCAGGCGCGCCGACCCACTCCTCCTCACGACCGAGTTACGGCCCAGCGGGGGGGCGCTCCCGGCGCCAATGGCCCTGGTGCGACGAGTGCCGCTGTCCTTCGGTGTCGCTGACCTGCTGAGTGGGTTCCACGGCAGGCGCGCGCTACACCACGCGATGCCGGGCCTCAAGAGCGCGAGTCGGGTGTTCCGACTCGGCGGCAGCGTCAGCTTCTAGCCTCTCGCTGGTTCCGCACCCCATGCGGCGGCATCCCGCTCCCGCCTGTCGCTATCTTTGGCCCATGTCTATCGCAAAGCCGACCGCCCTCGGGGCGGCAGTTGCGGTGTTCGCCCTCGGCGCCACTCTCTCACGACCTCAGCCGGGTGCGGCCGTCGGCTGGTCCCCGGAGCAGCCGAGGCAGGGTACCCTGATCCGCATCGTGGTTCAGCCCGACACGGTGCGCGCCTCGGAGCAGAGCCAGGCGCTGGTGGAGGGCACCCTCGCCGGTCAGGCGCTCCACTTCGAGGCGGCACCCAGTGGGTTCCATACGCTCGCGGCCGTCCCGCTCGGCGCCCAGGAGACCATTCCCCTCGTCCTCACAATCCGCTACGGGAAGGGCGAGCCCGAGCACCGCTTCATCCGCATTCCGGTGGGGCAGACCGAGTATCCCGTGGAGCAGCTGCGGGTTGCCTCCCGGTTCGTGGAGCAGCCCGACTCGGCGCTCCGGGCCCGGATCGCAGCCGAGCGCGCAGCGACCCGGGCGGTCTACCGGCGCTCGCAGGACACGCCGCGTCTGTGGACCGGCGATTTCGTGCGCCCAGCGGCCGGCCCTATCACCAGCGCCTTCGGTACCGCGCGCGTGTTCAACGGCCAAGTCCAGAGCCGGCACTGGGGCGTGGACTTGGACGGCGAGCGGGGCGACCCCGTGGTGGCGGCTAACCGCGGCGTCGTGGCCCTGGTGGAAGACCTCTACTACAGCGGCAACGTCGTGTACCTCGATCACGGCCGCGGCCTGGTGACCGCCTACCTGCACCTGAGCGAAGCGCTCGTAGCCCAGGGTGACACAGTCGAGGGCGGCCGGCTCATCGGGAGAATCGGCGCCACTGGGCGGGTGACCGGACCGCACCTGCACTGGCTCACGCGCCAGGGCAGGGTGACGGTAGACCCTATGAGCGTGTTGCAGCTGGACCTCTCCGCATTTGGAGCTCCTCCTCCCCCAGATTCGGTGGCGGCTCCGTAGCTCGATTCACTGCGGGGAACGGGGCAGGGTTGGGTGGGGCTGATCGCAAGAACCGGGTTGAGACACCCTGGGGGAACGCCCAAGTTGGCTCCGTGCCTCCCACACCAAACGGAGCAGCGATGTCACAGCGCGACGGCGACCGGATCGCGCAGGCGATCCAATACCTCGATCGGCACTACCGCCGCCAACCCTCCCTGGAGGAGGTGGCCACGGCCGCGGGGCTCAGCTCCTACCACTTCCAGCGGGTGTTCAAGCGCTGGGCCGGAGTTAGCCCCAAGCGATTCCTCCAGTTCCTCACCCTCGAGCACGCCAAGGCCGCGCTGCGCGAGGGGCAAAGCGTGCTGGCAGCCTCGTACGACGCAGGGCTGTCCGGACCCGGGCGGCTGCACGACCTGTTCGTGTCCGTGGAGGCAGTTACGCCAGGCGAGTACAAGGCGGCGGGAGAGGGACTCACGATCCGGTACGGCTTCCACCCCACGCCGTTTGGCGAGTGTCTCCTCGGTGCCACTGATCGGGGGGTCTGTCGGCTGGCGTTTGCCGAGGAGCGCGAGCGTCGCGGGGTCCTCGCCGGGCTGCGGCGGACGTGGCGCGGCGCACATCTGGTGCACGATCAGGTGGCAACCGGCTCGGTCGCGGCGCGCATCTTCGAGCGACGGAGCGGCGGAGGAAAACCGCTGACCCTGGCGCTCACGGGCACCAACTTCCAACTCAAGGTGTGGGAGGCCCTGCTCTGCATCCCACCCGGCACCCTCGTGTCCTACGGCGACATCGCGCGCAGCATCGGGCACCCCGAAGCCCAGCGGGCCGTCGGGACGGCGGTGGGGCAGAATCCCGTCGCCTATCTCATTCCCTGCCACCGGGTGATTCTGAGCTCCGGCGCCTTCGGCGCGTACCGCTGGGGCGCGGCGCGCAAGAAGGCAATGGTCGCGTGGGAGGCGGCGCGGCGCGCGCGCACCTCCGCACCGGCGCTGCGCGCCGGCTGAGTCCCGCTCAGCGGAGCCCGGCCACCACCGGGTTCCGCAGCACACCCACCCCCGCGATCTCCACCTCCACCACGTCGCCTGCCGCCAGCGGCGCTACGCCGGCGGGGGTTCCGGTGGCGATCAGGTCGCCCGGCTCCAGCGTCATGATGCGGCTGATGTAGGCCACGAGGCCGGGAACGTCGAACACCATGTCGGCTGCGCGTCCCCGTTGCCGCTCCGCTCCGTTCACACGACAAGCCACCTCCAGCTCCGGAAGCGGCGGCAACTCGGCCAGCGGCACGAGCCGGGGCCCGAGGGGGCAGAACGTGTCGAAGCCCTTGGCCCGGGTCCATTGGCCGTCGGTCTTCTGCAGGTCCCGAGCGGTCACGTCGTTCACGCAGGTCACGCCGGCCACAGCGTCGAGCACGTTTTCGGCTCGCGCATTCCTGAGCGGTGCGCCGATCACTACGCCGATCTCGCCCTCGTGCTCCACCCGCTCGGAGTCGGGAGGGAGCACGATGGACTCCCCATGGCCGATCACCGCCGAGGGCGGCTTCATGAAGAGTAGCGGCCGCTCCGGCACCACGTTGCCCATCTCCTCGGCATGCGCCACGTAGTTGCGGCCCACACAGATGATCTTGCCAGGACGCTGCATTTCCTCTTCCTGTTCCCCTTGTCCCGCTCACCTGGCGGTAGGCTACGCCGACGGCACCCTCCTGCCCTAGCGCCCTACCGCCGTCCGCTCGATCTCTGCCAACACCGGCTGCAGGACCGGCCACACGTTCTGCGCGATGATCTCGTGCCCCGCGGCCGTCGGATGGATCCCATCAGCCTGGTTGAGCCGTGGCACACCTCCCACCCCATCGAGCAGGAACGGGATCAACGCCGCGTCGTACTCCTCGGCCAGCTCGACGAAGACCCGGCGAAACGCGCGCGTGTAGGACGGCCCTAGGTTCGGGGGCGCCTCCATGCCCACGATGACGATTTGCGCATCGCTGTGGGCAGCGAGGGTGCGGTCCACTATCTCACGCAGGTTGGACCGCATTTCCTCGGTGTCGAGCCCACGCAGGCCGTCGTTGGCGCCGAGCTCCAGCACCAACACGGCTACCGGCTCCCTGAGCAGCCAGTCGATGCGGCGCAGCCCCCCCGCCGAGGTCTCGCCGCTCACCCCGGCGTTCACCACACGGAAGTGCAACCCGGTCTCATCGATGCGCCGTTGCACTAGGGCGGGGTACGCTTCCTCCGCCTCGAGTCCGAGGCCCGCGGTGAGGCTCGTCCCGAGGAACAGCACTACCGGCCGCTCCTCCAAAGCGGACCCACCGGTCGCCGACCGGGCCGCGCCCGCGTCGCCGCGCTCCTCTGTGGCGGAGCACGCGACGAGGAACGCGCCCAGAGCCATGAGCAGTATCTTTCGAGCCATGATCATCGTCGCCGAGCACCTGGAACAAACATACACGAGTGGGGGCCACCCCCTCACCGTCCTCAAGGACGTCAACCTGACGGTAGAGCCCCAGGGTTTCATCGCCATCGTGGGGCCGTCGGGGAGTGGCAAGACCACGCTGCTCGGTCTCCTGGCCGGACTGGACCGCCCCAGTGCGGGGCGGGTCGAACTCGACGGGCAGGACCTGAGCCGCCTCACCGAGGACGAGCGCGCCCGCTTGCGTGCCGAGAAGGTGGGCTTCGTCTTCCAGACCTTCCAGCTCATCCCGACGCTCACGGCGCTCGAGAACGTGCTCGTCCCAGTGGAGCTGCAGCCGCGCAAGCCCGGCGACGGCGGCGCGCATGTCGAGGAGCGCGCCCGCGACCTCCTGGCGCGCGTCGGGCTCGCGGAGCGGACCCACCACTACCCGGCACAGCTATCAGGGGGCGAGCAGCAGCGTGTTGCCCTGGCCCGCGCCTTCGCCAACCAGCCGAAGATCCTCTTCGCGGACGAGCCCACCGGGAACCTGGACACTGAGACGGGGAAGGCCGTGGCCGATCTCCTGGTGGCGCTCAACACCGAGGCGCAGACCACGCTCATGCTGGTGACTCACGACCAGGAGCTCGCCGGCCGGGCACACCGCATCGTGCGGCTCGCCGGGGGCACCATCGTCCCGTGACGCTCCCCTTCATCCTGCGTATGGCCCTGCGGGAGAGCCGGGCCGCGTGGCGGAGGATGGCGCTGTACATGGGTTCGATCACGCTCGGCGTCGCCGCGCTCGTGGCCATCAACTCCTTCCGTGCGGACGTGATCACGGGTGTCCACGCGGAGGCCCGCGTCCTCCTGGGAGCGGACCTGGAGCTCTTCAGTCGGCAGCCGTTTCCCGCAGATGTGCAGCAGGCGCTCGACTCGGCGGCGCAAGCAGGCACCCCGATCTCGTACGCCACCAACTTCACCTCGATGGCGCTCGCGCCTCGCACCGGCCTAACGCGGCTGGTAAACGTGCGCGCCATGACCGGCGGCTACCCCTACTACGGCACGATCGAGACCGAGCCCGCGGAGGCGTGGTCACAGCGGGAGGCAGGGCGTCAGGCGCTGGTCGACCCGGGGGTGCTCGTCTACCTCGACGCCCGGCAGGGAGACACGCTGCGCATCGGGCAGGCGGCCTTCGTGATCAGCGGCGTGGTGACCAAGGTGCCGGGCGACGTGGGGCTGCGTACGGCCATCGGACCCAGTGTCTACATCCCGCGAGCTTACGTCGACGAGACCGGGCTCATTCAGTTCGGCAGCCTGGTGCGCTACCTGGCGTACCTCCAGATCCCCACCGTCGAAGAGGTCGAGACTTTTGTCGACGCCTGGGGCACGCGGCTCGAGGAAGCGCGCATGGGCTACGACACTGTCGAGGAGCGTGAGGAGGAGTGGGCCGAGTCCCTCGATGCCCTCGCCCGCTTCCTCGGTCTGGTGGGATTGATTGCTCTGCTCCTCGGCGGCATCGGCGTGGCGAGCGCGGTTCACGTCTTCGTCAAGCGCCGCCTCGACACGGTAGCAGTATTGCGCTGCCTCGGCGCCTCGCAGCGCACCGTCTTCGCGGTGTATCTGGTGCAGGCCGCGCTCATGGGAGCGGTCGGGTCGGCGGTGGGCGTAGCGCTCGGCCTCGCCGTGCAGTGGAGCTTGCCGGGGGTGCTCGAGGATTTCCTCCCCCTCGAGGTCTCCCCGACGCTGCACGCTGCTCCGGTGCTCACCGGGCTCGGAATCGGCATCTGGGTGGCGGTGCTGTTCGGCATGCTCCCGCTGCTCACGGTGCGGGACGTGGCGCCGCTCCAGGCGCTACGCCGCGCCTACGACGGGCCCCCGCCGCGCCGGGACGTGGCCCGGCTGCTCACCTATGTGGCCGTCGCGGCCACGGTGGTCGGGCTCAGCGTGTCGCAGGCCCCGGTAATGCCGGCCGGCCTCGCCTTCGCGGTGGCCATCGCGCTCACGACGACGGCCCTGTGGCTCGTGGCCAAGGGTCTGACGCGTGCGACGCGGCGCTTCTTCCCCCGCCGCGCACCCTATGTGGTGCGCCAGGGGGTGGCGAACCTGTTCCGCCCGCACAACCAGACCGTGTCGGTCATCCTCACCGTGGGTTTCGGCCTGTACCTGCTCGCGAGCCTGCACGTCGTGCAGCGCAACCTGCTCGACCAGATCGCGATCGACGCGCGCCCCGACCGGCCCAACCTCGTGATCTTCGACATCCAGCAGGACCAGCAGGCGGGCGTTGAGAGCCTGCTCACTGAGCGGGGGCTCGTCACTCAGGAGTTCACACCCATCGTGCCGGCCCGGATAGCGGCGCTGAACGGCCGCCCGGTGAGCGAGCTCCTCAGCGACACGACGGGGCCGGGCCCGAGCCGCTGGGCGCTCAGGCGGGAGTACCGCAACACCTACCGGGACACACTGGTGTCCTCCGAGGAGCTCACGGCAGGCGCCTGGTGGGACGAGCCGCGCGCCGCGCCACCGCCCGGGGCCGGCTCACCGCTGCCGCGGATCTCCATGGAGCGAGACGTGGCGGAAGAGCTGCGCCTGGAGCTGGGCGATCGCATCACCTGGGACGTGCAGGGCGTGCGGGTGGAGACCGAGATCGCCAGCCTGAGGCGTGTTGACTGGGCGCGGTTCGAGCCCAACTTCTTCGCGGTCTTCGAGCCCGGGGTGCTGGAGGGCGCGCCCCAGATTTTCGTCACCCTCGCCCGAGTCGAGGGCGACGTGCCCCGGGCCGAGGTGCAGCGCGACCTGGTGCAGCGCTACCCGAACATATCCGCTCTCGACCTCTCCCTGGTGCAACAGACGATCGACACCATTCTGGGCAGCGTGGCCGTGGCCATCCGGTTCATGGCCCTGTTCTCGATCGCGAGCGGGATGATCGTGTTGATTGGCGCCATCGGCACCTCACGCTACCAGCGGCTCCGTGAGAGCGTGCTGCTCAAGACGATCGGGGCCCAAGCGCGACAGGTGACCCGCATACTCGCCACCGAGTACCTGGCGCTGGGCGCGCTCGCCGCTCTCACCGGCCTGCTCCTGGCTGCCCTCGCCGGCTGGGCGCTCGTCACCTTCTTCTTCGAGATGACATTCCGCCTGCCGCTCCTGCCGCTGCTGGGATTGGGCCTGGCGACCGTCCTGGTCACGATCCTGGTAGGACTCCTGTCGAGCCGCGACGTGATGCGCCGCACGCCGCTGGCAGTGATGCGGGAGATCACGGAGTAACAACGGCCGCAGGGTTCAGCGAGGCCGCAGTGCCACCCGAGCGAGCAGCAGCACGCCGCACGAGGAGGATGGGGCGACGTGGCGCCTGGTGACGCCCGGACGCCATCCCAACCAGCCAAGTGGCGACAAGCGTGGTGCCGTGA
>JABAOF010015085.1_pt4 | contig 23337 bp, 18 predicted proteins | sample 7062171 | NCBI WGS metagenome assembly JABAOF01 (sample SAMN14538628, study PRJNA623070) | marine sediment metagenome | biome: marine biome [ENVO:00000428]; feature: marine pelagic biome [ENVO:01000023]; material: deep marine sediment [ENVO:00002113] | place: India: Gulf of Khambhat ...
TGAGGAGGTGCATTTTCTCCGGTGATATGAAAAACGTGTGCACCCGGAGCCCCGATGGGGGGATGCATTACCACCCTGCCGGAGCTGTCTGCCGCCTTTATGTAATATGCAATCTCCGTGCCCGGAGGTTGGGCCGGAATGTAAGCATAAAAGGAATCGGGGTCGGAGGTGACTTGCAGATGAACCGTGTCAAAAGCAGAGGAATCGATGCTGTAGTAGACCAAAAGAGATTCAGGGATCAAACCGGTGCCGCTGTGGTCGTTCATCTTAGCACAAACCAGATAATCCTGATCGTAGACCTCCGTGTCAAAAAGCGGAATATGGTTGACAAAAAGCATGTAGCGATCGGTGACCCCCATTATGCGGCAGTGAATGGCGTCGTTCTCGTACCAAGAGCCGTAGTATCCCAGAACCTCATAGCCAGGCATGGCCTCCCGATAAACCCTCAGGGCGGTCGTGTCCCAGGAACTATTGAAAATTGGCACAAACACCTTGTCGTTCAGGATTATGGAATTGGTGTATGCGGTTCCAGAGGGACAATAAACTCGCACAATGGTATAAGGTCTTCCCCATGCGCTGGTCTGAGTAGCCAGATAGTCTGCTCTGGCATTCAGGAGATAGTAACTGGGATGTCCGGGGGCAACCTCCTTTATCAGAATGGTAGTCGGATCCAGGAATTTTGCCCAACAGTCTATGTGATGGATTCCGCCGGATTCGACGTAATCCAGCACAGTGTACTCATTCCCCACGTAGTCCTTCATCATGGCGTCCACCTGTTTGGGAGGCTTATCGGGGTTCTCGTCGTAGACCAGTCGGGTGGACATGGACATCCCCAGCCCATCCGACATGTGATTTCCGCCGGTGTGGACTAAATCCATCCCGTAAACTGAAACACCCCAATTGCTGCCGATAACCCAGGGGATCTGATCATCAAGAGGGCGCGGGCGATTGTAGATGTGATCCACGATTCCATAAGTTCCGGTCCCGTCGAACATGAACCAGGGTCCGTAGTCCCGGGTCCAGATGGAGTTGGTGGGGGCCATTATGAAGTACACGTTGCCCATATTCACGCCCCCGCTCTGATAGGTGGCGGTCGCCGACGCCTGTTCGGAAGAGTTGGCCACTATGGTCCAGACTTCGATATCCTCCGACATCTCTGCGATCAAAGAGACGGGAATTCCCAGAGGCCATCTTATAATGGCTCCGGTCATGGGCTCCCATTCGGCCGGATTTCTTGCCGGACCAGCCGGTGGAGAGGTCTTCTGGAAAGTCATCCCGATCTGGTCCAGCCGGGTCAGTTCCTCTGGAGTGAGCTCGATGGGAAGCGACTCTATCTTCCGGTATTCTTTGATCTTCGACTGCAGATCAGCCAGCTGGTCTCCTTCGGATAATTGGTGGGCCTTCACACAAACGGCCAGGAAGACCACCAGGCCAGCCACTGCCAGAATCTTCGCGATCTTTCTTGCCATGCTACCTCCGGACCGATTCTAAAAAGGCGGAAAACCAAAATTTCCCGCAAGCTTCGGAGAACACTGACTCTAAAATCCAATATAAGTCAAATGAGGCTTTTGGCAAGCTCAAAAAAGCGCATGCAGGCGCAAAACTGGTTCATCTGGTCAGCTATTAATCATCGAGAAATGATACTAAAGCTCCAAGGTCGCTATACCGACATATTAGGGTAATTGCTTATTACCTATGTTTGCCTTCGGCTGCACAAAAATAGCCAACTGCCCGGACTTTTTTTTCTTGACAGAATTGGGAATAGAGTTACATTATAGATAGGAAGGGGACCCGAGTCGGGGTTGTGCTTCAGTAGGCGCCCAAAGGGAAAGGGGAGTGATCTATCTGCTCATGCGTAGCCTACTGGAGAACTTGTTCTTGCTCCGTGGTGCCGGGAGCGCAAGCTCGGCATTTAAAGAGGAGAATTCGCCCATGCGTATCCGTTTCTTACCCCAGAAGGTCCCTTAACGTAACTCCGCTGGCTCCTTTTGGCAGCGGAGAGCAAATCCACAGTCGCATTTTCAAAAATCTTGGAAGGAGGTGTGATCCTTATACGGCAAGTGTAAGCGAGCTTTTGTTCTCGTATTCTGTTTGAGCTTGTTGGCCGTCGCGATTTAGTCAGAAAGTGAGTTTTCTTTCGACCTTGTAGTTGAGCCATAAAGGAGAGACAAATTTCTCATTCAGAATGATGATCCGGAAGTTTTCTAAGATGAATAAAAGGAGGGCGCCTGATTCTCTTTCTGGTTACAGGCCCATGAAAAGGCATAGCGATCGGTCAATCATCTAAAAGAGTAAACGGCAACAAGACACTCTCATAATGGGAGGCAAAGAAAAATGAAAAAGAAAGAAGGTTGGTGTTTTGAAAAGCTGGTAATCGTTGCCATAGTGGCGGTACTGATGGTATCATTCGCAGCCTTGACGGCCTATGCAACCGAGGGGCAGGAAGCGAGATCGACAATTGGACCCCAGGGCATGAAGAGCGCCATTACCAGGGGTTCCGCTATTCTTCCCCCTGGATCATCCAAGGTCGTTGAGAGACCATCGACTGAGACTGAGCCCATTCACAATCCCGCTGGAAGCCAGATGCTTGTCGCCGGGTTAACGACAGTCCCAACGTGCAACGGCTACATCGACGCCGCGGAATGGGCGGATGCCTATATGTACGATATCTCTGATACTACTGGTCAGGAGGATGGTATACCGGATCCTCCGGGCACAGTCTATCTCTGGTTGAAACAAGATGATAATGGCATCTACTTCGCAATCAGGAATAATGCCGACCAGACACTGGATGATTGGGATCAGGTTGGACTCTACTTCGACGATAACCATGACGGATGCTTCCCCGCCTCCGCCACAAATGAAGGTAACAACTGGTTGATATACCTTGCAGCAGGCAGCCAAGTCCAGTGGCGCTGGCTCCAGGACTTCGACTGTGGGTATCCACCCAATTATGTATGCTATTGGGATAATTATGGTGGCCTTTACTACTGGACACCACCGTGTTTCGGCATCGGTATCGGACCTACCGGGGTAGTCGACTACGAGGCGATGATACCTTACGGGGCAGTGGACGAGTATCTGGACCTGGTCATGCCACCCGACTCGCTCGGAGCCTTCATCATGTGTTTTGACATGGCGACCTACGAATTTCACGGTGAGTGGCCAGACCAAGGCCGCTCAAGTACCTGGGCGGAGCCCTGTTACTACGGTGATCTGATTTGCGAAACCGAAGAGGAGTGGTCCAACCACAAGATGCATTTCCCGCAGTTGCCTGATTTGATCGGTTGGGACGTGAATGCGACTGACCCCAAGACGCTGGCTGACGACTGGCAGTGTTCGCGAACCGGTCCGGTCGAGGACATCCATTTCTGGGGCTCCTGGAAGGACCTGGACGGTAATCCCTACACCGACGACTTCCTCACTCCCATGCCCTTCTTCCGACTGAGCATCCATAGGAATGTCCCGGCGGATCCTGATACTCCCTGGAGCAGGCCGGGTGAACTTCTGTGGTTCTGGGAGGGAGAGATTGCAGGCACACCGTCCGAGCCACCCACGCTGGAAGGCTGGATTGATCCAAACACCGGAGAGGTTGTCCCCAACGACCATGTGCCCTACTGGCAGTATGACTTCTACTTCGGTCAAGCTGTTCCTCCACCAGAACCATTCTACCAGTATCGGGACTCCATCTACTGGTTGGACATCTCCGCGCTCTATATCCAACCGCCGTACCAGTGGGGGTGGAAGAATTCGCGGGACCATTTCGCGGATGATGCAACTTATACGGACAACGCTCCTGTCGGACCATGGTACCCGATCATCGAGCCGCCCAGATATAACGAATTCTCTGTGGCATTCGGCCCAGATGGTTTTCCCCTGGGCTGGGATGGGACGAATTATTACGGTGAAGGGTTCTACGAATACGAGTACTGGTGGAACATGTGGTTCTACGACAATCCATTCACCTACGACCAGCCCAAGTTAGGTGTCATCGAGTTTTACGTCGAGCCGATCGGTCCTACGCCCTACCTTGAGTTCGCCATCAACTGGTCCTCCGACGTGTGGTCTCTGGAGGGAGTGCCTGGCAGGCCGCCTCTACCGGGGCCTGAGGAGATCTATGTCGAACGCCAGGTCTTTGGCCCGCTGCCTCCGGAGGGACAGTACTCATTCCCCATCGACATACCCTACAACCCGGAGTGGATCTCGGTCGACTTTGTAGCGATGGACGTGTTTATAAGTGGCTGGACACAGCACGAGTGCGTCGGGACTTCTCTGGATCTGGCGTTTGTGATCACCGGACCAGAATGCAGGCCCAGCATCGATGTGGAGAAAAAAGTGTGGGATGAGGCCAACCAAGACTGGGTTGACTCCATAGACATGGACGTATGCAACTATGCAGAGTTCCTCATGACCATCCATAATGATGGAACCTGCTGTGATTTGACCGACATAATCGTTGAGGACTTCATGGACGCGAGCTTGGAGTTCGTGTATGCAACCCCTCCTCCAGATTATGTGGATCCAATTCCGGAAGGCACGCTGATTGGATGGAGTTTCCCCGGTCCGTTGCCAGTCTGTAACACCATCGACATCACTGTCACCGCTCACGTCGTGGGACCAGGCTGCCACCTGGATTCAAACTACGTATCTGTCCAGGGCTTCTGTGAATCGACCGCAGAATACGTGACCGATGAGGACGTCGCATACGTCCATGCTACCGAGGAGCCATGGCCTGATCACAAGATGCACTTCCCGCAGTTGCCGGATCCGGAAGGCTGGGACGTTGTTGCGACCCAGGGCTATGTGAGCCATCCGGGCATAGTGCTAGCGGATGACTTTAGGTGCACGAAGACCGGGCCGATTACCGACGTCCACTTGTGGGGTTCGTGGCTGTGGGACATAGAGGTACCTATTCATGGCTTCTGGCTGTCCATCCACGAAAACATCCCAGGACCTCCATACAGTATGCCCGGCCCGGAGCTGTGGTCTGCATATGTCACAGACTTCGAGGTGGTTCTGGAAGGTCAGGGTCTGCAAGGATGGTATGATCCGTGGTTTGGCTGGCCGGAGCATCCCAATCACCAGATGTACTACCGGTACGACATAGACAGCCTCCCAGACCCGTTCTACCAGGATAGCGGAACCATTTACTGGCTGAACGTCATGGCCGACCTTGGTCCTCCTGGGTATCCAGGAGTCCCTGAGCCGCCGCAGTGGGGTTGGAAGACGTCACTGGATCACTTTGAAGATGTCGGAGTGTGGGGCATCTTTGGTGAGCCTGGTTTCTGGGAGCCGCTGTACGACCCGTTCACCGGAGGACCACTTGACTTCGCCTTTGTGATCACCGGTGGAGTGTTGTGCGGCGACGCCAACGGAGACGGAATGATCGCAGCAGGTGACATCGTCTACCTGATAAGCTACCTGTTCAGGAGCGGACCTCCTCCCGTGCCCCTGTGCATAGGAGACGCCAACTGCGACGGTGCCGTGGCAGCAGGAGACATAGTGTACCTGATCAGTTACCTGTTCCGTTCAGGTCCACCACCTTGCCCGTATTGCTGCCCATAGGCCGCAAGGTGTGAGACATCTGGCGCGTAAGTAAGTGCCTCTGAACCGAGAGGCAATCTTGCCCCAGCCTCGAGACAATCGAGGTTGGGGCATTTTTTTGAGTTTATTTTCGCCAAAGCATGAGGGGGACTGGTCCGGGATTGTCCCCAGAGCTAGCACCCAAGGGAAAGCTCGGACGCTGCAGGCTGATTTACTGAAGGCATCGGGTTTGAAGTCTGTCGGTTCTGTCCTGCGCGCAGATCGTGGGGACTTTTTCGTATTTGAGCGAATTACCTCGATATAGTCAATTTTCCGCTTGACAAATCCTGGGGTCATCTTAGATTTCATAACAGAAGAAATCCCAGGAAACTCGCTACGGTTTGTTCGTTCTGTTCAGACAGACATCCTGTCGCAGCAGCCGGTGACCGCCGGGGTGAGGGTAAACCCTTAGCCCTTTGCTCTTCCAAGGAGGGTTTGCCCGGTAAAAACAGAGACATCTTTTGAAGGAGATCATTTATTAAGCCAAAAGTGATAAAACGGTATAATGGAGGTAGTCATGAATTCAAAAGTTTTTTGGGGATATCCAAGAGTCCTTCTCTTGATTGTCGTTGTGGTACTGTTTTACGGCTTATGTGCTTCCAGTTTGCTGGTTTCCGAAGGAAAAGGCCAGACCAAAGAGCATGCAGTAATGCAGAGGGGCCAGGAGCCCTGCGACACCACCTTAGTCAGGTTCTTAGGAGGCCTCTATGCCTCTTACTACTGGAAACAACCGCCCAATGATCGGTTTTTGAACATGTGGTTTGAAATGCCGTGGGATTTCGGTGGGCGCCTGGACTACTTCAGCTTCGTATTCTTTGAGAACGCTTCGGCAGGAACCCCAGACCCGGATTTCTACGTGTGGCTATCTGATGGTGTATTCCCACTGGACGACAATCCACCATCTCAGGCTATCGCTGAATTTCACATTGACCACGACGATATTGGCTGGTATCCAGAATACACCACGATTCAGACCTATCATCTGGGAATAGAATTCGATCCGTGGGAGAAGTTCCATATCGGATATTGCCATGCCTTTGAGCCGGGCGATACCCTTTCGATCCTGAGTGACGACGGAATCGATGGGTTGGAACGCAGCAGCGGCTGGAATGGCACCGCCTGGGAACCTTATTGGCCCTATGGGTTCAAGATCGAAGCCTACATCTGCCCTTACCCGGTGGCTTACATTTGTGGTGACTGCAATGGCGATGCACTGGTCAACGCCGGCGACGTGGTCTACCTGCTCTCCTATCTGTTCAGGTCCGGACCGGAGCCAGTGCCGATGTGCGTGGCAGACGTAAACTGCGACGGTTCGGTCAATGCAGGTGACATTGTACGCATGCTTAACTACCTGTTTAGCTGGTGGCCGCTATGCACTGAATGCTGCGCTCTGGAAGCCCAGGGGGAGAAACCGCAGATCAGAACTCTTGACCGGATGCCTGCCGAAGCTCCCGGAGGTTTGAAGAAGATTTCACAAGACCGCAAAATGGAGTAAGTATATCTCGGGCAAAGCATCCGTTCTTGGCTAAGCCCACAATTTTGCCTCCGCCTCGACAAAATAGGGGTCTGGTTATTCTTTAAACTGGTAACAGATCAAAGAATAGCGGGTTTTGTCCGAATGAGCCCGGATGCCGCGTGGTGTATGACCTTTACTTCGAGTTAACAAAACTATTCAGGATCCTCACTTCCCATCTCTCCTGAGGCTCTAAGGTGAGCTTCCAATTGGGGAATAAAACCAGGCTTTGCTGGACTTTTTCAAATCCTTCCTCGGACAAGGAGACGGTATAGATGGGAAAACGCCACAACTGAGATTGCCGGTCAAGCTTGAAGTTAAGATCCATGCCCAAAAGCTGGTCTTTTACGCCGAATTCCCGGCACCTTGCCGCATTGGCTATCATAGCCAACTCTTTGCTTTTGATTTCGCCTTCTCTGACGTAGCAAGACCTTTTTTCGACTTCGTCGCCGGGGATAGCAAAGCCGAGCTCAATCCCGAACCACAGGTTGACTCTACCCGGATAGTTATTTACCAGAAGATATGAGATATCCAGCTCCGCGCGGTTGGGCTTAAAGATGATTTTCTTTGCCAGGGTAATTGGCGCTCTTTTGTCCCCCACCCATACGAATCCGTCCCGATACAACGTGACGGAAAAGCCTTTCGGGGTTTTTTCCGTCTTGTGACGATAAGTCTGGTTTACAAAGTCTCCCTGCTCCGGGTATCGGCATGAGGCGAAGTCCTCCAATTTCGTCTCTTCACCCAGAAAATGATCTATCAGGGAACCGCGGCGGTACCAATCATAGGTCAAAAACTTCTCCAATCCCTCTTCCTTAGCCAAAACCAGATCGTGAATGCTGGCGACCTGTTCGTTCTCATGGTGCTGCTTTTTTTCCTGCTGCTCCCGGAGCTTTCTGTGATAACCCTCCTCCCTTCTGGTCAAGGTATCCAAAACGTTTGTACTTTTCGGCTTGAAGTCCAGTTCAAATAAGCTGCCCCCGGAAGAGAGGGAAAAGTAAAGCCCGAAAACAGGAGTGTGAACCACAAGTTCATCTCTGCCGTCCTTGTCAAAGTCGAAAACCTGATGATCCACCCAGGTTTTTGTATTATGAGTGAGCCCGTCCACGAGCTTCTGTGCTTCGATAAGGTTTCGGTAAACGGCAAAACGAAGATGCGGCAGATACAGGCCGCCGAAGACCCCGTGCCAATAAGGACAGTTGCACTGCCCCTTCCACAGAAAGTCTTTTGCCTGATCCAACTTGGTTACGTTCTTGCGCTTGTGGCTTTCGATCCGGCTGATCTGTTCGCTAAGTTGGAGCATCTTCTTGTGCATGGTGTTGGATTCAGGGTATTTCGCCAGGAAATTTCGCCAGAATCCGCCCCGGACGAATATGCCAAACCGCTCGTACAGATTCTGCTCTTTCAAGAGGCGCTCGAAGTTCTCATATTCGGCAAAAGCAGAAGAAGGCAGCGCCCACTGCATCATCTCATGATAGGAGGCGGTAGGAAGATAGACCCTTCCCTTTGGAGGTAGCTGATTTAAGGCGTCCTTCAGATGGATCATCTCTATCCAATCCCTGTTGCGCTCAACCTGGTCAAGGAATCTTTCTATCCACCGATCCTTGAAGCAGTGCTCATAGGTCTTGGGCCAGACGCCGAATTTCTCGCCGTCGTCCCCGTACACGATAAGAGTCTCTCCCTCCTCGGAGGCAATCTGTCTGAAGTACTTGATGGTCTCCTCTGGTTCCTTGAAAGGGATGGAGTAGCGCAGGAATTTGGACGAGGAGAATAAAGCCACTAGGTGTCCCTCCTCTTCCGTGAGATAGTAGCCCAGAAGGTCCATATCAGATAGTCCGGAATACTTGAAGTGCGAATCATCTACGATGGTGTATTTCACCCCTGCTTGAGACAAAGGCTTTGGCAGATGGGGTTCCCATATCCTTTCGGCCAACCACATCCCCTCCGGTTGGGCACCGAACTCTTCTTTCAAGAAGCCCGTGAGTTTTTGGATTTGACCGATCTTGTCCCTATCCGGGATGACGGCAAGTACGGGCTCATAGTAGCCTCCGGTGAGCAGCTCCACCTGCCCTTTCTCCACCATGGATCTCAATTTCCCCATGACTTCCGGATGATGCTCCTTTATCCACTCAAGCAGAATTCCGGAGAAATGCAGGCTTGTCTTGAAGCCGGGGTGTCTCTCCAATACCTCCAGGAAGGGGAGATAGCTATGGCTGAACGCGTATTCAAACACATGCTCAAAATTGCCGATAGGCTGATGATTGTGAATGGCGAAGGCGAATTTGATCTTTTTCATGGAACCTTCCCCTGCATAAGGTTGTTATGTGTCATTCTTGCCGAGGGTGAGACAAGGTGAGTTGACCAAGCTTGCAGAGACGATCTGCCCGTCGGTAACGCTGATCCGGCGAGCCGCTCATTCCCCCTGATCCAGGTTGATCCTGTCAAAAGGCTGCAAATCCAATTTAGAAGATACTGAACTTAAGATATTTCTTGGGATGTTTCTTGATGTCCAATATTAATGAATCGACATTTTGGGTGGTTTTCTTAATCTGTTCGTACAAAGTTGTGTCATTCAGAAGCTGCCCCAAGGCCCCTTCGCCGCCCTCTATTTTAGAGCTGAGATTCTTAAGGGAGATAGAGAGGGAGTCTAAAGTCGTGGTTATGTTGTTCAGTTTCTCCGAAGCCGAACTGAAATTATCCACCGTGCCCTCAAGCTTACCCTTGTTTTCCTTCACCATCTCTTTGAGCTCTGCAGAGGTATAAGACAAGTCCTCGAGTGTCTGATCAAGTTTCTTCCGGTTCCGGTCCAGGAGGGCATTTGTCTTTTCTGTGATCTCCCTTAAGTTCTTTATAGTTTGGCTCAATGCATCCTGGGAGGATTTCGTTCCCACTGCCGCCTGCAGGTTTTCCGCCAGACATCTGACCTGGGTGATCATCTCACCCATCTTCCCCATCACCTCCGGAATACCGGTGTCATAATATCCGCGAACGGGTCGGGAAACATCCAGAAGCGTATCTGAATAGCCTGTCTGCACGGCGATGAATCTTTCGCCCATAAGGCCCACGTTCATTACGGTGAACTTGGCGTCCTTCTTCAAGACCACGTCTGTGGTCAGGTTGAAGGTCACCAAGACATCCCCCTCATGCAACTCTATTTTGTACACCTTTCCTTTGGGCACACCGGAGACAGACACCGGATCCCCCACCTCCAGCGCGCCCACATTAGGGAAAATCACGGAGTATCTATGACGGGTCTGATCGAATCTGATTCCTTTGACCCAGATGAGTCCAAAGATGAGGATGGCGCAAGCTAAAAGCACCACCGCTCCCACTCTCAGTTCTATACTCTTGCTGTTCATTTTTATGGTCTATCCTCTGGATTCAAGGACTTCAGTCAGGCTTGATGTCCGTCGACAGGCTGAGCAAATCGCCGCGACGCGATTTCAGACCACATCGAAAAAGACGGTGTCTTTACCTTGGGCGCGAAAAAACCTTCATCCCCTGCTTTTGGATTGGATGCCACCGCACGGTATACGGATTATAGATTCAATTTGTCAAGCAATACGGATAGATCATGTTTTTCAGCCAAAGGCACGTCCCGGCATTCACATCTGATGCCGGTTGATATTATCCTTCTGAAGGCAGAGATCTCCTCCAGGGACAAAAACAGGTATGGTAAGATTTTCTTTCGCCCTGCCTTAGAATGGACCCCGCCCACATTGACCGAATCGAGTTTTACTCCCTTTTTAACCATTGTTAAAACGTCGAAAGGGGAATCCACCAGAACGACGGCCCTCTCAGTGGCAAATCCGTCCTGCAAAATTTTCGATACAGCTTCGTCGACCGAAAGGATGTTAGCTTTCATGTATAGCGGAACGCAGGACAGATAAAGCTCTCTCTCCCATGGGTTCGACGCCACCTGGTCGTTGACCAGGACGACTCGATCGAACTGCAGTCTATTGCCCCAACCCACGACCACCTGCCCGTGGATGAGTCTTTCGTCTACCCTATACAATATGATCGACATTAGCCTTCAGTTCTTATTCCTTTCTCCCCCTCTTGTTGCAGGAGAGGGACCAGCTGGCTAATGGGCAGGGATTCTCTCTCGCTGAAGAATTTGACGAGCATAGGCAGGTTTACCCCGCTGATTAAGGCAAGCTCTTTTTTGCTTTCTTGCATCGCTGCGACGGCCCTTTTGGCTGTCTGCCAACAACTTGTTCCGAACATATCTACAAAGATGATGACCCCGTCCGGATTTGCTTCCTCATTCACCTTCCTTTGCAAAGCCGAAACCAACTCCTCCCTTCCCATTCCAGAGTTGGATATGACTGCGAGGCCCTCCTGTGCCCCCATTATCCCTTGGAGGGTGTCTTTTAGTCCAAAACAGAGATCACCGTGAGTTAAGATTATGCCGCTGATCATGGAAAAGTAAATCTTCTTGCCCCTTGGTTCGGTCTGGACCTTATCGGCAGGTGCGACTCGACTACATCGATCCAAAAATCTACTCGAGGTCGCTTTCCAGGAATTCTCCCACTGCCCTTCTTCTGTAAAGCTCCGCGGAGTGCCTCTTGGAGAAGTCCTTGGCGCTGTTTTCCCCGTAGACTTTCAGCATGTGATTCATGGCTATCACCTCGGAGATGACGGTGATGTCCTTCCCGGGAGAAACCGGTATCATCACCACCGGGATCTCCACTCCCAGGATGGTTGTATACTTGTCCTCTATGCCCAACCTTTCGAACTCGATTTGGTCATCCCAGTGCACCAGACTGACCTGTACCTCGATTCTTTTCTGCATCCGGATGGCGCGGATGCCAAACAGCTTCTCTATGTTTATGATTCCGATGCCGCGCACCTCCATATGGTGTCCCAGAAGTTCGCTTCCGGTGCCCACCAAGACCTGGGGCGCCTTTCGGAGGATCTTTACCACGTCATCCGCCACCAGACGGTGTCCCCTTTCCACTAAGTCCAGAGCACATTCGCTTTTTCCCACGCCACTTTTACCGGTATACAGAAGGCCCACCCCGTAGACATCCACCAAGGTTCCATGGATGGTGGTATGGGGGGCGAACAGGCTATCCAGAAACACGCCCAGGCGATTGATGAACTCGACCGTGGACAGCCGGCTGGAGAAGACCGGCACACCTTTGTTCTCGGCCACCTCCAGAAGTTCGGCAGGAGCGCTGATACCCTTGGTGACTATCACGCAGGGAAGGTCGAACCTGAAGATATTCTCCACCGCTTTTCTCCTTTCCACTCCATCCCTGGTAGAGAGGAAGGACATCTCCGTTTCCCCCAGAACCTGAGTCCGTTGGCCGGCAAACCTTTCCACGAATCCAGCCAGGGCTAAGCCCGGACGATTGATTTCATTGCTGGGAAGCGTTCTTTTCAACCCGTTTTCGTTGGTCAGGAGGGTGAGTTCCAAAACCTCCTTTTTCTCCCGGTATATCTTCTCTACGGTAACGACCTCCAAGGACAAACACTCCTTTCGGTTTTGAAACGGGGACCTTATCCGATATTCCCACCATTTTTCCAACTTCGTGTCTACCCTTCCTCGAACTCTTCTTGAGAAAACGACTCTTCTGCTGCTCCTTTCACAGGCGACGATTTTTGGGCTTGTTTGACTTTCTTGTCTTTAAGCCTCTCCTTGTATCTTTTGAGTTGGCTCTGCATCTTATCTATCACTTTTTCCACAGAATCGTACATGTCAAATGATCTATGTTTGCTGGTCAGAACAGTGCCGTAGACCTTCAGCTTCAACTCCGCAGTCATTCGCGATTTTTCCATCTCCAGTATCAAGTGTGAATCAATGATGTGATCGAAAAATCTTTCTAACTTTCCGGCGTGTTTCTCCACAAAGTCCTTCATGTCGTCGGTCAGGTCAAAATGACGCGCGGTGGTTCTGATCTGCATGTGCGCTCCTTTCGGTTCATTTGTCCTCGTAAGAGGACCTGTCGGTTTCAAAAAAACCGGCAAACCTCACTTTGGCTAAGAGATTCTTACGTATCCGGCCTCCTGGCTGAAGCGTCCCTTTTCAAAGGATTTGAGCACAACGGGGCCTGCTTGAGGAGGAGAACAAGCTTCATCTTGACACCTTCAGAATCTTGTTCAAAGGAAGAATGTGCCTGACGATGGTTGGATTTTTCTGGGAATTTTCATCTCCCCTAAAAAGGCTTCTCGAAAAACAAGAGTTGAAAAAGAAAGCCCGCCATCTTGTCAAAGAAAAGGAATTCAGGTTGAATCAGCTGAGGGGACGCTCATCTCTCCCTTACGGGATGGTTCCTTCCCGCCTTGACTATTCTCTTGCGGAAGCGAGCTGGCATGATCTTCAGCTCTTCCCTGTATTTGCTGACCGTCCTTCGGGCAATGTTTATGCCCTCGTTTTTGAGGAGTGAAAAGATCTGCTGGTCAGACAGAGGAGCCGCGGGATCTTCCTTTCTGATGAAATCGGAAATAAGCTGTTTCACGTGTCGCTTGGAAAGCTCTTCTCCGTTTTCTTTGGGGACTCCGGTATTAAAGAAGTATTTGATTTCAAATATCCCCTGCGGAGTTTGAACGTACTTGCCATTGGATACCCGGGAGATGGTGGCCACATTCATTCCGACTCTCTCCGCGATTGCCTCCATGGTGAGGGGTTTCAAGCGAGACGGACCATCCTCGAAAAACCCATTCTGCTCCTCCACGATCTTTTCCATCACCTTGATCATGGTGGAACGCCTTTGGTTTATGGAGTTCAGAAGCCAGCGAGCTTTTTCAAGTTTCCCTTCCAGATAGGTTTTAGTCTCTCCGGGACGGATGGAACCCTTCTTCATAAGCTCACGGTAGGTCTTGTTGATCCTCAAACGGGGAACGTTTTTATCGTTATGGAAGACCAGAAACTCGTCGCCAATCTTCTCCACGATCAGATCCGGGACCACCGGGTTGGCCGCAGGGGTGAATCTGCCCATGGCCGGTCGGGGACTCAGCGTCTTGATGAAATCCATGGCGGCTTGAACATCCTCAAATCTGACTCCCATTATCTTGCATAGTTGGGTCAAGCTCTTTTTCTCCAGATCGTTAAGATGGTCTCTTACGACACGGAAAGCCAGGCTTTCCTCAAATCCTTTCTCCTTTAGCTGAATCAAGAGAGATTCCCTCAAGTCCCCGGCTCCCACTCCGGGGGGATCAAAGCTCTGAATGAGTCTGAGTATCTTGGATACCTTCTCCGGGGATACGTCCAAGGCACTGGCAATCTCTTCTGCTGAGCAGACCAGGTAACCATTTTCATCTATGTTGCCGATAATGTACTCTCCGATTTCGACGTCCTCTTTGCCTAACCGGCTCAGGTGAAGCTGATCCATAAGATGCTCATACAAGTTCTTTTCCGAAACCGGGGTTTTCTCAAGTTTTTCCTCCGCTTGCTCTTTTTCCCGTCTGACGTAGAACTCCCCCTCGTCTCTTAAATAGTCTTCCCAGTTGATCTTATCCAGTTTGGGGTCGGTTTGATCCTCCCCGCCATCGGACGAGGTGCTCAACACCTCGTCATGTTCCTCCGAAGGTTCGATCTCCTCCAGAAGCGGATTGGTGGAAAGTTCCTGTCGGATCAGTTGTTCCAGCTTGAGGATGGGCATCTGCAGAAGCTTAAGTGACTGAATAAGTTGCGGAGCCAGCTTCTGCTGTAGCTTCATCTGCATGTCAAGCTTCATTATGGCCTCATCGGAACGCTGTTTCACCCGACCGCATATCAGAACCGGTCGTCGTTCTCCTGATTCTACCCGCCCGTAATTTCGCTTACATTATCAAGATAACCACAAATTGTCATTAATCAAGGTCTTTTTTGGTATATCGGGAACAGGCAGGTTTTAGTTTAATCTGAACTTCTCCCCTAAATATATTTTTCTTGCCTCCGGGTCGGAAGCCAGAAACTCGGCGGTTCCTGATTTCAGGATCTCGCCGTCGCATATGATATAAGCCCGATCGGTGGTCGAAAGGGTTTCTCGGACGTTATGATCGGTGATCAGTATCCCCAAACTTTTCTCCTTCAGACGGTAGATGATCTTCTGAATGTCCTCTACGGCAATAGGATCGATGCCGGAGAACGGCTCATCCAAAAGCATGAACTTGGGCTCAGTCGCCAGTGCCCGGGTTATCTCCACCCGTCTTCTCTCCCCCCCGGAGAGGTTGTAAGCTTTTCGCTTTGCCAGACGGGATATGTCCAGCTCCTGCAGCAAGGACTCAAGCCTTGAGTTTCTCTCCTCCTTGGTCAGGCTCTGCATTTGCAGAATGGCCATTATGTTTTGTTCCACAGTTAATTTACGAAAGATGGAGGATTCCTGAGAGAGGTACCCGATTCCCTTGCGAGCCCTCTGATACATGGGAAGATAAGTAATGTCCTCGTGGTCAAGCAGAATCTTGCCTCCCTCCGGCTTGATGAAACCTATGATCATGTAGAAAGTGGTGGTTTTCCCCGCCCCGTTGGGACCCAGAAGTCCAACTATCTCCCCCTGCTTAACCTGGATGGTGACGTCATTCACCACCCTCCTTTTCTTGTAAATCTTTACCAGGTTCTCCGACTTCAATGTCAGCAAAGACGTGTTCATTTGGCCACCTGGAGTCTTTCAGTAAACATGGGGCTTTCAATCCCGTGTGAAACGGGGAAGCTATGCCCGTTGGAATCACAGACTGTCTTTCAAGTACTCTTGGGGCAACTCTTTTATTTCCCCGCTCACCCTTTCTTTGATCACCAGATCCTTTAGCTCCTCGTCCGCCTCCAGCCCGTACCCCGTGATAACGTCTTTTCCCTTGGTGATGGTGACGAAGTCGTCGGTGAGGATTTTGGCTTTTTCCGGATCCCATCTTAAGCTCTGGGTCTGAAGTGTAATTCCCTGCTGGGTGGTCACCACCACGTTCCCTAAGGCCTCAAACTTCTGTTTTCTCTCCTGTATCACGCCGCTGTCCGCCACCAGAAATGAGGTACGGCTTCCGTCTTCAGCAAAAAAATCGACGTGCAGTTTTCTTGCTTTTTTCAAATCAAGCTTCTCGTAGACAGCCACATGCTCGGCGAAGATTCTGGCCGATCGCACACCCTTCTCGCTGAAGGTGACGGTGGAGTTCTCCAGGATCTGATCCGGCACCTCCCCAGACAGAGCAGGAACATTGGGTTCATCTGTGCCGCAGGCAAGGGCGAGGAGCAGCATCAAAACAACCGCCTGTATAGCTGGATTCTTTCTCATCATTTCTCAGGCTCAAGATACAAAAACATTTTTAATCGTCAAGAGGTTTGAACAAACGGTCTTTTCAACGCCCACGGGATCGGGCACAGATTACCTCCCGCGTTGCCTCAATCGTGAAGGGTGCCCGTTATATCTTCCTTTCCAGTGTTTCCGAGATACTCGTCTTTGGAGAGAGAGTAATAAAGGCATCCTTCGTAGAACCGCTGTTTTTCGGGAAGCTTTCCGATCTTCTTCCGGTAGATCATTCCCAGCTTCTCCAACACTCTCGCAGACGCGATATTCTCCGGCTTGGTGATGCCTACTATCGTTTCCAACTTGAACTTGTCGAATCCGTAATGCAGCATCGCCTTTGCTGCTTCCGTTGCAAAGCCCTTTCCCCAATGGTGTTTCGACAATCCATAGTAGATCTCGATTTCTTTTGGGCTGAATTCGAGGGGCCCCAATCCGCACCAGCCAACTACCTTCTGATCTTGCTTCGAGACGGCAGCCAAGGTGAGTTTGACAATGTGCTCCGGAGAGTTTTTACGGTAACAATCCTTTAGCCACGAGATTGTTCTCTTTACCTCCTTCAATGACATAACGTCTTCGGGCAGATATCTCATCACCTCTTTTTGACTCAATATCTGATGCAGTTGCTCAGAGTCATTGAAATCGAACGGCCTCATTATCAGTCGCTCGGTTTCAAGATGCAAATCGTCTAACATTTGAACTTCCCTCCAGGAGATGTCGCATTCGCTGGATAGACGCCGGTCAAATCATATTTGTCCAGTGTTATGGTGTTTCGTTCGATAAATAGAGCAACTACAAATCCGATCACAGCCAGCCTTTTTCTTTGTACCATCTTACGGTCTCTTCCGCGCCCTTCTCCAGATTATACCTGGGAGAAAAACCCAGTTCTGCTTTGGCTTTGGAGACATTCAGGCCCCAGTACCTCTGGGTTATCTCTTTCGCCTTCTCGGTATTCAATACTGCTGTTTTTCCCAGAAGTTTCCGAAAGCTTTCAGAGGCGAAGGCTAAGAAAGACACCAGGCCTTTGGGAATTTTCAGGGGGATGGTTCTCTTGTTCAAGACTTTGGCAATAATATTGAATGCTTCTTTCCATGAGTAGACCTTATCGTCTGCAATGAAGTAAGTCTGCCCCTCACTTTTGGGAGCCTGAGCTGCCAGGATGATGCCGTCAACCAAGTCCTTGACATATACCACGCTTACAAAGCTTTGGCCTCTGCCAATTGAAATCCGAAATCCGTGTCTGGCCACCTTAAAGAAACCCAACATGTCCGAGTCTCTGGGGCCATACACCGCCGGGGGACGGATGATGGTGATAGGTAGTTGCGAAGCGAACTGTGAGGCGATCCTTTCTCCTTCCAGCTTGCTCTCACCGTAGTCCGTGACTGGCCGGCAAGGTGCCGTCTCGTGCAAAGGCTTCTCGTCCTCACCGGGTCCGACGGCAGCCTGACTGCTTACATGGACGAATCTCTGCAAATGCGGGTTTTCTTCGATACATGCCTGGAGGAGATTCCTGGTTCCATCGGCGTTGGCTTTGAAGTACTCTTCTCTGGTTCTGGCTTTAGTCAATCCTGCGCAGTGAAAGACTAAATCCACATCCCTGACCGCATCTTTAAGAGAGCTTCGATCGGATATGTCGCCGTAAAGGAATTGGAGTTCAAGCCCGGACAGCCATTTTAAGTTACTGGTTTTTCTGGCCAGACATCTGACATGATAACCCCTCGCCAGAAGTCCTTCAACCAGATGACTTCCCACGAATCCGTTCGCCCCGGTCACTAAGGCTCTTAACTTCTTCTCCATGGTCCACCCTTGTTCGGTCTCGATATTTCGCTAAGACAACAGCAGGGCAGGTCAATATAAGCAAACGCCATCTGAGATTCAATCAAAACTTCGACACAAAGAAAAGAGCCTTTGGTCTGTTCAAACCAAAGGCTCGGAAAAATCGGTCGGGTGACCCGCAGCAGAACTGTGAGTCACCTCCGCATCATGAATCTCAACCCACGGCAAGCGGCGGGGCATCCGGCATCATTCTTCTTCACCGGACTCTTCCAATATTCTGCCGTCAAGTGTCACGGTGACTTCGACTTCCTTTATGTCGGCGGTTTCGAGAACGATTTCATACCCTTCCAGCACATCCTTCCCCTCCTTCACCGCCGTGATCTCCATGATCTCCTTGTGGGTGGACTTGGGGTACTTCTCCTCCACAGCCTTCTTGACGGATTCAGGCAGGTCCCCAGCCGCGATCTCTTTCTCCCAGTTGTGGATCGTGCCGTCCTCCTTGATGTCAGCCTCGAACTTCCGGTCCTGCTGTTTGAATTCGATGTCGTAGACGACGATATCGCCTTCTTTCTCCTTAGTCCACTCGTGGATCTGGGCATCAGGGAACTTGGCTTTCAAGGCGTCCATTACGACTTTGGGGATTTTGTCCAGCTGCAACGGATCCTCAGCCTTGCTTTCGACTTTCGCCTCTTCCGCTTCTTGCTCACAGCTGAAAACAAGACAAGCCAGGAGAATTAGTAGAAAAACAGAGAATCGAAACGATGAGTTTTTCATTTTCGTCTTACCTTCATCTTATGTAGTTATTTCTATGTAGTTACACTCAGGGCTCGGGTGGCCTACAGCAAGACTATGGGGCACCTGGCCTCCAAAGTGAGAACTGATTCTTAAATCCTAATTACGTTGTCTTGCGTCCCATACTGGTTGGGAACAGTATCATGGCAGTTGGGATCGAGCGTCCATACACCATCAACGATAAATTTGTACCGGTATTTACCTTGTGGGAGCATCTTGATCTTCTTCCATGTTCCTGTCTTGTCTCTCTTCATGGGATCGGAACTTTCCGACCACCTGTTGAAGCTTCCCGTCAGCAGGATTTGTTGAGCCTTCGGCGCGAAGATCTTGAACTCAACGCGTCTCTTCTTTGCAGTCATGAGTTTTACCTCCTTGAAAGATTTATTGTTATTCCGTCGGGTGGCCCACAGTTTCGCTGTGGGATAGTTGCTTTGAATAGCCAGCAGCTTGCCCACAGCAGAGCTGTGGGACACCCGACTTAGGCAATCGTTCTTGAAATATGATCACGTTCAGGAAACCTCGAAGCCTACTGCGGCTTCTCTTATCTCTGTCCCCGTTGCCTTGGTGTCATTTAGATCATAAACGAGTATATGGAGAATGTAATCCCCCTTGGGAAGGTTCAAACTGCCCTTCAGGAAAGGCTGACTCTCAGCAGGCCATACGGCATATCCGGTGTCGGCTTGAGCATAAAGACTGAACTCGCCGCGGGCTGACCGAGAAAGAAGCCTGTGAACGATCATGGCGCTGGCAGTGTCGTTTCTGCTTTCGAGCCCGTATATTTCGCAATAGTAAGTGGGCGGAGACTGCCCTTCGAGGTAAGTACGGTGCGGGTGCGGTACAATGACCAACGAGTTTCTGACAAACTTGTTTCCGTATTTTGCCATGTAGGCTGAGTCGGCAACCCAAATAGAATCTGCTAGGACGATCCTGCTGATTTTCTCTCCGGCAGCAACATCCACATGAGGCACCAACACGACAGTGGTGTCATCGATACCGATTTTCTGAGTCACACTGTCTTTCAAGCACACCCCCAAGACATAGGTACCAGGCGGAATGGAATTCCAGATGAACTGTTCCACCACATATAGATTTTCCCGGTTTGCATCCTTTGGCAACTGTGGCCTTACAATCGCACTATCACGAAGGATGTTCCTCATTGACCGTGCGTCGAGCACCACCACTTCCTGTTGAAAAGAGAAGCGGTCCAGTTCCGCGTTCAGGGAATCGCACAGTGATCCGAGCTTACGCAGAGGTACTGCAAGATTCACTCTCAGATCATAACTATCCCCTTCACTCCAGAACTTCCATGCATCCCAGGCGAAGTCCAGAGGTTCGCCCAAGTCAATCTCGATCTTTGCCTTGGCATTGTCAACTTTTACTGTTCTGGTCTGCATAAACTCCATCAGCGCATTCAAGTTGTCTTCTTGTGATTCTCTGGACGAGGTATACCTCTTGTGGGGTGCCAGCTCCCAGTAGTCAGTGGCATGGTAGTCCTGAAATTGAAAATCCCCGTATCGGAAGTAGCTCCAGACTACGGACCTACTTCTCATGTCTTCCATCCTCTGATCCATCGCGGTCAAACTCTTTTTACCAAATGAACTCAATTGATCGAAATTGCCTTTTCGGTCAGAGTAATAATCAGCCGGTTCTACAGCATCAGGCTCCCCGTACAGAATGTATACATCGCCTCTGTCGTCCCAAGGCTTCTGTCCGGTAGGGTCGTGGAAGTTCGCCAGTGCGTACCGAACTCTCCGCCCGAACTCGTCTCGGAGTTCATTCACCTCAGTAGTCAGGTTTGGGTCCTTCCGCTTCCACCAGATTCTCAACCACTCATCCCGTAGCGAGTCCGGGAGTAACAAATACGTTGTCATCTCAGCGTCGGAGGCAAGGAGCCTTAGAGAATAGAAAAAGATCCCTCCATCCTCGTTCTTCAGTATCTCCTGTCTTCTTGCATCCTTTAATTTTCCAACAAAGCGTCTTCTTGACCTTTCATCTTTGAGAGACAAGTACTCCAGCCGACCCGAAGAATCGGTCGGCAGGGCGTGGAAGACAGCCTGCTCTTCGTCGCTTAAACTTTTGAGTTTTTTCTCCCAGAATTGCATCCACATCGTATTTTTGGTTATGTCTGAAGCCCCCGTAATGCAGTACACCACATATCTATCCAGTTCTTCTTTACCGGCTCCCGCTTTCTTCAACAGCTCATACTGACGCCGTTCCTCCGGCCGAAGCTTCTTGGGCGAAAAGGCGTCTTTGGCAGTGCAACCTGCAATGATCAACACCAATGCAAGAACCAAAAGCGGATAGAAGCACTTTCGCACTTTCTCATCCTCCTAACTCGGGTGGCCCTTCGTTGCAGTAATCAGGCCAGGTTGCCCACAGCGGAGTTGTGGCGCACCCCGGCTTTATCGGTTTGTTAGCCGCGTGCGCCATCCACTTTTCTACCTTCGATAAGAGTGGAACAACGCGGTAATGAACTCAGGCTCGAGCGGCTCAGGTCGCATCTCCAATCCTTTCGCGATCATCCACCGATGCAGCCATGACAATCCTTTCTTTACTTGGGCATCAGGTAAGCTATAAGCCTTATCCTTTAGTGCCTCACTGAGAGAGATAAACCTGTAGCCCCTTTTCTTCATCATCTGTGCGAGCTCATCCAAATGGTCAGCGTTTAATTCATTAGCGTGCAAGAGAAGCGTCTGTTTCACCTCGTACCCGAGGAACTCCACGGAAAGCTTCTCAAAATGAGCGAACACTTGCTCCATGTAAGGGATGTATGCTCTCACTATCTTATTCATCAGCTCTCTGTCATTGCGCTCCTTAGCACGGGCGTACACGGCTGCAAAAATATAGTCGTTGTTATCGATAGTAACAGGTGCAATTGTGTATCCGCGCTCTGCAAGCAGATTATCCAACGCTTTCTTGTACTCAGGGGTTGGGCCGGTACGCAGCTGCGGGTGGCGAAAATACTTGAGACTCAAGCCTTGCTCACGCAGAAGCACCTTAGTCACGGCTTCTCCACGAATAAGATCTTCTTTGTAGGCCACAAAGGGCAGTTGATCGACAGATACATGAGAGTAAGTGTGATTACCTAGCTCATATCCAGCATCGAGCCATTGCCTGAGGAGCGCAGTACGTTCATCTGCCTCGTCACGCACCAATAGTTTACCCTCGTTAACAAATCCGATGGTTGGCACATTGTTTCTCTTTAAACTCTCCAGCAACTTTGATGTGATGTAACGCATCTTCAGCAAATCGCCGTGTGTTGCGGGTAAGTCATCAAAGGTAACGGCAACTTCTCTACGGAAGTTCGGGGTGCTGGAGCGCTCCTGCCCGTTTATGATGACGGAAAGAGTTGCCAATAACAGACAGGAACATATCATTGCTAAGGAAAGTCTTGCTCTCACGTACTGACCCCATCTCAACTCTGTTAATACCGCTAGCGTCCAACTTATGATTGCATGGTTTTCAGATAGCACCGCTTGAAGGTCTTCCCGCCAGATAAGACCTCTCATAGAATAGCGCGTAAGCCTCCATTATTCCATATCTTATGACCAGGCGGACGGTCATGTCGTGTCTTATATGGTTTCTGTATAAGACCCGTTGTTCCTTCCTTCACAAAGTATCGGCCGGGGTCGGTCGGTCGGGTCGGTGTACGATCCGGACATAGGTTACAGATCAGACCGGGCACATAGGTAACACCGTTTGAGTAGTCAGTCTCATTTTTTGTCTTCTGTTCAAGGTTTTATCTCTTTTGGCTCTGGGCAGGTGAATCAGGCGTTTTCGTGCGCTGTCGAGTTGTGCCAGACGGAGGGGGCCGAAGTAGATGTCAGTCGGAATCTCAGTGTGTACAAGATCCAGACTGCGACTGGTCTCCTGTTGCAGAGCGCAGGTCGGTATTTCCACTTAAAGGCGGCGTCCATTGCGGCCTGCTCGAATCCCACATCGCTTTTCGACCTTCGTGAGACGCGGACTTCACCTACATCACCATGCTCGTCTACCAAGACCTGCAACCAGACTTCTCCCTCGATTCGGTTCTCTCTTGCTGATTTTGGGTATGTTGGCACTACGGCACTAACACACTCCGGCATCCTATCGGTCTCAACCAGACGTATCCTGGAGAGCGACTTCCTTGAAGGGACGCCGATGTGTACGTATCCCAAACTGTCGCTTCCTGCCCCTGCCCCCTCGGCGCTTCTGTCGTAAACCATGCCATATATCTCGCCGTGATACCGACCTCTGGACAGTCTTTCGGTATCGTGTGCTCCAGCCACCAGTTGAAACGGTCCCCCAGCCAATGTCTGCCTACCTGGAGACTCAGTAATAACTGGCGGCGGCGGTGGCGAAATCAGTTGAGCTATGCTCCTGACCACGACCATCCTTCGTCCCTCCGAGTCACCCTTGGTGTGGACAAGCAAATCCAAACTGAAAGTTGCAATCATGAAAATGGTAGCAGAGATGCAA